>Ga0129315_1001206_pt1 | contig 11427 bp, 21 predicted proteins | sample Cm827metagenome_FD_94432 | JGI IMG/M metagenome (GOLD analysis project Ga0129315, IMG submission 94432) | Eastern black-and-white colobus group fecal microbial communities from Wisconsin, USA - Cm827 metagenome | ecosystem: Host-associated > Mammals > Digestive system > Large intestine > Fecal...
CATGCGATTGGGAAATACGTTGCGCGGATTCGCTTTACCGCAGCCTGATCGTACCAGTCGCGGATGATCTCAAAATCATAGTTGACATTGGCGACATCCGTGCTCACCCAGCCTTCGAAATCGCTCTTGATCGTAGGCGGAATGTAGAATTTCATGCGTCCACCTCACAGCAGCACAAAGCGCGTCATCTTGTAATAAAGAATGCGCTGACGGTTTGACAGCTCCAAAATGCTCTGGCTGATGTTCGCGTAGGGCTTGTCCGCATTGGTGATGCTCATGGCGTCGGTGGAATAGCCGACGATGCGGTTGACGTCCGACTGCACCTTGCGGTAGAAGGCAAGCTCCGCCGTGGTCAATGCGTATTCGTATTCGTCCGCGTTGAGCGCAATGACTGCTTCGCCGTCGTACTGCTCCGAGCGCCCGGTCATCACATACAGATGACGGATCGCCTGACGGGCGATCTCCTGATAATCCGCTTCTGTCAGTTGGACAGGCACGTCCTGCCACTCGGTGCGCTGCCTCAGCTCCGCTGCCAATCGTTCCAGATCCGTCATGCGCCATCACCTCATTCTGCGCGGATGAATTCCCTGTCCGGCATACGCTCCTGAAGCAGCTGCAGCTTGCTGGCGGGCAAATCCATCGTCATCGCCACGTCGCAGATCGCGTCCAGCAGGTACGGCTCAAAGACGTCGTCCAGCCAGGCCTTCATCTGATTGGCCCGCAGACTGAGCTTCTTTCGAATTTCCTCCTCGTCCATGACGGGAATCCCGGCGTTCTCAATAAAGCCCATCTGCGCGGCGATCTCCCGGTCTTCCAGCCGAAGCTGGCGTTCGCCCTCGAACAGGCGCGGCGCGTTGCTGGCGACGAATTCAATTTCGTCTCTGGACAGCAGTGTATAGCCGGCCGGATGCACGACGCGCTCAAGACCGTTCTGCAAAATCAGCCCGACGGGGTACTTTCGGTCGTTATACACCTTCATTTTTTCGTTCAATCCGAATCCCTCCCTTCAGCGCGGGCGGGTTTTCCGCCCGCGCGCTGCCGTTCTTATCAGGCAGATTCGTCCTCGTAAACGCTCATCGTCGGCGTGTTGCCGGTGACGACGCCCGCACCGAACCACTGATCCAGACGAATCTCGTAGGCGAGGTCGTCGATGTTCGTCGATTCGGTGGACTGCACATCGCCCTCAAATACGACCTTCAGCGGGCGCATATCGGAGCTTGCGGCGCTGGGCAGGACGTACATCCGCTTGGTGTCGATCAGGGGCGTAACGTTGTCGTTCAGGAAGGGATTGACCAGGCTCACGACCTTGGCGCCATAATAGGTACCGATCAGGCCGGTACGCATGACCTCGTCAATGACGCCCGGACTGAACTGCTGCGCAGCGGTCGCTGCGGTAAAGCCGGTCTGCTCGGCCAGCTGAGAAATGATGGCGATATCGCCCAGCAGCGTGACGCTGCCCGTGCGCATCCAATGCTGGATCATGGGGTTCAGCACGCTCTTTACGATGCCGGTGCCCGCGCCGTAGAAGGGCGTAGACCAGTTATCCGCCGCCGAATGCAGCACGCTCTGGATATACTGGATCTCCTTGACGTTCATCTCGTAGCTGGCGTCGCGGATCAGGTCGGCCATCTGAACGCGTCCGGTCTTCTATTCGTACAGATTGATGACCGGGCGCGCAGACACCGCGAGGGTATCCAGCGTGACCTGCTTGTGCACGATCTTGCTGCGGGCGGGCGTCGCGGCCTTGGCCTGAATGAAGGCGCGAATTCCTTCCATGCGCAGCTTGAAGGCTGCCTTTTCACCGTAGCCGACGCGCTTGACGTCCGCCACCTGGTTCAGCCAGTCGGTCGTAGGCTTGGTCATCTCATTGACGGTAAAGCCCACCAGCTGTGCGATCTGGTATTTGTTGTGCGGCGTAGGCGTGCTCGCCAGATCTGCGATCTATCGCGCCGCGTGCTCCGCCTGGTCCGAATCTACGCGCTCGCCTCTGGCCTGCGCCGCGATCAGCTTGACCAGCTTGCTGTCGTTTCTGATTTCAATCATAGCTCTTCCTCCTTTATCAGCCGCCGACCTTGGCGATCGTGCCGCCCGCAGCGGGCTGTACCGTGTCGCCGACCGCAAGAGTCGCATATAGCGTGGAATCCACGGTCATGATCACCTGCTCGCCGGGCAGAAGGCGCTTCATTCGCACATACTTGCCGGAGGGCAGCGTGTAATCCGCCTCGTTCCATTCGGCGTTCTCGTCCACTTCCCATTCATTCTCGACGAAATAGACGTCGTCGCCGCCAACGCCGATCACGTTCAGCACGACCGCAGGCTGTTCCCACAGGTCGGTCTTTTCGTCCACGCGCAGCTTCGTGTCCCTGGCGGTGGTCACCTTTTTCACGCCATCCGTGGTGATTTCCGCGAACACGCCGTTGATCAGCGCCTCGGCGGAGATGTTTTCGCCATCATATACATGGCCCATGAGCTTCGTCACATATCCTGCCATTATTTTCTTCCTCCAATCTGTCAGGCTTTCTCAAGCAGATCGCCGTATTCGCCCCTGACCGCAAGGCCGGAAGTCATCGCGTAAGCGGCGACGGTGGGCCTGACTTCGTTCTTTTTGACCTTGTTTGCCTCGGCGATCAGCGTGGCGTAGTTCAGCTCCGAAATGGCCGAAGCCACGTTCTCCGCCTTGACGTCCAGTCCCTGCGCCTCGGCAAAGGCAGTCAGCTCCTGCCGCTTCACTGCGAGCTCAGCGGCCTCCTTTTCTGCCTTCAGCTTTTCCGCTTCCTCCTTGTAAGGCGCCAGCACAGACACCTGTGCTTCCAGTTCGGCGATACGGGCATCCTTTTCCGCGAGCTGCGCCTGCGCGGCCGCCAGCTCCGCTTCCTGCTGCTTCTGCTTTTTTGCGGTTTCTTCAAGCGCATCATCCTTCTGCCTGAGTTTCTCTTCGTCGTCATCAATCTTTTCCTCTGCCAGCTTCAGACGGGCTTCCGTCTCCGCCAGCTTCTTCACCGTTTCATCCATCTCGTGATCCTCCTCTTTTTCTGCGACCAGCTTCAGTGCCGTCGCTTCGGGATAGGCCGGCACGGACACAATCGCCATGCCGATCAGTTCGTTGCCTTCCGCTGCGTCGATGACCATGACGCCGTCCTGCTCCGCCATAACGCTCGCCATGATCTCAAAAGAGAATGACAGTGTTCCAGCGTCGTACATGCGCAGGATGGTCTCGCACAGCTGCGCGTTTCTCTTGGGGATCCGCGCCTCGCCGATCAGGCTGACGCCGAACTCGTCGCTCGCCTTGGCAAAAGAAAAGAACGAGCCGATCTGCTCGCTCTCAAATTCGCCGTCGCTGAGCATATGCGTCAGCCCGTTTGTCTCGCCGCTGCGAAGCCGCTGTGCGTCCGCGCACTAGGGAAGGCAGGTGTACTTCGCGGCGTTGGCCACGATGTTGTCCATGAACGCCTCGCTGACCGCGTAGCCGTTGCGGTTGGGTCGGGTGGAGAACATCCGCATCAACACCGTCATGTAAATGTCGTTGGACGGCGCTTCGGAGATCATCACCTGCGAGGCTGTAAACTGAATTCTGTCCATTATTTCCCGTTCATCTCCTCCTGCTGCTTATTTACAGACTGCCCTCCGGGTTGCTGGGCTTGGGCTGTTTGCCGGTCATGCTTTTGGCAGGGTCGGAACTACGCTCGGTATCGTCCATTTCGGGACGCCCCTGCTTTCTCTTGCCTTCGTCTGTTTTCTTCTGTCCACTGGAGTTTTCCACAGGAATGGCCACAGACTGTTCATGTTTTTTTCGCTCCAGTTCCTGATCCATATCGTAGCCGTGCATCTGCAGCATCGTACGTGTGGATACCACGCCCTTTTCCCATAAGCCGCGGCAGACCTCCTGAAATTTCTGACTGCCGGCCAGATCCACCGGCGGAAAGGTAAACTGCGGAATATTGCCCGGCGCGCTGTGCGTGATGCTGCCGTGTTTGCCATTGAGCCGCTCGTTGACGCGATCCATGAGCTCGCAGAAGTCATCTCGCGCTTGTTTGATGCGCATGGCGGCCGTCTGCATGGACACCTGCGCAGATGCGAAGTTGCTGCCGTCCTCAGCGCGGCCACTGACGATGATTCCACTGATGCCGCCCGCGGACAGGATCTCCGCGTTCACATCCTTGTACTTATCGTCACTGAACATCTCATTCAGATCCGGCTGAATGACCTCCGCCTTGCACAGGTGATTGGTGGTCGCCAGCGCGGCGCCGGTCATGGCCTTTTTGAACAGACTGTTGACCGCATTGAGCTGCGTGATGTCCGGCATGATATCCGACTTGCTGTCGCCATAGGCCACATGAACGAAGGAATGCGCGCCCAGATTCAGCAGCGCCGATTCGTATTGCGCGATCTATGCCTTGCGCCGGAACGCCGCCAGACAGGTCGCCACCATGGGCACGGCGTAGCGCATCCAGTCCTCCTTCAGTCCCTGCATCACAAAGGTGTTCTCCGGATTCATCTGCACCCAGTCGCCGCCCTTGTTGATGGCGTCCGATACCTCCTTGGGAAAGCCCTCCAGACGCACCTTCAGGTCTTCATCCTCCAGAAAATCCTTCTGCGCTTTCACGCCCTGCTGGCGCATATCGTCTCGGATGCTCTTGCAGTTGAATTCCAGCACAGGTTCGCCGCCGATCATGACATTGGCGATGCGCACCAGATGCACCGGGAGCGTGATGATATTACCGTCCTCCATGAGATAGCAGTAGACGTTGCCATACTTGAAGTACTGGTAAAAAATACTCCGCATCCGATCCTTCAGGTGAATGCGGTCGTAGTATTCTAAATATTTGGCCTTCGTTTGTTCGTTCGCGCCCACCAGCCGGTAATCGTCCGACAGGGAGAAGGGCACATACACGCCGTTGATGATTCCGCGGAAGATGGGATCTGCGTCCACATAGTAGTCCGCCAGCTCATACAGGCTGTTGATGTTCCGCTGCTTGTCCCGCAGAATGGAATCATAGTCGTAGCTCGCCAGATCGCCGGAGTAGGTGATCGTCTTGTCATTGTAGGTCATGGTCGAGGCGTCGTCGTTTTTTGCGCCCACGGCGATGACCGCTGCCGGCTTTGGTTCGGGCTCCGCACGGGGCTACGCCTTGCCTCGGATTCGATTGATCCAGTTCATATTTTCCTCCATGCAAAAAGGCGCTCCTGCTGGAACGCCTTCGATTATTTCCAATATCAAATTGAAAGTCACTGAGTACATTTATTCTTATATCTTACTTTCTGCACGCATCCGCTGGATTTCCGTGTTGACGTCATCCAACGTCATATCCTGCAGACCATTTCTGAGTGCTTCTTCCCTCAGGGCGAGAAATGCATTCAATCCATCTTCGCGGGTCGCGCCCGCGATGGGAGCTGCGATTTCAAAAGGAATCTTGCGTTCACGAACAACCGTCCTGGCAAATATCGTAATTGCTGTGGGAACCGATATGCCGAAGTCAGCGTATACCCGTTCGAACTGTTCCTTCAGGTTTTCATCCATCTGAATATTGAATGATACTTCTGTCATCGTGAAACCTTCTTCTACTCTTCGTCGTTTTGATACGCGATGCGGAAATAATCCAGATACTTCTTGAACTTGTCCTGCGCCGTGCGACAGGTATCCAGAAGATAGCCCTGCTCGCTGTTCCATTCGTGCAATCCGCGATAGTAGAACATCTTCAAATCCTCATCGATGATGAAAGGAACAATGTCGTTCCGCAGACATTCCTTGAACAGGATCAGCCGTCCCACACGCCCGTTTCCATCCTGAAAGGGATGGATGCGTTCAAAGGTAACATGGAAAGCAATAATCTCTTCAAAGCACTTCTCTTTTTGCTGATTGTACGATTCCAAAATCTGCCGGACGTCCTTTGCAACATCTTCAGGCGCAGTCGTCTCGCGTCCGCCCACTTCACTGGGCAGCTTTTTGTATTCGCCTACCGCAAACCAATTCTTGCGCGAATCGCTGGTACCGCTCTTGAGCGTGCGGTGCAGCAGCTTGATGAACGATTCGCTGACCGGCTGCCGGGCTTGTTCGATCACCAGATCGATGCACTTGAAATGGTCCGCCGTTTCCACAACGTCATCCACATTGACCGCGCCGCTCTCCATGCCGATGGTGTTCGTCTCATAGATATAGCGCGTCTGGTCGTGCGTCAGCCGACTGCCCTCGATATGGTTGGAGTTGTAGGTCAGCTCGATCTGCACCTTGTGATAGATGCCGCCCTTTATACCGCCGTCCTTTTCTGCACGCAGTATATCCAGCAGCGTCTTCGGCACGTCCGCCTTTTGATTCGCGCGTTTTGGGCGTTGCGCATTATCCGGCACATTCCACGTCTTCCCAGTCAAAAATACCCCTGGAATTTTGCCGGCAGCACAGTAATTGCGCACCGTGCGCACCGATACGCCCCATCTTTTTGCAATTTCTGCGACCGATAAATATGCCATTTCTCCATTCCTCCACAAGAACAGTATAGCATATTATCGGCAAGAAATCAACGGATGATGCACAACGAAATCTGCTTTTCTTGCCGATATCGGTACGCCATCAGAATCTGCTGACCACGCCGATGCAGGGATTGGCCGGCTGAAGCAGCCGCCGTTTGCGCGCTTCCTCCAGTTCAGCGATATAGCGTACCGCCATAGCCAGCGCTGAATAGCGATCCTTGTGCTGGTTGGTGCGGGCGGTATCGTAGATGATCGTGCCGCTTGCGCTGGTTTTCGAGACGACGTTGCCCATCTCGATCTGCAGCGCGTCGCTCTCAAGATAGATCGCCTTTTCCTGCATCGTCAGCTTGTGTTTTTTCGGCGCGTCGTCGGATTCGTTTTCCTCGTCCGTCACGCTGTCTGCATACCGCGAGCTGATCGGCAGCTCAATGGAGTGTTGCTCCTATGCCACGCGCAGACAGGACACCAGCTGCTGGTTGATCTGCGGGTTGGCCTTGACGCTGCGCAGCATGGGCACGGCGTTGTGGATGATCGTCCGCTCGTCGTCCAGCGTCCACGGCGGATATTCCTTGCCGGTCTCGGGGTTCGTCCACGGCTGCGCCAGAAACTGAGGAAACGCGTCGCCCAGACCTCTATGGTCAAATACGATTCGCGTCGTCCGCGGGAACCGGGCGAATGTGCGGCGAACCTCTTCAGCCAATGCATCCAGACGCTTGCCGTGATAGGAGCGCAGGTACACCAGCTTTTTGAGGTATGCGCCGTTCTCCATGTCCACCAGCTTGATGACGCAGATCACGGCGTTGTCCGCCGTGCGTTCCGTCGAGGTCGCCAGATCGACGCCGATGACGTAATCGGATGAGCTGCCCGAAGGCTGTGCGTATTCCACCTGCCGGAGCGTCCGGCAGCCCTCCGTCAGATCGTAGGGGAACATGCTGCCCGATTCCGCGCCCACGAAGATGCTGCCGTACTCCATCGCGAACTTCGCTTCGGGCATCTTGCGCTGTTCCTTTCGGAAGAACTCCATGTCGGTAATGCCCACGCGCGCCGCGCTGCGATAATCCTAAGCGCAGGCGAAGCTGCTCGTGCTGCCCCTGGCGAAGTCCCTGAGCGCGCCCATGAACATGGCGTAGAAGTAATTGCTTTTCAGGCACGCGGACGTGATGGAGATCGTCTTGCTGGGATAATCCGCAATGCCGCGCTGATGGCAGATATCGCGCTTGGTGTTGCGCACGGGGCCGATGACTGCGTCCAGATCGTCCGCCTTGACCTCCGGGCTTTCGTCGATCACCATGATCTTGGCGCGGTTGCCGCGCATGGTGCCCACGGAATAGCTCTCGATTTTGCTGCCGTTTTTCAGGACGCAGACGCCTTTGCTGCGGCTCAGCTGCACCGGACGATGGCCGTCGCACTGAATTTCACGCATGATCTCCGGGTTTCGTATGAAGTAATCCTGAATCTTTTTCACGATCAGCGTCGCCTGCTCCGCCGTGCCGGAAACGACGGCGATCAGGCTGCCGGGATAGAGTACGCCCATGGCGATGCAGCAGAGCGCCGTCAGCCACGTCTTGCCGTAGCCGCGGGACTTGACCACCATCTAAGTGTCGGCGTTGCCGAATTGCCGGGCGACCACGCGCTGGGTATCCTTCAGGCGTATCTTGAAATACCTCTCGATAAACACGTCCAGGTGCGTACGCCAGTAAACGATCTGCCGCGCCCACAGCTTTGTGTTTCGGATATCCCGAATCTGATTGAGAATCATACGACCACCTGCTCCTATCCAACCGCCGCGACAGTGTGCCTGAAATCGTCGATGATCTTATCAATGTCGTCCGACGGAAACGATACGTCCGGCATGTCCAGCTCGCCGCTCACCTCAATCTTTGCCACGATTGCGCCCAGCGAACCGAGTCCTGCCATGTCGCCGGGCTTGCGCTTGCAGGCAGCGAAGTTCGCCGACTTCGACAGGTTGTCAAAGATCGCCTGCGCCTTTTCCCATTCGGCGACGTTGGCCTGACCGTGCCGCATCCGGCTGTACTTGATGTCCGCGTCCAGCGACGCTTTTGCAGCCTTGCGGGCGTAATCCTGAATGTTCTGATTGTCCAGCATGAACCCTTCTTCCAGCCTGGCGTAGTAATCGTCCAGATAGTCGATTTCCCGCTGGGTGTACAATCCATTCCAGGCGCGGCTGTAGATCAAATCTCCATCGTCCAAAAACGCACCCTTTTCGTCCTTGACCGTCGTGCCCGCCGCCGATTCCGGGTCGAATTCCCGATAGGTGCCGTCTTCCGAGATGTTTGGGGAAAGCTGATAGACGCCGTGAAGATTCATGACGGAGAAAAAGTATTTGCCGGTCAGACGCTCTTCCATCGCGCGGCGCTTGTTTTCGTCTGAGGTGCTCAGATAATCCGGATCGTTGGCCTATGTGTACACGCTCTTTTTCCGGGCCATTTCCCAGTAATCCTCCGACCAGCGGCGGTTGTTGTACCAGCAGTATTTACGCGTTTCCTCTTTGGTCGTGCAGTTTTTCGCGGCGCACTCCTTGCACCACGCATCCCGGTTGGACTGTGCGTCCCAGTCGCGGTGCGGGTAAAAGTGATCCAGCGTCAGCACCTTGCCGCATTTGACGCACATTTTGGAGCTGATGCGCCGGTTCTTGAGTTGCTTTACCTCCGGCATTTCATCATCTCCCGTCAATGCAGCGCAATCGGGTAGATACAGCGGCGGCCGTAACCGCTCTCCAGCACCATGCCCAGCGCGCCGGGCTTACCGCCGTAGCCCAGCCGCTGCGCATATTCATCCATGCCGCAGATGCTGGGAACCCGGATTACCACAGAATTTCCCTGATCCGTATAGCCCGAAACATATTCCTGTTCCCGGTGCTTGTGGCCGCAGATCAGATAGTCGATGGGCTCGTTGTAGAGGAGCATCGCCTGCTTGGCGGCATTCTCCAGACTCCTGATATCCGTTCCATGAGTCAGCAGCAGATTAAAGCCCTGAACGCTTACGTGCTTGCGCTGTTCGGTCACAGCATCCACGATGACGTTGGGATTCTCGCGCAGCCGTTCGGACAGAAACCAGAAGATCACCTTCTCCAGATTCTCACCGGGAAACTCGCCGCGCTTACTGTTCAGTGTGCGCGTTTCCGTGTGATTGCCGTCCACGCCGCACACGGAAACGGTCGCGTTCTCGGAAAGCGCGTTGATCCACTGCGCCATGTACTCCGAAAAGCGCATACAGCTCTCGACCACGCCCCAGCGCAGCTTCAGCAGCTGAGAGGGGCGCAGCATGCCGTCCAGACTGTCGCCGCAGAGCAGCAACTGCACATCGCCTATCTGCTCCTTTTCCAGAATCGTTCGAACCTGCCGGAGAAGATCCGCCATCCGCTCGCAGAATACCTCGGGACTGTAGCGGTTCAGTACTTCGCCCCGAAGCCCGCGCACTGTCCATTCCGCGCCGTAGTGACAGTCTGCGATGCAAAGCACCAGCGTGCGCTTGCCGATGGGGCGATGTTCAATTCCCGCATGAAACAAAACAGGCTGCATTTCTCTTGCCGCCCGAATGACCGTGTCCCGAAGCGCTTCACTGCGCGAAGCGGCGCGGTACGTCTGATTGATTTCGTTGCGCAGATCACGAAGCTGCTGGACGTTTTCCGGCTTCGCTTCTGCGGGTTCCAACGCCAGCATCCCGTTTTCTGCTGCCAGCTTGATGCCCGCGCCCATCTTGCGCTAATGGTCGGGATGCAGGCCGCACTCGAATTTCTCCGCAATCTCCGACCAGTCCATGTCGGAAAGACCCATGACCTTCTCGTACATTTCGCGCACCAGCGCGCGCCTGTCGCTCATCTCTTCACCTTCTCCTGAACCTCAATCATTTCGTCGTCCACCTCGTATCCGTCCTGATCGGCGAATCTGACTGTGCCGTCTGCACAGCAAATGCCGATAATCCTGTCCATGTCGTATTGATCGCCGTACCGCGTTTTGCGAGGCGCGTATTTCCCGCGGGTGCTGTCCATCCGGTAGCCGCGTCCTGCGCATATGAAGGAGCCGTCCACGTCCACCCGGCAGGTGATCATTTTGCAGCCGGGGTATTTCCGACGAATCGCTTCCAAGCGATCGAAACGGGTGGAATGCTTCTTCTGCTTTTTCGGCTTCTCCGTCGCGCAGCTCTGCATCCTGTCCTTCATCAGCTCATACCGAAGCTTATCGTCGGCGGAGAGACGGTTCCAATCCAGCCGACCGCTCTCCGCCAGTTCCGCGATGGCCTCCGGGCAATCTGATAAACTGATTTCCCGACTACCTATGACCATTACCTTGTAGATTGTCAATGTATCGCGATCCTCCGGAGGCACATCCCGCAGGAGGAGCGTTCCACAGCGATCCAGCAGGCGCTTCACCTTGTGTTCCGGCGCATAGCTCTGCGCATGGTTTTCGCTCAGCCAGTTTTTCAGACAATATCCCTGCCAGGGTTTCAGAATCAGCCGCTCTATCTACTCGGCCTTGCTCTGCTCTTGATCGTAAAGAAGCGTAAACTTCACGCCGTTGGGCTATGTCACGCCAAATCTGCTCGCCATTGATTTCCCTCCCTAAATATTACTTCCGACCTGGAGCGGGTTTTCGCGAAAAAATCCAAAACTTTTTTCACGGGCGAAAAGTCCCGCTTCCCCCAAACATTACTTCCGGCCTGAAGCTGTTTTTCGCGAAGACCCCAAAAACTTTTTTTGAGGGGGAGGAGGCCTTCTTTCCCCAAACATTACACCTGACCCCGGCGCGTTTTTCGCGACCCGGCGTGCGCCTTCTCCCAGTTCAGGTTGTTCTGCCGCACGATTTCGTAAACAGCCTTCCTGAACAGACGCTCCGCATCTCCCGGTTCTATTTTCTGAATTTCCGAGACGTCCTGCAGGGAATAGCCGGCCATCAGGGAAAGCAGGAGCGTCTGCTGCTCCTTCGGGAACGCGCACGCCTC
>Ga0129315_1001208_pt1 | contig 11393 bp, 9 predicted proteins | sample Cm827metagenome_FD_94432 | JGI IMG/M metagenome (GOLD analysis project Ga0129315, IMG submission 94432) | Eastern black-and-white colobus group fecal microbial communities from Wisconsin, USA - Cm827 metagenome | ecosystem: Host-associated > Mammals > Digestive system > Large intestine > Fecal...
CGCAGAAGCGGTGCAGCGTGGAGATGCTCGCGCGGGAGAGCGCCGTCACCTGACCGGCAAGCTCCGGCTCCTGCTGCGCCGCGGCGCGCAGGGCCTCGCCGATGCGCAGGCGCATTTCGCCCGCAGCGGCGTTGGTAAAGGTGACCACGAGCATGCTGTCGATCGGGCAGCCCTCGCGCACGAGCCGCACGATGCGCTCCACGAGCACGGCGGTCTTGCCGGAGCCCGCCGCCGCGCTGACGATGAGGCTGTGTCCGCGGTCCTCTATGGCCTGCTGCTGCTCCTGCGTCCAGTTGGGCACGTCGATTCCCCCTGTCCCTGATGATAGGGATAGCATAGCACAACCGGGCCGATTTGGAAAGAGGCAGACGGTCCGCCGGGCGTCGCGCGGCAGACAGACAGCCGTCCGTATTTCCCGCAAAAATACAGGGAATTATTGACAGGGCACAGGCCATATGATAAGATATTGTCAAGAGGAGCGCTGCGCACGCTCCCGCATACCCCCGAGAGGAACAAGAAGAAGGAGGAACTTTCCATGATTCAGTCCCGCCGTGATTTTCTGAAGAACGCCGGCAAGGTCGCCGTCGCCGCCTCTGTCGCCACCGTGCTGCCGATGGGTGCGCTCGCCGAGAAGGTGGAGCATCCGTTCACCTGGTCCCACCTCGATCCGGAGGCGACCGCCGACCGCGCCTATGCGTCCTTCTCGTCGATGGGCGGCTGCTGCATCGCCGTCGCCGATGCGATCATCGGCCAGCTGGCCGACACCGTGGGTGCGCCGTTTGACGGCATCCCGGTCAAGATGTTCCAGAACGGCGCCGCGGGCTACGGCATCAACTCGCTGTGCGGCTGCCTGGGCGGCGCCGCGGCGTGCATCGGCCTGGTCTGCGAGCCGGCCGACTCCAAGGCGATCCTCGCCGAGGTGATGAAGTGGTACCGCGAGAGCGACCTGCCGGCCTATGACCGCGGCGAGCCGGCGCTGGCCGCCGTCGTGCCGGGCTCCAACAACTGCGTCGATTCGCTGGGCAAGTTCTTTGCCGCCACGGGCATCACGTCCATGAGCGATCCGGGCCGCATCAACCGCTGCGCCTGCCTGGCTGCGGACACCGCGAAGAAGACCGTCGAGCTGCTCAACGCGCATTACGGCGTGTAACGCTTGCGACGCAAGTCTGCTTCGCATCCTTGCGTCGGAGGGGCTACGGAAAACATCATTTCTCGCGCGCCCTTCGGGCACACTCCAAATGATATAGGAAGCGGCTTGCAGCCGCTCCTCGAACCGGCAAAGCCGGTCCTGCGGATTGCATTCGAAGGGGGCTTCGGCCCCCTTCAATCTTTCCCCGGGGCTGCTTGCAACAGCTTTCCAAAAAAGAAGCTGTCAGGTCAAGAAACCAGTGATTCCAGAAAGACTTGGATTCGCTCCCGAAGGTTTCCAAAGGGACCGGAGCCTGCCGCCGCCAGTGGCGGGAGCAGGCGGGCGGAGCGTCGGAATTGCAAAGGAGCAGCTTGCTGCGACTATTGCAATTCCCGGACCGATCGGAAAGCCCTTTGGCGGGGCATTGGGGCAGAGCCCCAAACTCAAAATGCCCGATAGCCTTGGAAAACCTCTTTCTGAAATGTCTGGAATCGGTCTGACAGCTTTTTTGTTTTTGGAATTACACTTCGGCTTCTAGCTCGGCGTTGATCTGCTCCAGCCGGGCGAGCAGCTCGGCGTAGCGCTTGCGGAAGGGCTCCACCTGCTCCTCGAGCTTCTTCTGAGCGGGCAGCGTCAGGAAGGCGTCTTTGTACGCCTGCTCCGTGGCGAAGCCCTGGCGGCGCAGCTCATCCTGATAGCGGCGGCAGGCGTCGCGCTCATGGCGCTGCGCCAGCTCGAAGGAGAGCTTCTCGGCCTCGCAGACCGCCTCGCACGCAGCGACGCGCTGCGCATCCCCCGCAGCCTTTGCGGCGTCCAGGTCGGATTTGGCCTGCTGGCAGCGGGCGAGCATGCGCTCCATCTCGACGGTCTCCTCGCGCGCGGCGTTCTCCTTTTCCTTGACCGCCCGCGCGCGCAGGGCCAGAGCCAGCCGGGCATACGCCCGCTGCACCTCGTCCACCTGCCCCATCATGCCGGAGAGCTCGGCGCTCTTCTCGTCAAACTCCGCCTCCAGCGCCCGGCGTCTTGCTTCATCCATGGTCGTTCCTCCTCTTGCTTGCTGCCTTCATTGTATCAGCTTTCCATCGCGCTGGCAATACCGCCCTGCCGCTTATACAGCCCCGGGGAAAGTTTGAAGGGGGCCGAAGCCCCCTTCATGGAAATCCGCAGCGGCGGCATGTACGGCGCGAGGAGCAAACGAAGTTTGCTACCTCTATCGCTCGAAGTGTGCCCGAAGGGCGCGCGCACGAGCGATGTTTTCCCGTCACCCCACCGCTGCAAGGACGCGCAGCGGACTTGCAGCGCTATTAGACAAGCTCGTCCTTCATCCAGCGATCGACGGACAGACCCGCCTCGCGGCCCAGGCAGACCGCAATGCCGATGGACACGCCCATCAGCGGCGTGAAGTAGTCGCGGCCGAAGCGGCCGGACACCGTGTTGCCCGTGGCGAACAGGCCCGGAATCGGCTTCCAGTTCTCGCCCAGCACGCGCTGCTCGCTGTCGGTCCACAGCGCGCCCATCGTCGCCATCAGGTTGCCGATGGTGGCGTCGCCCGCGGAGACCTGCAGGTAGAACGGGCCCTTCTCGATCGGGAAGAGCAGCTTGGGATCGCGGCCAAACTCCGTGTCCTTGCCCGCCGCGCAGCAGGCGTTGTAGGACTCGACGGCCTTCTTCATGTTCGCGATGACCTTCGCGTCGGTGATGCCCGCGTAGCCCAGGCACTCCTCCAGCGTGTCGCCCGCATAGACGGACAGGTCGCCGATGTTGGTCAGCGTGCCCTTGTTGGCGTACGCCTCGTTCATCTTCTCGCGGATGCTGGCCAGGTGGCTGGCGCTCGGCTGCGTGGAGCCGTGGCTGCACGCCACGTACTCAAGGCGCTCCGGCAGCGTATCGTCATAGAGCGCAAACATCAGCTCGCGGTTCATGTAGAACGTCGGGAAGCCGCGGTGCTCGATCGGGCCCCAGAACTCGTTCATGAAGCGCTGGCCGGTGTAGTCCATGAAGATGCCCTGCGGATAGCCGTAGCTCGGCGCGGCCGGACGGCTGTTGAGCCAGGTCTGGCGACCGTCCATCGTCGGCGGGTTCTCCTCGATGCGGGCGCCCGCCCACACGGCCATCTTCACGCCGGAGCCGTCGCGCATGCCCATGCCGGCGCTGGTATCCTGCGCCTGCTTGTTGTACATGATGTCGGAGAGCAGGTCGTTCTTCATCATCGTGTTGCTGCCGAAGCCGCCGGTGGCGATGACGACCGCCTTGACCTTCGCGCGGTAGTACTGCTCGGTCTCGTTGTCGATGTAGATGACGCCGGTGATCGCGCCCGTCTCATCCTGCACGAGGCGCTCCGCGTGGCAGTTCCACCTGTACTCGGTGCCCTGGCTCACGCAGTATTCACGGTTGACCTTGGCCACGCCGCCCTGCTCCGGGCGCAGCGTCGGCTTGTAGAACTTGTAGGCGCCGATCTCCTCGAGCACGTGGTCGCCCTCGCCCTCGTTCTCGAAGTAGAACTGCACGTTCCACCTGGAGGTGTCGCCGCCCTGCTCGAGGTAGCGGGAGATGTGCCAGTCGAGCGCGTCGCCGCCGTACTTGGCGAACTTCATGACCAGGCCCGGGTTGGCATAGTTCTGGCAGTTGAGCATCCAGTTGTTGTAGAACTCGACCGGATCGACCTCCGGCGCACCATAGTGCTCCTGCACATACTTGGAGTTCACGCAGCCCTCGTCGCCGCCCAGCAGGTTGAAGCTCTCCTCCTTCTGGGTCTCCACGACGAGCACCTTGTAGCCCAGCTCGGTCAGCTTGAGGACCGCCGCCGCACCGGAATAGCCGTTGCCCAGCACCGCCACGTCATACTCGCCCGCATCGGCGATCAGGCTCTCGTCGATGTCCTCCGGCTTGTTGCGCCAGACGGTGTAGTCGGTCACAAGGCCCTCGACGGTGCCGCCGGCCTGCACGATGCAGTCGTTGACGCCGTTTTTGATGGTCTCGGAGCACAGCGTCGCGCCGGAGACGACGTCCACGTCCATGCCCGCGCTCTGCTTCTCGACAATCTGCGCGCAGAGGGACTTCATTCCATCCTCAAACTGCGGGAAGAAGTCCTGATCGCTCGTCTTGGTCACCTCGTAGGCGACGTCGACGATCTCGCTCTCGGAGAAGGTCACCGTCACCAGCACGGTGGCAAAGCCGGTGGTCTGCTCGCTCTGGTAGGTGCCGGGGTTGTACAGGATCGCCGGGCCGCCCATCATCGGCGGCGGGCCGCCTGCCGGCATCCCTTCGGGGCCGCCCTCCGGCATGCCCTCGGCCAGCGCCGAGCCGCCCATCAGGCCCAGGCCCAGCGCGCTCAGCGCCGCGCCCTTGAGAAAGTCTCTGCGGGAAACATCCTTGCTCATGTTCGTTCCTCCTTCTGCTTTTGCGGCGGCTCCCCCGCCGCCCTTTGGCCCCATGATAAATGATTTTTTTATCAGTGTAAACCGCGCGGGAACGAATCGCGCGCCATACGGCACGAACGGCAGGGCGCTCATTGCGAAAAGCGTAACGATTATGGTATAATGGAAGAAACATTCCAAAGAGGGAGGCGCAGCGTCTTGCATTACCGCATCGCCATCTGCGACGACGAGCCGGCCGCGCTCGCCGCGCTGTCCCGGATGCTCTCCCGGGAGCTGGAGCGCGCGGGGCTGAGCGCGGACGTCTCCGCCTATTCCGGCGCCGGAGCCCTGCGGGAGGCCCTGCATGAGATGCCGTTTGACGCGCTGTTTCTGGACATCGACATGCCCGGCACGGACGGCATCGCCCTGGCAAACGGCCTGCGCGAGCGCGGGGACGCCACGCCCATCGTGTTCCTCTCCGCGCGGGAGGACCGGGTGTTCGAGACATTCCGCGCCTCCCCGCTGCGCTTCGTGCGCAAGAGCCATGTGCAGAGCGATCTGCCGGAGGCCGTGCGCGCCGTCGCCGCCAGCCTGCACGCGGCGGGCCGCGATCGTCTGGCGCTACTCACGCCGGAGGGCATGGTCCGCGTGCCGGTCGATGAGATCATGTGGGCGGAGAGCTTCGGCAAGCGGCAGACCCTGGTGATGACCACCGGCACGCTGGAGGTGCGCCACACGCTGCGCGAGCTTTGCGAAAAGCTGGCGCCGCACGGCTTTCTGCAGGTGCACCGATGCTACGTCGTCTCCTGCCGCTACATCTTCTCCATCGAGGCGGGCCGCCTGATCATGGACGACCGCCGCGAGATTCCCATCAGCCGATACCGCCTCGCCGCGTGCAAGGAGGCGTTCCGAAGGAGCATCAGCCATGGACTGGACGCTGCAGAACATCGCCCTCAAGGAGATCTTTGACGTCATCACGCTCGGCGAGATGCTCGCGCTGCTGACGGTGTATTTCGGCCCGCGGCGGCGCAGCTTTGCCATCGAGCTGGGCGCCGTGCTCGCGCTGGGCGCGGGGCTTTGCCTGCTGCTCAACGCGCTGAGCCGCTTTGACATTCACGAGCTGATCGTCGGCCTCATGCTGATGACCACGCTCTACAGCGCGCTCTCGCTGCGGGGCGATCTGCTCTACAAGAGCGTCGTGTGCCTGTACTTCTGCACGACGTACTTCCAGCTGCACTCGGCGGAGCTGGCGCTGTGGGACCTGGTGCTCCCGACCGACGCCTTCAGCCGCATCGGTCTGGCGCAGCTGGGCATGATCCTGCTGCTGCCGGTCAACCGGCGGCTGGGCAGCGGCTACAGCGAGGACACGCCGCGCGTGTACGTCTTCACGCTGCTGCTCTCCTCGGCGCTGTGCATGGGCCTTTGCATGATCGCGCTGCCGCAGCTGGTGCCGTTCACGGCGTATGGCGGTCTGGCGTTGGCGGTGAGCCTTGGCACGCTGGGGCAGAACATGACGGCGTTTTACCAGGGCCAGCAGCTCATGCGTGCCGCGCGCGAGCAGCTCGCGCTGCGGGCCGTCGCCGACCGCATCCACGCGGACAGCCACCTCATGCGCGAGACGGAGCAGCTGATGAGCGAGATCCGCACGCAGCGCCACGAGCGCGCCAATCAGGCGCTGGTCATCCGCGCGCTGTGCGACGCGGGCGATCTGCCGGGGCTGCGCGCGTACGTTTCACAGCTGTTTCCGCAGGAGGAGCCGGAGGAAAGCGTCGATTGCGGGCATGTGGTCGTGAGCGCGGTGCTCAGCCAGAAGCGCGCGCAGGCCGCCCGCGCGGGCGTGCCGCTGACCATCGACGCGCACCTGCCGCCGCGCCTGCCCATCCGCGACAGCGACCTGTGCTCGCTGATTGCCAACCTTTTGGAAAACGCCCTGGAGGGCTCGCGCGACGTCGAAAGCCCGGCCGTGAGCGTGCGCATCGGCTGCGCGAAGAACTACCTGTGCGTGCGGGTGACAAACCGCGTCTCGCACGACGTGCTGGCGGAGAACCCGCGCCTGTCCACGACAAAGGCGCACGCGGAGGATCACGGCGTGGGCGTGCCGGTCGTGCGCAGCATCGTCGCGCGCTACGACGGCATGCTGGACTTCTCGGTGGAGGACGGCTGCTTCGTCGCCGACGCCCTGCTCAAGCTGAGCATGGGAGAAGGGATGGAGGGGTGAGGGAACGTCCTCACCGCGCGGCGCTTTCCGGCGCCTGCAGCCCTGCCGCGTCGTATTCCAGCAGGGTCGCGTCGAGCACGGTCTGCATCTGCCGGCGCATGGTTTTGCGGCAGACCAGCCCCGTGCTCCAGGTGAGGGGCACATCCAGCGGGATGGCGATCAGCGGCGCAAAATACCGCGCGCAGTGGGGCGGGATCAGGCAGATGCCGCCGTCTCCGCACAGGTTCAGCGTGGCGTAGTAGCCGGAAACGTTCTGCGGGGACTTTTCGCAGAGAATCTGCACCTGCGGGCAATTCGTCTGCACGTACTCCCTGAGGCCGGGGATGCGTTCGAACTCATAGACATACACCTTCTGCCCGATCAGATCCTCCAGCGCAATCCGCTGGCGGGAGGCGAGCGGATGGTCGGGCATCATCAGGCAGTGGCGTCCCTCTGTGATCAGCGGGATGTAGCGCAGCAGGGGCGAGCGCGTTATCGGCGCGTCGTAGAGCTCTACCGCGTCGATCTGTCCGTCCAGCAGCGCCTGGCACAGCCCCTCTGGCGTATCTTCAGCGTGCTCAAGCTGGATGTCGGGACAGTGGCTGCGCACCGCATGCTGCATGATCGGATAAAAGTCGGGCACCAGCCCCTTGATGGAGCCGATGCACACGGTGCGCTCGGCCTTGATTTCCGTCTCCCGGCAGCGGTTGAGCATCTGCTGTGTCAGCTCCAGAATCCGCTGCGCGTCCTCCAGAAATACCACGCCCGCAGGCGTGAGCGTCATGCCGCGCGGGCTGCGGCTGAACAGAGGAACGCGAACCTCGCGCTCAGCCGGTTGATCTGCTGCGCCAGCGCGGGGGTGGACAGATACAGCACCTCCGAGGCGGCGGTCATGCTGCCCGTTTTGGCAATACAGATGAAGGATTCAAGCTGCTTGATATCCATTTGCGCATCTCCTTGGAGTATAAATCTTTCGTTCACACTATTATACAGCATTTCTAATGGACAAGCAACCGTATCCCCTATATAATTTGCACAAAGAGACTGCCTTGCGCAGTCAATTTGATCACAAGGAGGATACGGATATGAACAAGATTTCCCGCAGAGGATTCCTCAAGGGCGTGGCGGCCAGCGCGATCGGCATGGGCGTGATGGGCGCCTCTGCGCTTGCCGAAGAGAAGGACGGCATCCAGTGGGATGCGGAATATGACGTTGTGGTCCTGGGCTACGGCGGAGCCGGCGCGAACGCGGCTGTCGCTGCTGCCGAGCAGGGTGTCAACGTGCTGCTGGCGGAGAAGGCGCCCGAGGGCGCCGAGGGCGGCAACACCGCCGTCTCCGGTCAGTTCGTCATGGCGACCGACGACGCCGAGGGCCTCTACGAGTACCTGACCACGCTGATGGGCAAGTTCCAGAACTGGGACCCCGAGGCGGTCATGGCGTACTGCCAGGGCTGCGAGGAGAACTACAGCTGGATGGTCGGCCCGATGGGCGGCGATCCCGCGCTGGTTGCGCCGGTCGAGCATCCCTCTGCCGGTATGGAGGCCAACAACCCCTCCTGGAAGAAGGCGGACGGCTCCGACGGCAACCTGGTTGACCCGTACAAGGTCGGCCGCACCGATTACTGGTACTACAACTGGGACGAGTTCCCGGAGATTCCGGCGAGCAAGCACTGCCTGTGCCTGACCGCCTCCGGCACGCGCTTTGACCGCAGCTACTACAACCTCTGCCAGAACGCCGTGAAGGCGCACGACATCGACGTGTGGTTCTCCGCCCCCGGCAAAAAGCTGATCACCGATGCCGATGGCGCTGTGATCGGCGTGATCATCAACAAGGAAGGCGCCGATGTGAAGATCAAGGTCAACGGCGGCGTCGTGCTGGCCTGCGGCGGCTTCGAGCACAATCAGGAAATGATCTCCAGCTACCTGCAGATGCCGTACGTCCATCAGCAGGGCGGCCTGTACAACGACGGCGACGGCATCAAGATGGCGCTGAGCGCCGGCGCCGACCTGTGGCACATGTCCAACTCCGCCGGCTTCACCTGGACGCACAAGCGCCCGCATCTGGACACCGTGTCCCTGTTCGGCGGCCCCAACTCCAAGTCGGGCATCTTCGTCGGCCTCGGCGGCGACCGCTTCATGAACGAGGCTGCCGCTGCGCGCCACGGCCGCATCTATATCGGCGGCCGCTGGATCTCCACGCCGATGCCGCTGCCGGCCTACCTCGTGCAGGATGCCGATCAGCTCGCCGCCGGCAACAAGCTGGTGAGCGCGTTCTCCGACGGCTATGTGGACGAGCTGGCGACCGGCGAGGTCCTCATGGGCGAGACGCTCGAGGAGCTGGCCGAGGCCATCCGCAACTCCGAGGGCGGCAAGGACGCTCCGGACTTCAGCACCGAGCGCTTCGTGGCGACCGTCGCCGCCTACAACAAGCGCTATGACGCCGGCGAGGACGCCGACTACGGCCGTCCCTTCAGCACCATGGTGCCCGTCAAGACCGGCCCCTTCTACGCCACCAAGATCGGCCCGACCTACTTCAACACGCAGGGCGGCCCGCGCAAGAACAAGTTCGGCCAGGTCATCAACACCGAGGGCCTGCCCATCGAGGGCCTGTTCGAGGCCGGCGAGATGGGCTCCATCTTCTGCGACATGTACAACGGCGGCGGCAACCTGGGCGAGACGATGGCCTTCGGCCGCATCTCCGGCACCAACGCTGCCAAGCGCGCCAAGGGCGAGTTTAAGAGCGAGAGCACGCCTGTGACCACCTTCGTCGGCGAAATCTACGCCGCCGGCACGACCCGCCCCGCCAGCACGGGCGCTGCGTCCGCCGAGAACATCACCGGCGACTTCAAGGACGGCGTCTATGAGGGCTCCGGCACCGGCATCGGCGGCAAGATCGTCGTCTCCGTGACCATCGAGGGCGGCAAGATCGCGAACGTCGACATCGTCAGCCAGAACGAGACGGAAGGCCTCGGCGGCATGGCGCTGCCCGAGTATGCCCGCCAGACGGTCGAAAAGCAGAGCCTGGACATCGATGTGATCTCCGGTGTCACCGTGACCCTCGATGCCTACAAGGAGGCCGTGAACGACGCGCTGAGCAAGGCGCTGTAACCCGCCTTCATCCGCGCGAAGCGGGTCCTGACGGCGGATTTCCTCAGGGCCTGAATGGAATAATGAAATCCCTGTCAGAGCTTTCTCTGGCAGGGATTTTTCATGCTGCTTGGCGCCATCCGCCGTCACAGCACCATCGTCACCAGCGGAATGGTCAGCAGGCACAGCAGCGTGCTGAGCATCACGCAGTTGGCGGAGAGCTCGACCTCGCGGTGGTGAATCTCCGCCATGTTGAAGATGATGGAGGCGCAGGGCACCGCCGAGAGGATCAGCAGGCTGGCGCGAAACACCTCCGGCAGGGGCAGTGGTTTGACCAGCACCCAGCAGAACAGCGGGAAGACCACCAGCTTGCACAGGCACACCAGATAGACGAACGGCCGCGAGAACAGCGCCTTCAGGTCGACCGTCGCGATGCGGATACCCAGGATGATCATGCACAGCGGCGTGGACATCCTGCCCAGCAGGGACAGCCCATCCATCAGCAGCGCGGGCATCCAGCGGCTTCCGCCCAGCAGAAACAGCGGAAAGCCGACCGCAAAGCCGAGCATCGATGGGTTGATCAGCGCCGAACGCAGGCTCAGATAGCGCCTGTCCTGCGTGAGACAGTAGACGCCCGCCGTGAACACCAGGATGTTCATGGAGAGGACGTAGATCGAGGCATAGCAGAGCACCTCCGGGTGATCCGGCAGCAGCGCGCGCACGAGCGGCAGGCCGAAGAAGCCCACGTTGCCCAGCACGGAGCCGATCGTCAGAATGCGGAAGCGGCTGTCGGCGTAGCGGCTGCGCAGCAGCAGATACAGCACGAGCATGAACGCGGTCTGCAGCGCCAGCGTCACCACGAAGAACAGCCCCATGCTCGCAACGTTTTCCGCCGAATAGTCCAGCGAGAGAAACGAGGAGACGATCATGCAGGGGGAGCAGGCATACACCAGCACGCCGGAGAGCGAGGACTGGTGCGCCGGGGAAACCTTGCCCATCCTGCAGATGATGTAGCCGGGCAGGATGTACAGCAGCGTCAGCAGCACGTTGGAAAAGGTGATGTCAAAGCTCATGGGAAACCTCACAGCGGGAAATGTCCGCAGCGGCATGCGCCGCCGCGCCTCCCCCATTATAGCGGATGAACGCGCGCTTGTGAATTCCCCATTTTTCGCGCCGGATATGGGCAAAAGCCATAAAAGCGTCCTGTCCCGGCGGCCGGTCAGATCGCCGACTGCGTGTCGTTCGGGTCACCGTTGCGGGCGAGGCCATATTCCACGCTCCAGTCGATGCCGCGGTACGGCTCGCCGCGCGGATCGGTGCGGATGAAGTCCATCAGCAGATCGAGCATCTCCTCCGTCCAGGTGTTGCGGTCGATCTGCGCGGTGGTGAAGCGGTTCTGCGAGATCATCTCAAAGCCGAACATGTCCTTCACCTGCGTCTTCGCGCCGTTTTCCACCACCTCCGTCGCCAGCTGCGGCGGGATGAACAGCACGCCGCCGGAGCAGCCGTAGACGACGTCGCCCGGCAGGCAGATGGCGGCCTCGCGGCCGTCGCCCAGGCGCACGGGCGTGTTGAAGCCCGTCATCACAAAGTCGCGGATGGGCGTCGGGTCGATGCCCCGGTAG
>Ga0129315_1001209_pt1 | contig 11385 bp, 9 predicted proteins | sample Cm827metagenome_FD_94432 | JGI IMG/M metagenome (GOLD analysis project Ga0129315, IMG submission 94432) | Eastern black-and-white colobus group fecal microbial communities from Wisconsin, USA - Cm827 metagenome | ecosystem: Host-associated > Mammals > Digestive system > Large intestine > Fecal...
CGGTGGCGGGCGCACGGTTGAACACCACGCCGGTGCCGCAGTCGTCGCCCATGTTGCCGAAGGCCATGGACTGCACGTTGACGGCAGTACCCCAGGAATAGGGGATATCATTGTCGCGGCGATAGACGTTGGCGCGGGGGTTATCCCAGGAACGGAACACGGCCTTGATAGCGCCCATCAGCTGCTCCTTGGGATCAGAGGGGAACTCCTGGCCGATCTTGGACTTGTACTCGGCCTTGAACTGCATGGCCAGTTCCTTCAGGTCCTCAGCGGTGAGATCCACGTCCTGCGTGACGCCCTTCTTCTCCTTCATCTCGTCGATGAGCTGCTCGAAGTACTTCTTGCCCACTTCCATGACCACGTCGGAGTACATCTGGATAAAGCGGCGATAGCAGTCCCAAGCCCAGCGGGGGTTGTTGGACTTCTTGGCGATGACGTCAACAACGTCCTCGTTCAGGCCCAGGTTCAGGATGGTATCCATCATGCCGGGCATGGAGGCACGGGCACCGGAACGGACGGAGACCAGCAGAGGATTCTCGTGGTCGCCGAACTTCTTGCCGGTGATGCTCTCCATCTTCTCGATGTATTCCATGATCTCGGCAAAGATGCCGTCATTGATCTTCTGGCCGTCCTCATAATACTGGGTGCAGGCCTCGGTGGTGATGGTGAAGCCCTGAGGCACGGGCAGGCCGATGTTGGTCATCTCAGCCAGGTTGGCGCCCTTGCCGCCCAGAAGTTCGCGCATGTTGGCGTTGCCTTCCGTGAACAGGTAACAATACTTCTTGCTCATAGAAACTCTCCTTCGATTTTTGCCCGGAACAGGCAGAATAGAACAACATGGAGCCGGTGGACGCCCAATGCGGAAAACCGGCGGCCTGCGGCTCCGGATATAACCATTTTGTATTATAGTAGATTGGGAAAGAAAATACAATCAATATATTTTACAAGATTTTCTTTTGAAATTAAACGTTTTCGATAAAGAAAAAGGCGGTTTTTCAAACGTATGCCACAAAAGTGAGCGCAGAGGACCGCTTTTAGATGAATCGTTTATGCGAAACGAAGGTATTCTGAGGAAGATCGAACGGCGGTCTGCGTACGCAGACCGCCGTTGTGGGGTTCTTCTTCAGTTGCCGAGATCCTGACCCAGAATGTACTTTTTCAGGGGCTTATACAACACCGCCGCGATGACCAGCGCAATGATGGTATTGGGCAGCATATAGGAGCCGTTATAGACCAGAGAATAGGCGGAAGGACTGGTGAAGGTCCACTTCATGAACTCCGTGGGAGCCAGAATTTTGTAGATGGTCACGCCGCTGATGTAGTGAACGATAAAGCGGCCGAGGCAGCCTACCACGGTACCGACAAAGATGCCCCACTTCTTGCCCTTGAACAGGCCGGCCAGACCCAAGGGGGTAAAGGCCACCAGATAGTCCAGCAGCATGGACTGCCAGCCCCAGGCGTAAGCGCCGTCAAAAATGAGCTGCAAGAGGCCGAAGGTGAAGCCAGCCATGAGGCCCGGAGTCAGTCCCCAGCGGACGGCAAACAGGATGATGGGGAACATGGCGGGGGTCAGGGAGCCGCCGTTAGGCAGCTCCATCAGCTTGATGTAGCTGAGTACCTGGGCCAGGGCCACCATCATGGCACCCTCGCACAGCATCCGGACACGGAGATGAGAATTGGTATTCTTTGCGGACATAAACGTCCCTCCTGAAAAAAAGTACCGCAGGCCACATGAACGGGCTTGCGGTACGGAAAGACAGATCGTTCACTTCCTACGCCGGCATTACCCGGATCAGGTTTAAGGGAAAGAGGGCAGTCACAGCCCCGCATCTCAGCCGGAGTTCTCTCCAGCACCCCTGTGTTCAGTTTTCTACGGCCAGTTGAAATTATAGAGAAAAACGGCGGTTTTGTCAATACAATTGCCGGATCTCAGTAACGTTTGTCCAGAATGGAGACGATCTCCGCAAGGGTATCGTGGTCGCAGTCCGCCACAATGGTAGCGCCGCAGCTTCGCACGGTTTCTACGCAGTTAGCCGGGGCAAACCCCTCTGCCGCCATCGTCAGCATGGAGAGATCGTTGTTTTCGTCCCCGGCGCAGTAGACATGGTCCATGGAGATCCCCAGGCGCTTTGCCAGACGAGCTACCATGGCTCCCTTGCTGGCGCCCTTCCGGGTGACCTCCAGCAGAGTCCTGTCGGAGAAAAACACCTCGTAGTCCGCTGACCAAGGCTGCCTGCTCACATAGTCCCGCAGAGCCAGCAGGTGCTCATGGTCATCCTCAAACATGATCTTGATGAGGGGCATCGGCACCTCCAGCAGGGTTGGGACAGGCTGCACCCCGGCATGGGTCACGTGCTCATGCTGACGGGTATATTCGTTTGGCCGCACGGCATGGATCACATTGTCCATGTGATAGGCCTCCACTGCCGCTGTGGGAAACCGGTCCAGCACATCCTGACCCTGCGGACGGATGGCCTCCGGCAGCTCCATGGTTTCCAGATAGCGCTCCGTTTTGAAATCGTACAGCGCGCCGCCGTTGCACACAACGGCTGGTGCGTTCATGGGCACCTGCTCCGCAAACATCCGGAAGGCGGGCAGTGCCCGGCCTGTGGCTACGGCAAAGCGGCCGCCGTTGTCCATGAAATAGCGGAGGGCTTCCACATTCCGCTGTGAAATAGGTGGAATGGGACAGCCGGTGCGGCGGGGTAACTCTGTATTCAGGATGGTATTGTCAAAGTCGCTGGCCAGCAGGACGCCGTCAAATTTTCCCATAGTTATTCTCCTAAAAAACGGCGGAGCGGAAAGGTTCCCGCTCCGCCTGAGATAGTCGCTTATTCTGCGGAGGGTGTTCCGCCGGCGTTTCCGCCGCCACCGCCGCGATGGCGGCGTCCGCCCCGGTGACGGCGGCGCTTAACAGCTTCACCGTTTTCCGGATTGATGACCTTTTCCCGGGCGGGAGCCGCATCCTGTTTGGGACGTTGGTCCTGCTTGGGCCGCTCGGTCCGGGGGCGGTCCTGCTTGGGCCGCTGAGACCGGTTTGCGGGCTTGCCGCCCTGACGGCTCTGGCCTTCGGGGGCCTTGGGAGCTTCCTTCTTCGCCGATGCGGAAGTGTTGGGCGTCCCCTCGCCGCTGCCGCCGCTTCTGCGGCGTCCACCCCGGTGACGGCGGCGATTCTTGCTCTCGCCGCCTTCCTCCTGAAAACGCTCCCGGACAAGGGCCGGGGTCTCCGCCGGTTCCTCCGCTTCAAAGTGCCGGGAGATCACCGGCGCGATGAACTCCTCTTCCTTTTCCTCCACATACCGCTCAGGCCGCTCCGTGGGGATCTCAATGCCCTCACGGCTGCCCTTGCCATTGCGCAGGACACAGATCTCGCAATTGTGGTAGCACTTCTGGGCCTCCGGGGCACTGTCCAGGCTGACCTTTACAGTCTCCCGCAGCAGGTCCACGGATTTTACGTTGCCGGGACCGTCGGGGGTCTGGACGAAGGATTCCTGCTTGGGCATCCGCTTCTGAGCATCCTCATAGGCGTTCTGCTCGTATTTCAAGCAGCACATCAGCCGTCCGCAGGTGCCGGAGATCTTGGTGGGATTCAGGCTGAGATTCTGGGTCTTGGCCATCTTGATAGAGACGGGCAGGAACCCATCCAAAAACTGGGAGCAGCAGAAGGGCCGCCCGCAGATGCCGAGACCGCCCACCATTTTGGCCTCGTCCCGGACGCCGATCTGACGCAGCTCGATCCGGGCCCGGAACACGCCGGCCAGATCCCGCACCAGTTCCCGGAAGTCCACCCGGCCGTCGGCGGTAAAGAAGAAAATGATCTTACTGCCGTCAAAGCTGGCAGATACGTTCACCAGCTTCATTTCCAGACCGTGATCCGCGATCTTCTTCTCGCAGATGTCGAAGGCCTCGCTCTCTTTTTTCCGGTTGTAATCCACGGTGCGGCGGTCGGCGTCAGTGGCCAGCCGCAGCATGGCGCACAGGGGCTGGACAACGGCTTCGTCCGCCACCTCGTGGTTCCCCTGGGTGCAGGTGCCGAATTCTGGGCCTTGGGTGGTCTCCACGATAACCTGATCGCCCATTTTCACCGGATGTCCCTTGGGGTCAAAATAATAATTCTTGCATCCGCCCCGAAAGCGGACGCTGATCACTTCAGTCAAAGGATTTCCTCCAATTCCACCGCCAAAGCCCCCAGCACATGGCTGGCGCCCACATTGTAGGAGCAGGCTCCGCGGTACGTTTGTAACAATTCTATTGTGCCCATGATCCGCTGTTTTGTCAAGCGTTTCCCCAACTGGACGACAAGGGCGGCGTCCGGTCCCTCCGGGGATTGACCGTACTGGGCCAGCAGGGCTGCCGCCAGAAGGGTCCGGGCCTGATCCAGCATGGCCGCAAGGCCGTCCCGGTCCAGTCGTTTTTTCTCAAGACGGACCATCAGCTCTGTGACAGTCCCCCTCTTCCCTGCCGCCAGCAGACGGCACAGCTCCACGCCCGCCTCCGAGCTTTCCTTTTCCACGGTGACGGCGGGATGGAGCTTCAGCTCCACGCACCGGGAACGGAGCGTCTGCAAGACCACGGAGGAATTCTCCGCACAGAAGAGAAATGCCGCGTAGGGCGGGCCTTCCTCTACGATCTTCAGCAGCACATTCTGGTCCTGCTCTGTCAGAATGGTGCAGTCCGGAAAGATATAGACCTTCCGGGCACCCTCGTTGGGCCGGATATAGGCATCGGCGCGGATTTGGCGGATGGTGTCCACGGAGAGGTTCTTATGGGCCTCGTCCCGGACGGTGATAACGTCCGGGTGAATGCCGGAGAACACCTTGCGGCAGGCGGGACATGTCCCGCAGGGCTTTTGTCCGCCGCCCTGACACTCCATGGCCGCAGCAGCGTACTGCGCGGCGGCGATCCGGTCCCCGCTGCCGGAAAACAGCAGCGCGTGGGAAAGTGTTCCCCGTCCGGCGGCTTCCCGGATCCGCCGGGCAATGGGGTCATTGGCAAATTCCATTGGACCGCCTCCCTTCTTTCCCATTTCCCGCAAAAATACAGAATAAGTATAGCATATTTCACGCAAAAAGGGAAGAACCGTTTTTTTGCGGGCCGATCCAGTGGAAAAAAGCTCCCGGAACAAAAGTTCCGGGAGCTTGATGAATATGGAGATTACTTCTTGATCTTCTTGCTCTCCCACTTGGTGACGCACAGGGAGCAGGCAATGTCGCCGGTGACGTTCAGGCAGGTACGGCCCATGTCGAACAGACGGTCCACAGCCACGATCAGGCCAATGTAAGCCACGGGGATGCCGATGGCTTCCAGCACCATGGCCAGCATGATCATACCGGCGCCGGGAGTACCGGCGGTGCCGATGGAGGCCAGCGTAGCGGTGACCACAATGAGGATCATCTGGCTCAGGGTCAGCTGCATACCGGCACAGGTGGCCAGGAACACAGTGGCAACGCACTGATAGATGGCGGTGCCGTCCATGTTGATGGTGGCGCCCAAAGGCAGCACGAAGGAGGAAATATCGTCCTCAGCGCCCAGAGCATCGGCGCACTCCTTGGAGACCGGCAGGGTCGCGGCGGAGGAGGTAGAGGTAAAGGCGAAGATCATAGCCGCGGAAGCATTCTTGAAGAACTTGACGGGGCTGATGCCGGCAAACGCCTTGGCGGAAACAGAATAGACCAGCAGGGCGTGGAGAATGTAGCCGATGTAGGCGCACAGAATGACCAGCGCCAGAGAGCCGAGGATCTCAGCGCCCTGGGTGGCAACCACCCAAGTCATGTAGGTAAACACACCGATGGGACTCAGGGAGATGATGAATTCCATCAGCCGCTCTACCACGGCATAAGCGGAGGTCACCACGTCCCGGACCAGCTTGGACTTCTCGCCGGCAGCCAGAATGGAGCCGCCGAACAGCAGGGCGATGACGATGACCTGAAGCATGTTGGCTTCGGTAAACGCCTTCCACATGTTGGTGGGGAAAATGGCAACCAGAGTCGCCATGAAGCCGGCGTATTCCTTGGCCTCGTACTCGGCGGCCTGAGCGGCCTCGCTGAGGTTGGGGAACAGACCCGCGTTGTTGAACACCGTTGCCAGGACCAGACCGATGACGCAGGCCACGGCAGTGGTGACCATGAAGTAGAGAATGGTCTTCCAGCCCACGGCGCCTACCTTTTTCATGTCGCCCATGGAGATGATGCCGTCGATCATAGACAGCAGCACCACAGGCACCACGATGAACTTCAGCAGGTTGACGAAGATATCACCGAAGGGCTTGATGTAGCTGGTGGTGAAGTCGGCTGCGCCGGTGAAGTAGAACACCAGACCGACAACGATACCCAGTACCAGAGCAATAAAGATCTGTACCGGCAGGGACAGTTTTTCCTTTTTTTCCATAGAATACGCTCCCTCTTTCACACTTTTTAATACGCTGTGCGTAAAATTCACAGAAATTTACGCAAATATAATTGGAGATATTATAGCGGTACGCCGGGAACTTGTAAAGTCCGCACTAATAAAGTTGTTTATTTTGTGCAAAATCCCATCTGTTTTACCGGATCATTCGTCAAAATAGAGATTCTGTGGGCGTTTTTTGCTTATTTTGCCCGTACACGGAAGCCGCAGAAACGGATGGCGGCTTTTGCAAGCTCCGCCGTGGGATCCACCACGGGGACCGTCAGGCCCACGGCCTCCGCAGCCAAGGGGAGCTCCGTGCAGCCCAGCAGGAACACACCGGCCCCACGGGCCATCATACGCTCTACCACGGTCAAAAGATCCGCCCGGTAAGCGTCCGGACCTTTTCCGGCTTTGACGCCGTCATAGATGACCCGCATGAGGGCATCCTGATCTTCCGCCTCCGGGGTCAGGTACGGCACACCGGCTTCCCCAAGGGCATTTTGATACAGTTGAGCGGAAAGCGTTCCCTTTGTGGCCAGAATTCCCACGGTTTTTCCGGGGAACTGGGCTTTGCAGGCTTCCGCAGCGGCGGTGAGGATGCTGAGGAAGGGCAGCTCCGTCATGGCCTGAAGCCGGGGCAGGAAGTAATGGGCGGTGTTGCAGGGCATGATGACGCAGTCCGCGCCGCAAGCCTCCAAATGCCGGAGGGCACTCGCCATTTCCGGCACCGGGTCCGGGCCGCCGTTGAGGATGGCGGCGGTGCGGTCGGGGATGTTGGCGTTGCTGTCGATGTACACCCGGATATGGTCCCGGTCTGTTTCCGCCTCCGTCAGCAGGGTGATCTTCTGAAACAGGTCGGCGGTGGCCAGAGGGCCCATGCCGCCTAAAATACCGATGGTCTTTTTTCCACACATATTACGCACCTCAACTCCAGAATTCCGGGAATAAAAGCTCGCTGCCCACCTTTATGGTCAGCAGGAGCAGGACTGCGATCACCGTGGGCCGGACGATTTTGCTGCCGTTTTTGATAGCCAGACCTGCACCGATATAGTGCCCCAGAATGGACGCCACGGAGGAGATCAGGCCAACGCCCACCAGCACATACCCGGCCCGCAGGGCGGTGAACAGGCTGCCCAGATTGGAGGCCAGATTGACCACTTTTACGCCGCCGGCCGCATGACAGGTATCCAGCTTGGCGAAACGCACCAGCGCGATCATCATGAAGGTGCCGGTGCCGGGGCCGTAATACCCGTCATATCCGCCGATGACAAAGGCCGAGCCCCAGACGATGAGCCGCCGCAGCCAAGGGTCCAGCGGCACTGTTTCATCCGGCCACTTCCGGGTCCGCAGGGTGATGAACGCCACCACCGGCAGCACCACCAGCAGCAGGTATTTCAGCACTACCGCAGGGGTGTGGTACTGGAGCCAGGCGCCGCAGACGGAGCCGGTCAGGGATAAGATTACCGCCGGGGCAAAGAGCTTCCAGTCCACCAGTCCCTGATGGATGAACCGGGCTGTGGAAAAGATCGTGCCGATGCCGGAGGAGAGTTTATTCGTCCCCAAAGCGTTATAAATGGGAAGGTTTGAGAGGCCCATGAGATAGGTAGGGACGGTGATGATCCCGCCGCCTCCGGCGATGGCGTCCATAAACGCGCCTAAGAAAACGCCAACGCAGATCAGCAGTACCACCCAGAGGGCTACGCCGTCCACCGTGATGTCAGTCAGGAAGGAAATCATGAAAACTCCTTGTTTACGGCCCGCGGGGCCTGAATTTTGCTGTCAGGCCAGTGGGTCCGACAGATGGAATGTACTCATCTTAGCAGACCTTAAACGCCTTGTGCACCGGCATATTCTACAAGAAGCGGGAACAAAAACTGGAAAAGAAAGACAAATCGAACAAAGGACATCTTTTCTTTTCGACACCCTCTTACCTTGACGCTTTCGGCTATCCGGCGGTATAATATGAAATTAAAGTATGTCATCTGTAAAATGACTTGCGGCTGCCTTGACGTAATCGTTTTAAAATGCTACCCTCAATATGAGAAAAATAATATGGCAGCAGAAAGGGGAGACCCATGGCAGATCAGACACAACTGTACCACAGCGGCAGCCTGACGGACGGCTGGAGGCTCTTCGGCGCACACCCTGCCACAGAGGGAGACGTCCACGGCTGGTGGTTCAACGTCTGGGCACCTCACGCAAAGGCCGTTTCCGTGGTCGGAGATTTTAACGGCTGGGACCTGACCGTTGACCCGCTCACCCAAAAGGGCGAATTCTGGCAGGGCTTTCTTCCGGACCTGCCCGTCTATACCAGCTATAAGTATGCCATTACTGGCGAGGATGGCAGAGTTCACTACAAGGCGGACCCCTACGGGTTCCATACGGAGACCCGCCCCGGCACCGCCAGCAAGCTCTATGACATTGAGCATTTTTCCTGGACGGATGAGGACTTCCGCCTCAATAAGCAGCCGGTGTACCATCAGCCGCTGAATATTTACGAGATCCATCTCGGCTCGTGGCGGAAGCATGAAAACGGCGAGTTCCTGGATTACCGGGATATGGCCCGGCAGCTGGCGGCTTATGTGAAGGAGGTGGGCTACACCGCCGTGGAACTGCTGCCGGTGACGGAGCATCCTCTGGATGATTCCTGGGGCTACCAGTGCACCGGATACTTTGCGCCCACCTCCCGGTTTGGTACGCCGGAGGATTTCATGTGGTTTGTAAACCACCTTCACGAAAACAACATTCCGGTGATCCTGGACTGGGTTCCCGCGCACTTCTGCAAGGATGAGCAGGGCCTTTACGAATTTGACGGCACCTGCTGTTATGAATATGCCGATCCCCGGAAACGGGAACACGCCGGCTGGGGTACCCGGGTCTTTGACTACGGGCGGCCGGAGGTGGTGAGCTTCCTCCTCTCCTCTGCCGGTTCTGGCTGGAAATGTACCACATCGACGGCATCCGGGTGGACGCTGTGGCCTCCATGCTGTATCTGGATTACGGACGGCAGGACGGCCAGTGGACTCCCAATATCCACGGCGGACGGGAAAACCTGGAAGCAGTGGAATTCCTTCAGAAGCTGAACACCATGGCCTTTGAGGTGGATTCCAACGTGCTGATGATCGCTGAGGAATCTACCGCCTGGCCTCTGGTGACCAAGCCTGCCGATGTCGGCGGACTTGGATTCAACCTGAAGTGGAACATGGGCTGGATGAATGACATGTGCCACTATCTGAAGCTGGATCCCTGGTTCCGGCAGGACCACCACCGGGATCTGACCTTCTCCATGATGTACGCGTTTTCCGAGAACTATGTCCTTCCCATCTCCCATGACGAGGTGGTCCACATGAAGGGCAGCGTGGTGGGGAAAATGCCCGGAGACTACGAAAACCAGCTCCGCTGCACCCGGGGCTTTTACGCGTACCTGCTGGCCCATCCCGGCAAGAAGCTGCTGTTCATGGGACCGGAGATCGGCCAGTGGCACGAATGGGACTCCAACGGTCAGTTGGACTGGTACTTACTGGAGCATGAGGAAAATCAGCAGATCCATGCGTTCTTCAAGGCCGCCAACGCCTTCTACAAGGCGGAGAGCGCCCTGTGGGACATTGATTTTGACTGGCAGGGCTTTGAGTGGCTGGTGCCGGATGACAATCACAACAACGTGGTGGTGTTCCTCCGGCGGGATCAGGCGGGGAGCGAGCTGCTGTGCGCGGTGAACTTCTCCCCCAACGATTATGAAAACTACCGGGTAGGCGTACCGCCCCGCAAGCGGTATGTCCCCGCCTTTACCACCGACGCGCCGGAATTCGGCGGCAGCGGGTTTGCGGATACGAAGCCGCTGACGGTAAAGGACACGCCCTCCCACGGAAAAGAACAGTCTGTCACTCTCCGGCTCCCCGCGTTCGGGGCGGTATTCCTCCGGGGAGAGGGCAGCTTTACAAAGCGCGGTTCGGCAACCAAGGTGAAAAAAGTGAAAAATAGGAAAAGGAGCTGATCCACCCATGAAAAAAGAGTGTATCGCTATGCTGCTGGCTGGCGGACAGGGCAGCCGCCTGTATGTCCTCACCGGCGCCATGGCCAAGCCCGCCGTCCCCTTCGGCGGTAAATTCCGCATCATCGACTTTCCCCTGTCCAACTGCACCAACTCCGGCATTGACACCGTCGGCGTCCTGACTCAGTACCGGCCCATGGAGCTGAACAGCTACATCGGCTCCGGCCAGCCCTGGGATCTGGACAGCAGCAGCGGCGGCGTTCACATCCTGCCGCCCTATATGGGCAGCAAGGGCGGCACCTGGTACAAGGGCACCGCCAACGCCATCTATCAGAACATCGGCTTCATCGACCAGTATCAGCCGGAGTATGTGGTGATCCTCTCCGGTGACCACATCTATAAAATGGACTACTCCGACATGGTGGCCCGCCACAAGGCGGCGGGTGCCGCCTGCACCATCTCCGTCATGGAGGTGCCCTGGGCCGAGGCCTCCCGCTTCGGCATCATGGCCGTCAATGAGGAGGACATGATCACGGAGTTTGCCGAGAAGCCCAAGGAGCCCAAGAGCAATCTGGCTTCCATGGGCATCTACGTGTTCTCCTGGCAGGCCCTGCGGAAGTACCTGACCGAGGACGAGGCCGACCCCAACTCCGAGAACGACTTCGGCAAGAACGTGATCCCCGCCATGCTGAATAACGGCGAGCGGATGGCCGCCTACCGCTTCGCGGGCTACTGGAAGGACGTGGGCACTCTGGAGTCCCTGTGGGACGCCAACATGGACATGCTGTCTCCCGAGTCCGGTCTGGACCTGAGCGACGAGTCGTGGCCCATCTACGCCCGCGCCGTCAATGCGCCGCCCACCTTCCTGGGCAGCGGTTCCCGTGTGACCCACAGCGCCTTCAACCGCGGCAGCGACATTGAGGGCACGGTGGAGAACTCCGTGCTGTCCCCCAACGTGGTGGTGGGTGCAGATGCCCGCGTCAGCTATTCCGTGCTGCTGCCCGGCA
>Ga0129315_1001210_pt1 | contig 11383 bp, 11 predicted proteins | sample Cm827metagenome_FD_94432 | JGI IMG/M metagenome (GOLD analysis project Ga0129315, IMG submission 94432) | Eastern black-and-white colobus group fecal microbial communities from Wisconsin, USA - Cm827 metagenome | ecosystem: Host-associated > Mammals > Digestive system > Large intestine > Fecal...
CTTATGATGGCTTAAGTATAGCATGGTCAGTTATAGAATATATTTCTAAAAATAATAATCTTAAATGTAAGACATTATTTGCTACACACTATCATGAGCTTACTAAATTAGAAGGTAGTATTGAAGGTGTTAAGAACTATTCAGTAGCAGTATCAGAGGTAGAAGACACTATAATCTTCTTAAGAAAGATAGTGGAAGGAGGAGCAGATCAATCTTATGGAATAGAGGTTGCTAAGCTTGCTGGATTACCTAATGAAGTGATAGATAGAGCAAAGGAAATATTAGCTTCATTAGAAGGAAATAAAGAAGAAATAAAGCCTGTTGAAGCTATTAAAGAAGTGGCTATAGAAAGAGAAGAAAAGCCTAATAAGAGTAAAAAATCTAATAAGGAAGATAACTATCAGTTAGATTTTTCTATAATAGAAAAGGAAGGCTTAATTAACTCTATAGCAGATTTAGATGTAATGTCTTTAACTCCTATGGATGCAATGAATACATTATATAAATTAACTTTAGAAGCTAAAAGATTAAAATAAAATTATAAGGGGGTAGAATATGAAGAGAATAAATATATTAGATGAGCATACCTCTAATAAAATTGCAGCAGGGGAAGTGGTAGAACGTCCTTCCTCTGTTGTAAAAGAGCTTATGGAAAACTCTATAGATGCCGATGCAAAGAATATTACTATCGAAATAGAAGAGGGCGGAGTTTCTTTAATAAGAATAATAGATGATGGCTATGGTATTCATAAAGATGATATAAAAAAGGCTTTTTTACCTCATGCTACATCTAAGATAAAAGATGTTGATGATATTTATTCTATAATGACATTAGGCTTTAGAGGAGAAGCATTAGCATCTATAGCATCTATTTCTAAGGTGAGTTTAAAAAGTAAAATGGAAGGTGAAGCTTTTGGTTCTGAAATAGTTATAGAAGGCGGAGAAATTATAAGCTTAAATGATATAGGAACTAATAAAGGTACTATTATAGAAGTAAGGGATTTATTTTATAATGTACCTGCAAGAAAGAAGTTTTTAAAAACTATTTCAAGAGAAGGAGCTTTAATTGGAGATATAGTTAATAGAATAGCATTATCTCATCCTGAAGTGTCTATTAAGTTTTACAATAATGGTAAGAAAGTATTACACAGTTATGGAACAGGAAATCTAATTGATGTAATAAGAACTATATATGGTAAAAGTATTAGTGATAATTTAATTTATTTTGAGAATAAGGAAGATGCCATATCTTTATATGGGTATATAGGTAAAGAAGAAATTGCTAGAGGTTCTAGGAATAATCAAAGCATCTTCGTTAATGGAAGATATATAAAAAATAAAACCATAGTTGCTGCTGTAGAAAATGCTTTTAAGTCTTTTGCAACAGTGAATAAATTTCCTTTCTTTGTACTTTTTATAGACCTTTATCCAGAGTTTGTAGATGTTAATATACATCCAACAAAGGCTGAAATTAAGTTTAAGGAAGATAGGGGCATTTTTAAGAAGGTTTTTGATTCAGTACATAAAGCTTTTAGAAATGAAGTTTTTGAGGATTTTTATATTCCCGAGGAAGAAACTAAAGAAGCAGAAGACACAAAAAGTATTGAAGAAATAAAATTTACTATTAATGATATTCCTAAAGAGGATTTAGAAGAAGATAATAAAAAAATAATTCATAAAGATTTAGAAAATCTTACTTATGAAGAAGTTAGAAAAGAAGAAGAGTTATATGAAAGCCTAAAAGGATTAGCTACTTCAATAAATATAAAGCCAAGTTATGATAACACTGTAGAAAAACTAGTAATACATGAAGATAAACAGGAAATTAATATATCAAATAATAAATTAGAAAGTACTAAGATAGCTAAATTTCCAAATTTAAGAGTAATAGGCCAATTTAATAAGATGTATATCTTAGCAGAGTATGAAGATATTTTATATATAATTGATCAACATGCAGCCCATGAAAAAATATTATTTGAAAAGTATTTAAAGAATATAGAAGAGGGAGATATAGTAGTACAACAATTACTAGTACCTGTATTAATAGATTTAACCACTGATGATTATTGCTATTATGATGAAAATGCTGAAATATTTTTAAATGCAGGCTTTATAATTGAAAACTTTGGTGGTAATACTATATCTATAAAGGAAGTTCCATATTTCTTAGGAAAATTAGATGCTAGGAATTTATTTATGAATATACTAGATAATATTAAAAGTCTAGGTAGTGGTAAGACCACTGAAGTTAAATATAATAAAATAGCTACATTAGCTTGTAAGGCAGCTGTAAAGGCAAATAATTATCTAAATGAATCTGAAATGAATAAACTTATTAATGATTTAAGATATTTAGATGATCCTTTTCATTGTCCGCATGGTAGACCTGTAATTATAAAGTTTACTAATTATGATTTAGATAAAAAATTTAGAAGAATTGTTTAGGGAGAAATAATGAAAAATAAGATATTAATTATAGCTGGTCCAACAGCGGTTGGTAAAACTAACTTATCTATAAAACTTGCTAAAGAGTTAAATGGAGAAATAATTTCTACTGATTCTATGCAAATATATAAGTATATGGATATTGGATCAGCTAAAATCACTAAAGAGGAAATGGAGGGGGTGCCACATCATATGATAGATGTAGTTGATCCTTCTACTCCTTTTTCTGTAGCAGAATACAAAGAAAGTGCATCAAAATGTATAGATAATATTTTATCAAGGGGTAAATTGCCTATATTAGTAGGTGGAACTGGCTTATATATTAATGCTATTACTTGTAATATGAACTTTACAGAAGCAGAAAGTGATAATGAATATAGAAAAGAATTAGAAGAATTAGCTGATGAAAAAGGTAATGAATTTATTCATGAAATGCTAAAAGATATAGATCCTATTAGCTATAAGGAAATACATTTTAATAATAGAAAAAGAGTTATTAGAGCTTTAGAAGTATTTAAATTAACGAATAAGCCCTTTAGTTCTTTTAATGCAGGGGATGATTTTTATAATTCTCCATATGATGTAAGATATTATGTTATTAATATGGATAGAGCTAAGCTTTATGATAGAATAAACTTAAGAGTGGATATCATGTTAGAACAAGGGTTAATTGATGAATGCATAAAACTTAAGAATATGGGGTATAATTCTCTTATGCAATCAATGCAGGGCATAGGTTATAAAGAAATTCTTTATTACTTAGATAACAAAATTTCTTATACAGAGGCAGTAGAGATGATAAAGCAAGGGTCAAGAAATTATGCAAAGAGACAATTAACATGGTTTAGAAGAGATCCAAGAGCTATATTTCTAAATAAAGATGAATTAAGTGAAGAAGAAGTATTTGAAAAAATAGTTTGTGACCTAAGGCAATAAATATCATATTTATTTAATAATACTTTGGAGGTGTTTAATATGAATAAACAGCCTAATAACTTACAAGATATCTTTTTAAATGGAGCTAGAAAAAATAAGATTTCAGTAATTATTTATTTAACGAATGGCTTTCAACTAAAAGGTTATGTAAAGGGCTTTGATAGTTTTACTGTTGTTTTAGATAGCGAAGGTAAGCAAATGCTTGTTTATAAGCATGCAATAACAACAATAACTCCTTCAAAACCAATATTATTTAATAATGAAGAAGAGTAGGAATTTTATCCTACTTTTTTTCTTTTATATAAAGTATAGGTGTTTGAAATTGTCTTAAAATATGATAATATTGTGTTTATGTAAACATATTTTATATAAAGGAAGGGAGATTACATATTAACAATTAATATGTAGATACATTATGTTAAAACAAACAGAAGAATTAATGATAAAAGCCTTTAATTTTAAAGATAATACCTTTGAATTATATAAGAAAGCTTTAAATGATGTGGAAGAGGTATTTAGTAGTTACGATGAAATAAGGGAGTATAATCAGCTAAAAGTTTTAAAAGCATTTCAAGAGGAGAGAATAAGTGAATCACATTTTACAAATTCATCAGGTTATGGATATGATGATATAGGAAGAGATTCTTTAGATAAAGTATATGCTAGAGTTTTTAACACAGAAAGTGCTCTAGTAAGACCTCATTTTGTTAATGGAACACATGCTATTGGATGTGCCTTAATGGGGAATTTGAGAACAGGAGACACAATGATATGTGTTTCAGGGGCACCATATGATACTCTTCATAATATTATAGGAATCAGTGGAAAAGAAAACATAGGTTCATTAAAGGAATATGGTGTAAATTATAAACAAGTTGATTTAAAGAATGGTAAATTTGATTTAGATGGAATTAAAGAAGTCCTATCTGAAGATAAAACAATAAAATTAGTACATATACAAAGAAGTACAGGATATGGTTGGAGAAATTCATTTTTAGTAAGTGAATTAGAAGAAGTAATAAAGTTCATTAAAGAAATAAGAAATGATGTAATAGTATTTGTAGATAATTGCTATGGAGAATTTATAGATTATATTGAGCCAACAGATGTTGGAGCAGATTTAATTGCTGGATCTTTAATAAAGAATATAGGTGGTGGAATAGCTCCTACAGGAGGTTATATAGCTGGTAAGTCTAAATATGTTGAACAAGCCGCTTATAGATTAACTACACCTGGAATAGGAGGGGAGTGCGGCTCTACTTTTGGAGTTGTTAGACAACTTTATCAAGGACTTTTCTTAGCACCTCATGTTGCAATAGAAGCAGTGAAGGGAGCAGTATTTTGTTCAAGAATAATGGAACTTGCAGGCTTTGATGTATTACCTAAATATAATGAAAAAAGAAGTGATATAATTCAAGCTATTAAATTTGGAGATAAAGATAAATTAATTCAATTCTGTAAGGGAATACAAAAAGGGTCTCCTATAGATTCTTTCGTAGAATGCGAACCATGGGCTATGCCTGGATATAATGATGAAGTTATAATGGCAGCTGGAGCATTTATACAAGGATCATCTATTGAATTATCTGCAGATGCACCTATAAGAGAACCTTATATAGCATATTTACAAGGTGGTTTAACTTTTGATCATGCTAAGATAGGTATAATGATTTCATTAAATAATATTCTTAATTTATAATATATAAAAGCTCTGGATATATATCTAGAGCTTTTGTTTGTTTTTAGTTCTAAAAGTTATATAATTTATTCAAAAAAAATAAATTCATTTGATTCTAACTGAATACTATTACCTAAAGAAGAGTTTTTTAAAATTACAAGTAAGTAAATAATATCCTTAGTAGATATAATTGCTGCTGATGCTGCAATAGCATACAAATATATATTAAATTCTAATATATAGCTTGCTATAGTCGGAATTACAGCAAATAGTATACATGGTATTATTAATGAAAAACCAATCCTTACCTTAGCAATTCTTATCTTTGATCTTATATTTATAGCCATGGTAAATGGGTTAATTTCAAGATTTATATTATCCTTTTTTAGTACCTTTGGTAGAAATAATGCCTTTATAAAAGCGTATGGATATTCAATAAGGATATAAGAAATAATTAGTAAAGCTAAAAATAATTTACCTACATGTATAAAATCATCACCTAGAAAAAATAAACTGTAGCCTAATCCAAAAGCGTATAATATAGCAACAAGTACTTTCAAAAAAAATATTACTGAAGAATAGTTTTCTTTATCTATTATATTGTAATTATCTGAAGAATCTTCTGTTAAATGTTCCTTGTTTTTTGCAATGGAAATCTTCAATTTTTACCTCCTAAAAAATAAAAAAATAGAGTCATACACAATATTGTATGACTCATAATTTTTAATATGCTCTAAATAAACCAACTAATTTTCCAAGTATACTACAATCTTCTACAATAATAGGAGATAGAGTATCATTTTCTGGTTGAAGTCTTATATGATCCTTTTCTTTATAAAAGGTTTTTATTGTAGCTTCATTTTCTATTAAAGCAACAACTATATCTCCATTTTCAGCAGTTGGTGCTTTTTCTATAATTGCATAATCCCCATCATTTATCCCAGCATTTATCATACTATCACCAGTAACTTTTAACATAAATAGCTCATCATTGTGCTTAATATATTCTATTGGGATAGGGAAGGTATCTTCAATATTTTCAGTAGCTAAGATCGGTGCTCCTGCTGTTACTTTTCCTATTATAGGTATATTTAACATTTCTTTTCTATTATTAGACATTTCTATGATTTCTAATGCACGTGGTTTAGTAGGATCTCTCTTAATAAAACCTTTCTTTTCTAATCTCTTTAAGTGTCCGTGAACTGTTGAAGTTGATCTTAAATTTACAGCTTCACATATTTCTCTTACGGAAGGTGGATATCCTTTATTTTCTGTATATATTTTTAAAAATTCATAGATTTCTAATTGCTTATCGCTTACTTCCATTAATAAAACACCTCACTTTATTAGAGATATTATAACATAAAAACACTATAATATCAAACTTATGTTCTTTTTAGGGCTATATATAAATAAAATTTGATTATTATATACTAATTTGATATAATATAATTTACGTTAAAACTTAGATTATATTATAGGTGGTGTTTTCGTGAATATAAATAAATACACTGATGATGATATATGTGATATATATCCAAATAGAATATGCGATAATTGTGGGGATTGTCTAAAAGAAGAAGGAATAGATGTTAGAGCCATAAAGATAGAAGATATAGCAAAAACTATAGAAGAAAATGAATTTTTAGAAGCTGAGTATAAGAGTATGCTAGAAGCTTTAAAAGAAGAAACTAATATGGAAGAAGAAGATTATGAAATTGAAGAAGGAGAGAATTTAGAGTATGTAGATGCTTTTGATCATATTGAATACATAGATGACTTAGATTATTTAGAAGAAGATCTTGATGAAGCTACAGAAGAAGTTTTTCCTGGATTTAGAGTATTAAAGAAAAAATAGTTTAAATAAAGGTAGGTATTGAATATAAATTTAATACCTACCTTTAACTTTTATAAACTGAATAGCTTGTCTACTAATTTAATTATACTTTTGATAGCGGGTTAGAGTTAACAGCATCTCTTAGTATGTCCTCATCAACGTGAGTATAAATTTGTGTAGTTGAAATATTTTCATGACCTAATATACTTTGTAAACTTCTAATATCTACATTTCCATGTTTATACATTAGGGTAGCAGCAGTATGTCTTAATTTATGAGGGGTATATTTTCCATCTGTTAATCCAGAATTAGAAATATGCTTTTTAACTAATAGCTCCACAGTTCTTTTGTTTATTGGTTTGTAGCGGGAGGAGAGTAGTAAGTATTCTTTATCTTCAGGAAGACATTTTGAGTCATCTCTAACCTTTAAATAGTTGTCTATAGCTTTTATGCAAGCTTCATTTAAATATACAGTTCTTTCTTTATCACCTTTACCTATAATAGTTAGAGTATCTCCCTTTATTTTATCTATTTTTATTCCACAAAGTTCTGATAAACGCATTCCGCAGTTTAAGAATAATGTTAAAATACAATAATCTCTATGATAATTTTTATTGCTTTTATCTAATGAACTTAATAAATTTAAACTTTCATCTAAGGTTAAATAAATTGGATGTCTTTTATTAAGCTTAGGAGATTCTAAATCTAGGGTAGGGTTATCTTCTATAATTTTTGCCTTACCTTGAAGAAATTTAAAATAAGATTTTAATGCTGCAACTTTTCTTGCTCTGGCATAGCTACCATTATTTCTTTGTTTTTCTGCAAAGTTTAAAAATGCATATATATCTGTTAGTTTAATATTCCTTAAAAATGAGTTATCAATATCCTTAATATCTATTTCATGAAATTCTAGAGAAGGATCAACTACTAAGCCTTTATATATTTTTAGAAATTTAAAAAACATAGATAAATCAATTTCATAACCTTTAATTGTATTTGGAGATTTACCTTTAATTGTTTCTAAGTAATTTAAAAAATCAATCATGGATTGTGGTAAATTTTTAATTTCAAGTTTTTCTATACCGTATTTATTCATTAATGAATTGCTATTTAAATTTGAATTTTCGTCAGATTTTAAATTGAGATTTGATGAAGAATTTTTCTTTTTTAATTTTTGGCCTTTTTTAATGCTTCGATTAATTCCTAATTCCTTAAGCCATATTTGAATATTCCTAACACCAGTATCATATATTTCCGCAAGCTGATCAGTAGATAACTTATGTATTTCAACTAATTTATAAAGATCTTCAATTATAAATTCATATCCGCGATCTACACCTAAATTATAATAGTTTGAATAGATTAAATGGATTTTTTTCTTATCTTTATTAGTTAACTCAACATTTAAAAGTCTGTTTACATCGTCACTATATTTAAAATCTTTATATTTATATGTTATTTTTCGTACGTTAGACATTTTTTTCACCTCATTAAATCCTTGTTAAGCCTTGATTTTATTATATCACAGCCATTTTACTTTTTCAATATAACGAAATACACTAAATGTATATTTAGCGAAATAATTTTAATCGATTTTTCTAGAACATATTTACTACATATTAAATATTATGTAAAGTAAATTATATAAGTAATGCAATGTTGCATTACTTATATAATAATATCTTGGAAATTTATTTTTTTATATTTATTTGAAATTATTTCAGAATTAGTTATTGGCTTTGATTCTAATAAATATGGCCAGATGTTTTGGTTATATCCTAAAATTTTAATTATTTCTCCATGGTTTGTAATAGAAAAATTTCCTTGTAAGTTTTTTAAATTCCATAACTTAATTTTTGGATACTTGAAACCTGCCTTTAGCCATTTTTCTTTATTAATTTCTAATGTTTTAAAATCAATATCTTCATCCTTATTATATATAAATAATATAGCTTTTGGAGCTGATTCTGGATTTATATTCTTCTTTAATAATGTAAATAAAAGCAAATCTAATGCTGAGTTTAAATCTATTTTGAAATTACTGTAATTATTATATATTGATTTTATATTATTAATAGAATTCGATTCTGACAATTTATTAAATTTAGGATTTTTCTTAAAAGATATATAATAGTTTTTAAATGCGTTCAAATTTATTTTTTTGTATAAAACGATTGTAAATAAAAGTAAACTTAAAGTATAAGAATTATCATCATCTTCTAATCCATTTATTATAATTGAATCTTCTAATATCTTTGCTTCTTTAATAATTATATCAAATAATAATTTTTCGATTTTTTTATTTAGATTTTCTGGATTCATATCAGCATTTAAGTAATTAATTATTTTATTGGGTAAAAACTTTTCGTTATAATGTTTATTTTGCAAATACAAATTATATTTATCATTATCATTTCTAAGAAAGGCTTTTTTATATTTACTTAAAACTATTTTAGAAAGATCTTCATAATTAATTCTTTGATACTGTTTTGATGTTAGATTACTTTCTATAATATTAAGCTTTCTTCTTAAAGTTGATAATAATTTTCTATATTCTTTTGGTGAATAATTTAATAACACTCTAGTTTTATAACCTAAAGCTCTACTTTCCTTTGAAGATGAGTTTTCAGATTTTAGCCATTTACCTAAATTTGAAGGCCTCTTAGAAGATAGGTCTTTTTGAATTTGAGATTTAAATAGATTTATTACTTTTTCTTCTAAAGGTGTATCAAATAAAGCGTATAAATCATCCCATCTTCCATATTTAGGTATAGATCTTAAATTTTTTTCTATGATATCTGGATTTTCTTTAGCCAAGTATTTTAGTAAGATTCTAAATATCCTTCTCTCCCCTAGCCCTTTTTTAATACTTCTTATAAAGAATAAAAACTTTATACTTTCATCATTATTAAATAATAATATAAGTTTATATTTATTAATTATTTCTTCTTCAGAAGCTTTTCTTAAATATGATATTTCATTAATAAAACTTTCTATAGCTGTTAGGGAGTTTTCTTCTTCCTGATCATAATCCATTTCAGAAAGCTTATATAATCCTTTTCTAATTTTACTTAAAACTTCAGACATAATCCCCTCCTTATTTATCAAGACACGTGATTATATACTAATTTACAATAAATTTAAGCTGTTAGTGTCTTACTCAAGATACATTTTTTTATGGGCTGTAAGTATCTTTGCAGTATTATTTTATTGTAAAGATTTAAACTTTAGAACTTTTATTATTTTACTTAATTAATTCTTAATATTAGTAATTAAATCCTTTAAAATTAATTCGGATTTAGAGCTACCTTTTTTAAAATATCTTATTTGTTTATAATCAATTCCATTAAAATTAAAGTCTACTACATCTATTTTTTCTCCTTCATATACTACTGGATCCTTTTTTCCTTTTAAATATACATATAATTTCATTTGTATTTCTCCTTTTATAAATAAAAATAGTGCTATAGTATATTACAACTATAACACTATTTTTATGAATTTTACATATTATTTATTTAAAAATATTGAATGGCTTCCCTACTGGTAAGAAAACTTTACCAAAGTGTTTATTTAATACTGCTGCTCCACAACCATAAAAAGATACTAAAGCAATTCCAAGTTCAGAATATGCAGCAAGATTGTGAGCAAAATGTGGTACAATATTAAATGAATTTAATGTTAATCCTATGAATAAGAAATCTATTAAAACGAATATTGTAAATAAAACTTTATGAGTTTCCATAGCTCCTATAGTCATAAATAATGTAAATATTAAGTATGCTAAGAAAGCAAAACCTAATTGTTTAGTGTCTGATGAAGCTGCAAGCTTTTCACCAAAAACTCCATTTTGTATTAACCAAGTCATTCCCATTGCATACCAGAAAAATGCATATGCACCAAAAGCAGTAGCTCCAAAAGTATTGTTATGCTTAAAATCATTTAAACATGCAACTAATTGAGCTGTAGCTCCTAAGAATATAGCCCAAGGTAATACTAAAGATACTCCACTTGTTAAACCTAATTTTTGGGATGATGCTACTAATGTTATTACAGCTAATCCGAATAACCCTAACGCTGAAGGGTCAGCTACTAGGATTTTTACTTCTTTTGTTCCTTCCATTTTGTCCTCCTAAGTATAAATAATAACCTTTAAAAGATTATCAAATTATAATAGGCTTGTCAATAAACTTAATATAAAGTTTTAATATTTTATTCTAGAAATATTAACATCATTTACCAAATTCTTAAAACTATACATAATTAGTACGGTGTCAAAGTCATTTTCATTAATAAAATCATTAAAGCTTCCTATAAAACTTCTTAAGTCCACTACATATACCTCTTTGTAATTATTAATTAAAAATTGTATAAAAGAATTAGCAAAGGAATCTTTTATAACTAATATTTTAGAATTATCCTTAATGGAGTTATTTTTTATAATAGTTATACCATTATTTCCCCTTAGAAATGCTGAATACTTA
>Ga0129315_1001212_pt1 | contig 11360 bp, 7 predicted proteins | sample Cm827metagenome_FD_94432 | JGI IMG/M metagenome (GOLD analysis project Ga0129315, IMG submission 94432) | Eastern black-and-white colobus group fecal microbial communities from Wisconsin, USA - Cm827 metagenome | ecosystem: Host-associated > Mammals > Digestive system > Large intestine > Fecal...
AGACATACTCCATTCTTCGATGGATATAGACCACAATTTTACTTCAGAACAACAGACGTTACGGTTTCAATCAAATTACCAGAAGGAATGGAAATGGTTATGCCAGGAGACCACATCGATATGAACGTTGAATTAATCACTAGAGTTGCTATGGACGAAGGATTAAGATTCGCTATCAGAGAAGGTGGAAGAACTGTAGGTTCAGGAGTTGTTACTAGCATAATAGAATAGTAATAAGCTAAAAATGTGTTATATAGGGCTGGGTTTCATTACCTAGTCCTATGTAATGCTGATATATTGACATAATAGCTATTTTGTGATAATGTGTTTAAGTAATTAACGAAAACAAATTAACATAAAGTAGTAGATTTTTATATTATTTACGGTAAACTGGAGGTGCAGACTGTGAGAGTAAAGGTAACTTTAGCGTGCACAGAGTGTAAGCAAAGAAATTACAATTCAATGAAAAATAAAAAGAATAACCCAGACAGATTAGAAATGCATAAATACTGCAAGTTCTGTAAAAAACATACACTTCATAAAGAGACAAAATAATTAGCTGATATAGTGTTGACATATACTCACAAAGATTAAGGATGTGAAGTAATGGCTGTTAAGGAAAATGTAAATTTAACTAAGAAATCACCTAATAAAGGCAGATTACTTAAATTTTTTAGAGAGGTTAAGGCAGAAGTTAAAAGAATAACTTGGCCTTCTAAAAATGAAACTAAAAAAGCGTTAATTGCAGTTGGCGTAGTTGTACTAATATATGTAGTATTAGTAGGCGGGTTAGATTATATTTTTCAAAACCTCTTTGAATGGATTTTTAAATTTAAATAAAAGGAGGTTTAGGCAATATAGCCTATAAGAAAATATGAGCGAAAGAGCAAGATGGTATGTTGTACACACATACTCAGGCTACGAAAACAAAGTTAAGGCGAATCTTGAAAAAACCATTGAAAATAGAAATCTTCAAAACTTATTACAAGACATTCAAGTGCCTATGGAAGAAGTTGTAGAAGAGAAAGATGGAAAGCAAAAGATTTCACTAAAGAAGAAGTTTCCTGGATATGTGTTAGTAAAAATGCTAATGACAGATGAGTCATGGTATGTGGTTAGAAACACAAGGGGTGTAACAGGTTTTGTTGGCCCAGCTTCTAAACCAGTACCCCTAACTGATGAGGAAATTGAGTCTATGGGTGTTAAAGAAGCACCTGTAGAAATAGATTTAGAAGTAGGGGAAAGTGTGAGAGTTATCTCTGGGCCACTAAGAGAATTCGTGGCTACAATTCAAGAGATAAATCTTGAAAAACGCAAGATTAAAGCGTTAATTGATATGTTTGGCAGAGAAACTCTAGCTGAACTAGATTTTACACAAGTTGAAAAATTAGTTTAATATAAGCTAATGTTTTAATAAAGTGGGAGGACTCAAGTCCGTATTACCACAGTATAGGAGGAATATTAACATGGCTAAGAAAGTAACAGGGATGATTAAACTTCAACTTCCTGCAGGTAAGGCAACACCAGCACCACCAGTAGGACCAGCATTAGGTCAACATGGTGTTAATATTATGGGATTCTGTAAGGAGTTTAATGCAAAGACTGCTAACCAAGCTGGATTAATAATACCAGTAGTAATAACAGTTTACCAAGATAGATCTTTTAGTTTTATACTAAAAACTCCACCAGCAGCAGTTCTTATAAAGAAGGAATTAGGAATCGAAAGTGGTTCAGGTGTTCCAAACAGAACTAAGGTTGGTAAATTAACAAAGGATCAAGTGAGAAAAATTGCTGAGTTAAAAATGCCTGACTTAAATGCAGCAAACATCGAAACTGCTATGAGCATGATCGAAGGTACTGCAAGAAGTATGGGAGTAACTGTTGAAGAGTAATTCGTAAAAAAGTGGGAGGTAAAAACCGCTAACACCACAAAGGAGGCAAATTATGGGAAAGAATTATATTGAAAGTTCAAAATTAATAGATAAGAGTGCATTATACACTCCATCTGAAGCTTTAGATTTAGCTGTTAAAACTGCTAAAGCAAAGTTTGATGAAACTATAGAATTACATGTTAGATTAGGTGTAGACCCTAGACATGCAGATCAACAAGTTAGAGGAGCTGTTGTTCTTCCAAACGGAACAGGTAGAACTGTAAGAGTTTTAGTGTTCGCTAAGGGAGAAAAGGCTAAAGAAGCTCAAGAAGCAGGAGCAGATTTCGTTGGAGCTGAAGAATTAGTTCAAAAGATCCAAAGTGAAAACTGGTTTGATTATGATGTAGTTGTAGCTACACCAGACATGATGGGTGTTGTTGGTAGAATCGGTAGAGTTTTAGGACCTAAGGGATTAATGCCAAACCCAAAATCAGGTACTGTAACATTTGATGTTGCTAAAGCAATAGCTGAAATCAAAGCTGGTAAAGTAGAATATAGAGTTGATAAGACTGCTATAGTTCACTGCCCAATTGGAAAGAAATCTTTCGGAGTTGAAAAGTTACAACAAAACTTCCACGCTTTAATGGATGCTTTAATAAAAGCTAAACCAGCAGCTGCTAAGGGACAATACGTTAAGTCAGTATCAGTTTCAAGCACTATGGGACCTGGAGCAAAAATTAACCCAACAAAAGTTTTAGATTAGTATTGACAAGTAAAAGATTATTTAATATAATCTTAACTGTTGAAAAAAAGAATACTAATTCCAAAGACAGTAGGTGCCGAAAGGTTTAAATAATTGCCTACCGAGGAATACCAAGGTAAGTAATTATTGTTGGTCTTCCTATGTCTATGGGAAGGCCTTTCTTAATATAAAATTGCAGTTAAAAAACTGTGAGGAGGTGGACACACAGTAATGAATAAGAATAGACAAATTAAAGAAGCTAAGGTAGCTGAAATAAAAGAAAAGCTAGAAAAAGCTCAAGGAGTTGTTCTAGCAAACTATCAAGGTTTAACAGTTGAAGAAGACACAGCTTTAAGAAAGAACTTAAGAGAAGCAGGTGTTGAATACAAGGTTTATAAAAACAACCTAGTAGTATTAGCTGCTAACGAATTAGGAATTCAAGGTCTTGATGAATACTTAGAAGGACCAGTATCTATAGCATTCGGTTATGAAGATGCAACTGCTCCAGCAAGAGTATTACATACATTTGCTAAGGATCACAAGAAATTAGAATTAAAAGCTGGTATGGTAGACGGTACTATATACAACAAAGAACAAGTTGAAAAGCTTGCTACAATACCATCAAAAGAAGTTCTTATCGCAAAACTTCTTGGAAGCTTCAAGGCTCCATTATCAAACCTTGCATACTTATTAAATGCAATTAAAGAAAAAAAAGAATCAGAATCAGCTGAATAATAACTGATAAAAATTTGGAGGTGCAATTAAAATGACAAGAGAAGATATAATTCAAGCTATAAAAGAAATGACTGTTTTAGAATTAAACGAGCTAGTTACAGCTTGTGAAGAAGAATTTGGTGTAAGTGCTGCTGCTCCAGTAGCAGTTGCAGGTGCTGTTGCAGGTGGTGCTGCAGCTGCAGAAGAAAAGACTGAATTTGATGTAGTATTAGCTAACGCTGGTGCACAAAAGATCAAAGTAATCAAAGTAGTTAGAGAATTAACTGGATTAGGATTAAAGGAAGCTAAGGAAATAGTTGACGGAGCTCCTAAGACAATTAAAGAAGGCGTTTCAAAAGACGAAGCTGAAGATATGAAAGCTAAGTTAGCTGAAGTTGGAGCTGAAGTAGAAGTTAAGTAATTAACTTTATAAAATAAAAAGGTGCTATAATAGCACCTTTTTAATTGCTTAAATAAAGCTATATAAAATATCATATTCCTGGGATACTTTATATAGTTTTATTAAATTTAGAAAATTTAGAAGATATTTTGTACATTACATAAGTTATTAAATAAAATAATTGACATTAAAAGCATAATGTGATAGTATCAATAAATGTACTATTCATTATGGGTACGTATATATTCATATGAAAAAAATGTATAATAGCTTATAAGCTGGTTATACTAATTAGTGATGTTGTCCGAAAACATAAAGTCCTTAGGGAAGGTGTGTTTTTGGTTATTTTAGTTTTATACAAGGGGTGAAAATTCATGGTACATCCTGTCCAAGTCGGAAAAAGAACTAGAATGAGTTTTGGTAAAATTAAAGATGTAACAGAAATGCCAAATCTTATTGAGGTACAATTAGATTCATATCAATGGTTTTTAAAGGAAGGTCTTCATGAAGTATTTGATGACATAAATCCGATCACAAATTTCACAGGTAATCTTGTTCTGGAATTTGTTGATTACAAACTTGATATGGATAACATTAAGTATTCAGTGGAAGAGTGTAAAGAGAGAGATTCAACTTATGCTGCACCACTAAAGGTTTCTGTAAGATTACAAAACAATGAAACTGGAGAAATCAAAGAACAAGAAGTATTTATGGGTGACTTCCCATTAATGACTGAACAAGGAACTTTCATCATAAATGGTGCTGAAAGAGTAATAGTAAGTCAATTAGTAAGGTCACCAGGAGTTTATTACAGTTTTAATGTTGATAAAACTGGTAAGAAATTATACTCTTCTACTGTAATTCCAAATAGAGGAGCATGGTTAGAATATGAAACAGATTCTAACGATATTATCTATGTAAGAATAGATAAAACAAGAAAACTTCCTATATCTATATTAGCGAGAGCTATGGGATTTGGAAGCGATGCAGAACTTTTAGACTACTTTGGAGAAGACGAAAGATTTAAAGCTACAATAGAAAAAGATAATACTAAGACTAAGGAAGAAGCCTTATTAGAAATATATAAAAGGCTAAGACCGGGTGAACCACCTACAGTTGATAGTGCTATATCTCTTATCGATTCATTATTCTTCGATGCAAAGAGATATGATTTATCTAGGGTTGGTAGATACAAATTTAATAAAAAATTAGCATTAAATTTAAGATTAATTAACCAAATTGCAGCGGTAGATATAGTGAATCCTTTAACAGGTGAAATTATAGTAGAACAAGGCAAAAAAATAGGTAGAGCTTCAGCTGAAGAAATACAAAATGTTGGTATAAATTCAGTTGATATTTTAGTCGAAGATAAGGTTGTTAGAGTGATAGGTAATAACTTTGTTGACATAAAGAATTTTGTTTCTTTTGATATAAGTGACTTAAATATTAAAGAAGCTGTTCATTACCCAACTCTAAAAGAAATTTTAGATAATTATGATGATGAAGAAGTAATTAAAGAGGAAATTAAGAAAAATATAAATAGACTTATTCCTAAACATATTGTTAAGGATGATATATTTGCAACTATAAGCTACGAATTAGGATTACCTTATGGTGTAGGTTATGTTGATGACATAGATCATTTAGGCAATAGAAGATTAAGATCTGTTGGAGAGTTATTACAAAATCAATTTAGAATTGGTTTATCAAGAATGGAAAGAGTAGTTAAGGAAAGAATGACTATTCAAGACCAAGAATCAATAACTCCTCAAATGTTAATAAATATTAGACCAGTTGCAGCGTCTATCAAAGAATTCTTTGGTAGTTCACAATTATCACAATTCATGGATCAAACAAATCCACTTTCAGAATTAACACACAAGAGAAGATTATCAGCTTTAGGACCTGGAGGTCTTTCAAGAGAAAGAGCTGGTTTTGAAGTTAGAGACGTTCACCATTCACATTATGGTAGAATGTGTCCGATTGAAACACCAGAAGGTCCAAATATAGGACTAATCAACTCTTTAGCAACTTATGCAAAAGTTAATGAATATGGATTTATTGAAACACCATATAGAGTTGTTGATAAAGAAAAGGGAATAGTAACTGATGAAATAAGATACTTCACAGCTGATGAAGAAGATCTATATCTTGTAGCTCAAGCAAAGGAACCAATTGGTGAAGATAGAAAGTTTGTTGATAGCAGGGTTACTGTTAGAAGTAAACATGATATCTTAGTTGTTAATGCAGAAGAAGTTGATTTAATAGATGTATCCCCAAGACAAATTGTATCAGTAGCTACAGCTATGATACCATTCCTTGAAAATGATGATGCTTCAAGAGCACTGATGGGATCAAACATGCAACGTCAAGCAGTTCCACTACTAAAGCCACAAGCTCCAATAGTAGGTACAGGAATAGAGTTTAAGGCAGCAGTAGATTCAGGAGTACTTCCAAAGGCTAAAAATGCTGGTAAAGTTGTTTACGTAAGTTCTAACGAAATAAGAATTAGAAGAGATGTAGATGGCGGATTAGATACTTATAAGCTTCTTAAATTTAAAAGAAGTAACCAAGGTACATGTATAAACCAAAGACCTTTAGTAGATAAAGGTGAAATAGTGTTTAAGAACCAAGTGTTAGCTGATGGACCATCAACTGATTTAGGTGAAATAGCACTAGGTAAGAATATAAGAATGGGATTCATTACTTGGGAAGGTTACAACTACGAAGATGCTATGCTTATTTCTGAAGAATTGGTTAGAGAAGATGTATTTACTTCAATTCATATAGAAGAATATGAATGTGAAGCTAGAGACACTAAGCTAGGACCAGAAGAAATAACTAGAGATATTCCTAATGTAAGTGAAGATGCATTAAAGGATATAGATGATAGAGGTATTATAAGAATAGGTGCTGAAGTTAGATCAGGAGATATTCTTGTTGGTAAAGTTACACCTAAGGGAGTAACTGAATTAACTGCTGAAGAAAGACTTCTAAGAGCAATATTCGGTGAAAAAGCTAGAGAAGTAAGAGATACTTCTTTAAGAGTTCCTCATGGTGAAGCTGGTATTATCGTTGATGTAAAAGTATTTACAAGAGAAAATGGTGACGAGTTAAATCCAGGAGTTAATGAGCTAGTAAGATGTTATATAGCTCAAAAGAGAAAAATATCTGTTGGAGATAAGATGGCTGGACGTCATGGTAATAAAGGGGTTATATCAAGAGTTCTTCCTGAAGAAGATATGCCATTTTTACCAGATGGAAGACCGTTACAAATATGCTTAAATCCATTAGGGGTTCCATCTCGTATGAACATCGGTCAGGTACTAGAAGTTCACTTAGGATGGGCAGCAAGTCAATTAGGATGGCATATAGCTACTCCTGTATTTGATGGAGCAACTGAAAAAGATATAGAAGAATGCTTAGAAAAAGCAGGATATAATGCTAATGGGAAAACTGTTTTATATGATGGTAGAACAGGAGAAGCTTTCGATAATGAAGTAACTGTTGGTATAATGTATATCTTAAAACTAGCTCACTTAGTTGATGATAAGATACACGCAAGATCTACAGGACCATATTCATTAGTAACTCAACAGCCTCTTGGTGGTAAGGCACAATTTGGTGGTCAAAGATTCGGAGAAATGGAAGTTTGGGCATTAGAAGCATATGGTGCTGCACATACACTACAAGAAATATTAACTGTTAAATCAGATGATGTTGTAGGTAGAGTTAAAACTTATGAAGCTATAGTTAAGGGTGAAAATATTCCTGAACCAGGAGTTCCAGAATCATTTAAGGTTCTTATAAAAGAACTTCAAGCTTTATGTTTAGATGTTAAAGTTTTAAACGGAGATAACCAAGAAGTAAAACTTAAAGAGTTTGCTGAAGAAGATATGGAAGATTTAGAGGTTAACATTGAAGGAACAGAAGATGTTGTTTCTGATGATGTGAATATAGATGATAGTTATACAATGCTAGAGGAAGAAGTTGAGGAAGAAGTAGAGTTTGATAACTTTGCATTAGAAGGCTTCCATGAAGAAGACTTAGAACTTGATGATTTTGTAAATGATGAACACTAATTTTGAAGGGAGGATGTACCCTTGTTTGAATTGAATAATTTTGATGCTATACAAATAGGTTTAGCTTCACCAGATCAAATAAGAGAATGGTCAAGAGGTGAAGTTAAAAAACCTGAAACAATAAACTATAGAACCTTAAAACCGGAAAGAGATGGTCTATTCTGTGAAAGAATTTTTGGACCTATCAAAGACTGGGAATGTCATTGTGGAAAGTATAAAAGAGTAAGATATAAGGGCATAGTTTGTGATAGATGTGGAGTTGAGGTTACTAAGGCTAAGGTAAGAAGAGAAAGAATGGGGCATATTGAACTGGCTGCCCCAGTTTCTCACATTTGGTACTTCAAAGGAATTCCATCAAGAATGGGATTACTTTTAGATATGTCACCAAGAGCTTTAGAAAAAATATTATACTTCGCTTCATATGTTGTAATAGATCCTAAAGAAACACCATTATTAAAGAAGCAACTTCTTAATGAAAAAGAATATAGAGAAGCAGCGGATAAATATGGTGAAGAAAGCTTTGTAGCTGGAATGGGAGCAGAAGCAGTTCAAGAATTACTTGGAGAAATCGACTTAGAATCACAATCAAGAGATCTTAAAGAAGAATTAAAAGTAAGCACTGGACAAAAGAAAGTTAGAATAATAAGAAGACTAGAAGTTGTTGAGTCTTTTAGAAAATCAGGAAATGATCCAAGATGGATGGTTATTAATGTAATACCAGTAATACCTCCTGATTTAAGACCAATGGTTCAATTAGATGGTGGAAGATTTGCTACTTCAGATTTAAATGATTTATATAGAAGAGTTATTAATAGAAATAACAGACTTAAAAAATTATTAGATCTAGGAGCACCTGATATTATTGTTAGAAATGAAAAAAGAATGCTTCAAGAAGCAGTTGATGCATTAATAGACAATGGCAGAAGAGGAAGACCTGTAACAGGACCTGGAAACAGACCTCTTAAGTCATTATCAGATATGCTTAAAGGTAAGCAAGGTAGATTTAGACAAAACTTACTTGGTAAGAGAGTTGACTATTCTGGTAGATCAGTTATAGTTGTTGGACCAGAATTAAAAATGTACCAATGTGGACTTCCAAAAGAAATGGCTTTAGAATTATTTAAGCCTTTTGTAATGAAGAAGTTAGTTGAAGATGGTGTAGCACACAATATTAAGAGTGCGAAGAGAATGGTTGAAAGAGTTAATAATCAAGTATGGGATGTACTTGAAGAAGTTATTACTGATCATCCAGTCTTATTAAACCGTGCACCTACTCTACATAGACTTGGTATTCAAGCTTTCCAACCAATTTTAGTAGAAGGTAGAGCTATAAAATTACATCCATTAGTATGTACAGCATATAACGCTGATTTTGATGGTGACCAAATGGCTGTTCACGTTCCATTATCAGTTGAAGCTCAAGCAGAAGCAAGATTCTTAATGTTAGCTGCTGGTAATATAATGAAACCTTCAGATGGTAAACCAGTTTGTGTACCTACACAGGATATGGTTTTAGGTTCATACTATTTAACTATGGATAAGTCTGGAGCTAAAGGTGAAGGAAAAGTATTTGCTTCTAAAGATGAGGCTATAATGGCTTATGAAGTAGGAGAAATAGCTATACATGCTGAAATCAAAGTAAGGATATTTAAAGAAATAAATGGAGAGGTAAGATCAGGAATAATTACTACAACTGTAGGTAAAATAATATTCAATGAATCTATCCCTCAAGATTTAGGTTTTGTTAATAGAGATAATGAAGATGAAGAATTTAACTTAGAAGTTGATTTCTTAATAACTAAAAAGTCATTAGGAAAGATAATAGATAAATGTTATACTGTTCACGGTCCTACAAATACTTCTATAATGTTAGATAAGATAAAAGCTTTAGGATATCACTATTCATCAATTGGAGCTGTAACAGTAGCTGCTTCCGATATGATAGTACCTGAGGCTAAATATACTCTTCTTAAAGAAGCTGATGAAACGGTTGAGAAAATTGAGAAGATGTACAAGAGAGGTTTCATATCAGAAGAAGAAAGATATGAAAGAGTTATAGAGAAATGGACTAAGACAACAGAAGATGTAGCTGATGCACTTATGGATAGCTTGGATAAATTTAACCCAATATTCATGATGGCTGACTCTGGAGCCAGAGGTTCTAAATCTCAGATCAAGCAATTAGCAGGTATGAGAGGACTTATGGCGAGTCCAACTGGTAAGATTATAGAATTACCAATCAGAGCTTCATTTAGAGAAGGTCTTGAAGTATTAGAATACTTTATTTCTACACACGGAGCTAGAAAAGGTAATGCTGATACAGCTCTTAAGACAGCTGACTCAGGATACTTAACAAGAAGACTTGTTGACGTATCACAAGATGTTATAGTAAGAGAAATAGATTGTGGTACAACAGAAGGTATCTATGTTTCAGAAATCAAAGAAGGTAATGAAGCAATCGAAGGATTAGCTGAAAGACTTTATGGTAGATATACAGCAGAGCCAATTATAAATCCAGAAACTGGAGAGGTTATGGTAGAAGCTGATGAATATATGGATTTAGCTACTGCTGAAAAAGTTGCAGCTACTGGAATTAAAAAAGTTAAAATTAGATCTGTATTTACATGTAAGTGTAAAGTTGGAGTATGTTCTAAGTGTTATGGTATGAACATGGCAACAGCACAAAAAATAAATATAGGTGAAGCTGTAGGAATTATAGCAGCTCAATCAATCGGAGAGCCTGGTACTCAGCTTACAATGAGAACATTCCACACAGGGGGAGTAGTTGGAGCCGATATCACACAAGGTCTTCCAAGAGTTGAAGAGTTATTTGAAGCTAGAAAGCCAAAGGGATTAGCAATAGTAACTGAAATTCCAGGTACAGTAAGAGTTGAAGAAACTAAGAAAAAGAGAACTGTATTTGTAACATCTGAAGATGGTGAAGAAAGAAGTTATGAAATTCCATTTGGATCAAGATTAAAAGTATCAGATGATGATATTATCGAAGCTGGTGATGAGATTACTGAAGGTTCAGTAAACCCTCATGATATTGCAGCTATTAAAGGTATAGATGGTGCAAGAAAATATCTATTATCAGAAGTACAAAAAGTTTATAGACTACAAGGTGTTGATATCAATGATAAGCACTTAGAAGTAGTTGTTAGACAAATGACAAGAAAAGTTAAAGTTTTAGATTCAGGTGATACTGAACTATTACCAGGTACTATGATAGATATGTTTGACTTTGAAGAAGAAAATGCTAGAGTAAGAGAATTTGGCGGTGAAGAAGCTAAGGGAGAGCAAGCACTACTTGGTATAACTAAAGCAGCGTTAGCTACAGATAGTTTCTTATCAGCAGCTTCATTCCAAGAAACTACTAGAGTTCTTACAGAAGCAGCTATCAAAGGAAAAATAGACCCATTAGTTGGATTGAAAGAAAATGTTATTATTGGTAAGTTAATACCAGCTGGTACTGGAATGATGAGATACAGAAATCTAAAGATAGATGTTGAGGATGTTCCAGTAGAAAATGAAGTTTTAGATTCAATAGA
>Ga0129315_1001213_pt1 | contig 11324 bp, 13 predicted proteins | sample Cm827metagenome_FD_94432 | JGI IMG/M metagenome (GOLD analysis project Ga0129315, IMG submission 94432) | Eastern black-and-white colobus group fecal microbial communities from Wisconsin, USA - Cm827 metagenome | ecosystem: Host-associated > Mammals > Digestive system > Large intestine > Fecal...
GCCATTGCTATAGCTAGTTTATATATAATAGCTCCAAATATTGAAACTGTAGTATATTTAATAAAATTAACTTTTTTAAAAATTGAAGCACCTATTATAACTGCAGCTAATCCCATAACAACTACTCCAGTGCCCATACTAGCATCTGAGAAGCCTTGATATTGAGCTGTTAAAGCACCACTTAAAGCAACCAATCCATTGCTTATCATTAATCCTAATATCTTTATATTATTTTTATTTATTCCAAGTGAAGTAACTAATTGCTCATTATCTCCAACTGCAATTAATAAATTACCAAGCTTTGTTTTTAAAAAGAAATCAAAAGCTATCTTTACTAATAAAGCAATTAATATAATAGTAATTATATTATATTTTCCAGTAAAAATGCTCTTAGTATTAAATAATGGAATATTTGACTGTCCCATAACCATTAAATTTATTGAATATAGTCCAATCATTACTAATATTCCAGACATTAAATTAGTGATTTTAAGTTTTACATGTAAAAGTGCAGTTGCTAATCCAGCTACAGCTCCTCCTATAGTGGCAACTAATACTGCTAACCAAGGATTCACATCTTTCACTAATAAAGCTGCACATATTGCTGCACCTAATGGATAAGTTCCATCTACAGAAAGATCAGGAAAATCTAAAATTTTATAAGTAATATAGACTCCTATAGCAACTATTCCAAAAAGCAATCCTTGTTCTAGTACATTAATTACTAAATCCACTAGTTAACACCCCCAGTTACACTTTTAGAATTTTCTTTAATTTCACTTGGGATATTTATATTTAATTTATTAGCTACATCAGTATTTATTACAATACTCATATCACTTAATCTAGTAATTTCTATTTCCTCTGGTTTTTTACCTTCTAATATTTCAGCTGCTTTATAACCAGTTTCTTTTCCGAGTTTAAAGTAATCTATTCCAATTGAACATAACCCACCTTTAGATACAACTGCTTCTTCCGCTCCCAATATAGGTATATTATTATTGACAGCAATTTGTCCAACTAAATCATAAGCTGAGGCTACAGTATTGTCTGTAGGTGTATACAATGCATCAATATCTTTTATAACAGCACTTAAATTTTGATTTATTTCATTTACATTTGTAACTCCAATTTCCTTAATCTTTATATTTAATTTACTTGCTTCAGTTTTTAATGCTTCTACTTGTACTACTGAATTTGCTTCAGAAGTATTATATATAACTCCTAAAGTCTTAATGTCTGGTTTAAGTTTAAGCAATAAATCAAGCTGCTTATCAACAGGAACCATATCTGAAACTCCAGTTAAATTAGTTCCAGAGCTTTTCCAATCCTTTGCTATACCTGCTGCAACTGGGTCAGTAACAGCAGTAAAAACTGTTGGTATTTCTTTTGTTGAATTATATACTGCTTGTGCTGAAGTAGTTGCAATAGCTAAAATTAAATCCTTTTTCTCAGAAGTAAATTTTTGTGCTATTGTTTGAGAAGTAGGGTTGTCTCCTTGAGCATTTTGATAATCGAAAGTTATATTTTTACCTTCTTCATATCCCTTTTCTTTTAATCCTTCAATGAAACCTTCCCTTGCTGAATCTAATGCTGGATGCTGTACTAATTGACTGATTCCTATATTATATTTTTTTCCTTCACCTGAAGATTCTTTTGAATCTTCTTTGCATCCCACAAAGGTACCAGCTACAATTAAAGCTAATAACCCCATTGCAACTTTCTTTTTTCCTACCATCTTTACCATCCTCCTAATATACATAAGCACTTTTAGCTTTAACAAAATCTTAAATCCTACAATTCTACATTCCCAATTTACTATAAATATTATATAAATTATAATACTTTATTATTATTTTTAAGATTTTATTATCACTTTTATATTTATCATATAATATCACAATTAGTTTTTTTTGTAAATATATAAAATAACTCAATAAAATTTTCCTTAAATAAAAAAAGACACCAAAGTGCCTTCAAACATTATTTATTTACTTATTTGTGGTTCTAATTAGGAATTGCCCTATGGCCTAATCCTATTACAACTTCATCTAAATGTAAAAGTCCTACACTTAAAAATATACATACACTTAAATGTTCTCCATGTTTTGCAATGCCTATTTTTCCACCTACATTTTGACCACTAGCTCTATTCCATACTTGCATTAAAGCATCTCTAGTTGCTCCTATTACTCCACCTTCATGTAAATGCTCTTCTCTTATAAGACCATTTCTTTTAGATGCAACTAAAGCTCTTTCTAATATTTTAGAAGTGGACTCATTAATATTTCCACCTATATTAACTGCTGTAACAAATATACCTTTTTTCTTAAGTTCAATTTTTAGTTCTTCCTCTTCTTCCCTAGACGAAATAGCCATTCTTGTTGCATACTTTGCAACTTCTAAGCTTGTATTTGCCATAATATCCTCCCATACTACTAATTATATTTCTTATTTTATAGATTCACATTTTTCTTTAAAATAATCATTTAATTTTCCTAGTGCCCCTATTAAGACTTCTTTTTCATCTTCAGAAAGAGCATCCAGCATAGTTGTTACCATTTCATTATGGAATCTTTCGTGTAGTCTATGGGCTACCTTTCCTTTTCTAGTTAACTCCACAAGAACTACTCTTCTATCTTCTTCTATTCTACTTCTCTCAACATATTCCTTTTTTATAAGTCTATTAATAGATGTAGTTAGTGTTCCTACTGTTATACCTAAGTCTTGTGCTACTTCACTCATCATTCTTTTTTCTTTTCTTCCGATTGCTTCGATAGTATGCATCTCTCTTACTGATAAATCTGAAAAATGCCCACTTTTTAAAGTTTTTTCTTCAATTTGAAGTATTTCATTAAATATTTTCACTAAAAGTTCATTAACTACACTTATGTCTTTTTTCATAATGAATTATCCCATCCTTTTTTCAATTGTTCCTTATTTAAATAATAATCTAAAGTACATAAAAATTCAATGAAATATGCTATTTATCTGCAAAATATTTTGATAATCAAACTTTTCCATTCTAATAATTATTATTGTTGACTTTAATTATTTGAAAATTTTCTTTTAATTCTCTTAATAATCCCTCTATTTTAATTTCTTTTGTTTTTATTATTGAATATACTGCATACACTTTATTGTCATAATAATTATACTCTATTTTCTTAATTATAATTTTCTTTTTCTCTAAGAATTCTTCTATCTCCTTTTCTATTTTATCTTCTTTAAAATACTCCACTTCAAATTTCTCAAATTTATTTTTAAAAATAAATTTATTTTCTATTCTTTTTAGAAATACTAAGGTTATAAAAATTATAATAGTAGAAAATATGCTTATATAATATCCACCCATACCTATTGCTAAGCCTAAACATGCTACAATCCATAAAGTTGCTGCAGTAGTTAATCCTTTTATATTTCCTCTATTATGAATTATAGCTCCTGCTCCAATAAATCCAACTCCAGTAATTACTTGTGCTCCAAGCCTACCATAATCTATATTTATAACTTGATATAGATTTTCATTTGATTTTAACATAGCTATAGCTTGATTTCCTATTTCTATCTGAAGTAATGAAACTATAGTAGCTCCTAAGCAAACTAAAATATGAGTTCTAAAACCTGCTGCCCTATTTTTTAATTCTCTTTCGTATCCTATTAAACCTCCTATTATTAATGCCATTAATATTCTTATTATTATATCCTTTATAGTAAGCTCCATATTATCTCCTTATTTTTCACCATTTTATTTTTACAATATGAATTATTGCTTAATAAATTGACAAAAAATATGTTATTATATTATTTGCTATTATATTATAAGTATCAAAGATATAGTATATACTTTCTAATAGTTCCTTTAAAATAATAATTAAAAGAGCTGTGAAAAACAGCTCTTTTAATCAAACAACAAATATAAAATACTTTCATTAATATAATTTAAATCATTCCAATTGATAATATTGTAATCAATAATCCCATTATTAAAGCTAAATAATAAAAATTATATATATCATCTCTACTATATATTTTTACTTTATCTGGCTTTCCTTTAGGATATATTACTTCTATTTCATCTCCACATTCCAAATTACATTTGTTACCAAAGATTGATATTGCAATCTTAACACTCTTATTTTCATCTTGTACTTCTATAATCGGATATATTTTTGCATTGTGCATTGTATTATACTCAACTCCAGGTGTTGAATAGGTGTACGCTTCAAATCCTATAACTTTAGCTTTTTTTACAACAAATGCCTTATTTAATATTATTCTTTTAACTAATGTAATACCAGCAATAAAACTTAATGTAATACCAATAATTGAAAATAACACTCCCATTTTCATCCCTCTAATCAAATTTATTTCTCTCAATAATATATTATGCTTAATGGCATTAAAAGATATATTCAGAGTAAACTTTCGTAATTTTACAGTAATATGCTTATTTTCGTAATATTATTTTTCATTTATTTTATCTTTTATAATAAATTATTAGTTTTTTTTAAGGAATTTTATTACTTTTTAAATTTGAATTTTTATTTTCTTTAGACATTTATTTGGTTTACTATTTTATTCCAATAGTCTAATATTAAATTATAGTCATTAATAGGAGGTAATTCTATGAATTATACTAAAGTTAAGTTTGAGATATATGTTCCATTTAGTCATGTAGATAAATTAAGAGAGGCAATTAATAATACAGGAGCATTAAGTATTGGTAAATATGACAATTGTATTTCAATAACTGAATTAACTGGTTATTTTAGGCCTTTAAAATCTTCTAACCCATACTTAGGTAATGAAAATGAATTAAGTATTGAAAAAGAAGCAAAAATGGAATTTAGGTGTCATAAAGATTTAGCTATAGAAGTAATCAACGTAATAAAAGCTATCCATCCTTATGAAGAACCAGTATACGATATAATACCTATTATAAATTAGAAATTATAATTGTAATTTATGATGGTATCAAATCTAAAATATTAGAATATTTTATTTATAAATACTAATATTTGAGGTATTAATAATGAAAGTTATTGTAATTGGTGGCGGCTTTGCTGGATGTCAAGCTGCAATACAAGCAAAAAAAATGAAGGCAGAGGTTCACCTTATTGAAAGAACAGATATGCTACTTGGCGTTGGAAATGTAGGTGGAATAATGCGAAATAACGGAAGATTTACAGTAGCTGAAGAGTTGTCTTACTTAGGTGCAAATGAAATAATCGATATCATGGACAGCTTATCTCTTCATAAAAATGTAGATTTCACTGGCCATAAACATGCAAGTCTAACAGATATAGCTATGGTTGAACCAAAAATAAGAAACTATCTAATGGCCCTTGGCGTTAATATTCACTTTAAAAGTAGAGCTATAAATATATCTTTAGAAAATAACTCTATTACTAAAATTAAATTATCTAATGGAGATTATATTGAAGGAGATGTATTTATAGAAACTACTGGATCAACAGGTCCTATGACAAATTGTAATAGATATGGTAACGGATGTTCAATGTGTATATTAAGATGTCCTACTTTTGGTGGTAGAGAAAGCTTAAGTTCAAAAGCTGGAATAAATGACATTATAGGACAAAGAAGTAATGGTACCCCTGGTGCAATGAGTGGTTCCTGTGAATTACCTCGTGAGTCGTTATCTAAGGAGTTATTAGAAGAACTTACTACTAAAGGTGTAGTAAGTATTCCTGTACCTTCTGAAGATATTAACTTAGAAAAGCTAAGTCAAAAGGTATGTCAACAATATGCATTAAAAGAATTTGCTGAGAATGTAATTTTATTAGATACTGGTCATATAAAACTTATGACTTCTTACTACCCTATAGAAAAACTGCGTAAGATTCCAGGCCTTGAAAATGCTAGGTATATTGATCCTTTATCTGGTGGAGTATCTAACTCTATTAGATATTTAGCATCAAGCCCTAGAGACAATACAATGAAAATTAAAGGATTAGATAATATGTTTTGTGCTGGTGAAAAGTCAGGCTTTTTTGTAGGACATACAGAAGCTATGGCTACAGGAGCATTAGCAGGTTATAATTCTGTGAAATATGTATTGGGAGAACCTCTTTTAGAATTGCCTAGAGAACTTTCTATAGGAGATATTATTGCTTACTCAAATGAAGTTTTAGATATGGAAAATGGTAAAATGCAAAGACATACTTTTTCAGGTGGAGAATACTTTGAAAGAATGAAAGGTCTAAATCTTTACACCACAGACAAAAACTTAATAAAAAATAGAGTAAATTCCTTATCCTTATTAGGAATATTTAATAAATAAGTTAAAAGGAGCTGTCGCAACTATTCATTTTACATTGTGCGACAGCTCCTTTTAATTTTATATCATTACGTTTTTAATTGCTCCAGTAGGACACTTTTTAGTACAAATTTGACAATTCACACATTTATCATAATCTACTTTAGCTAAATTCTTAATTACATGAACAGCATCCTTTGGACAATTTCTCTCACATAATTTACAGCCTATACAAGCAGATGTACAGTTTTCCTTAACATGTCTTCCTATTTCTGTATTATTACACTCTACTCTCACTTTTTTAGAAACAGGTACTGATTCAATAAGTCCCTTTGGACAAATATTTATACATGCTCCACAGTTTGTACATTTATGAATATTAACTTTAGCAATACCATTAACTATTTCAAGCGCACCAAATTCACAGACATTAACACAGCTTCCTAAGCCTAAACACCCATATGAACATGCTTTTGCACCACCATTTACCATAAGAGATGCTGTTAGACAGTCTGTAACACCTTCTAATTCATAATTATTTTTAGCTGAATCACAATTTCCATTACATTTAACAAATGCAGTCATCTTTTCAGAAGAATCTACCTTAATTCCTAAAACTTCTCCAATATCTTCTGTAGTTTTGGCTCCACCAACAGAGCATAAGTTAGGTTTTGCACCTTCCATTACTACTGCCTCTGCATAAGCATCACAACCAGCAAATCCACATCCCCCACAATTTGCACCTGGAAGACACTCTCTTAACTTAGGTATTCTAGGATCTACCTTTACTTCAAAAGCTTTTGACGCAAAGCCTAAAAGTATTCCAAAAACTAAACCTAAAATTCCTAAGCTTAAAGTTGCATATAAAATATTCATACTAAACCTCCCCTAGTGAATTAATCCTTGGAATCCTAAAAAGGCAATTGACATTAAAGCTGCTGTAAATAATGTAATTGGTAACCCTCTTAGAACAACTGGTATATTTTCATTATTATCTATTCTTTCTCTAATAAATGCTAATAGAACTATAGATAGCATATATCCTGATGCAGCACCTAAAGCATTTACTAAAGATTCTATAAAGTTATAATTTTCTTGTATATTTAATGTTGCCATCCCTAACACAGCACAATTTGTAGTAATAAGTGGTAAGTATATTCCTAAAGCCTTGTGAAGAGCTGGAGATAACTTTTTAATAGCCATTTCAACAAATTGAACTAATGCTGCTATAACTAATACATTAGCTATAGTTTTTAAGTATTCAAGATTAAATCTAACTAATATTTGATTATAAACAAGCCATGACATTACTGATGCTAAAATCATAACAAAGGTAACAGCAAATCCCATTCCTATAGCTGCATCTTTTTTCTTTGAAACTCCAAGGAATGAACAAATTCCTAGGAATTTAGAAAGTACAAAGTTATTTACAAGCATTGCTGCTATAAAAATCATAAACAATTCCATAAGTTCCACCCCTCTTAGTTTTTATTAATTTCTTTAATTTCACTTCCTGAAGAAGTACTGCAAGATCCAGTTCCACATCCTGAACAGCTTCCACAACTATGTTCTAAAGGCTTAACTTCTTCACCTGTTTTAGCTGCTTTTCTCATATTATAAGCATTTATAGCAACCATAAGTCCTCCTACAGTGAAAAAGGCACCTGGTGCTAATATCATAATAGAAGCAGGCTTAATAGTTTCAGGAATAATTTGAATTCCTAAAATTTGACCAGCACCTAATATTTCTCTAAATGTTCCAATTAAAAATAATGCTATAGTAAATCCTAATCCCATCCCAATTGCATCAAATATAGAAGGTAGTATTTGATTCTTTGATGCATAAGCTTCAGCTCTTCCTAAGATTATACAGTTAACAACTATTAATGGTATAAATATTCCAAGTGAAGAATAAAGACTTGGTAAATATCCTTGCATTAGCATATCAATTATTGTAACAAAAGATGCTATAACTACTATATACGCTGGTATTCTTATTTCATCTGGAATTAATTTTCTTATTGCTGAAATTATCATATTAGAAAATATTAATACAACAGTTGAAGCTAGTCCCATTCCCAAAGCATTTTCTGCACTTGTTGTAACAGCTAGAGTCGGACACATAGCTAAAACTTGTACAAAAATTGGATTTTCAGTAATTATTCCATTTTTTAATCTTTCAATTAATTTATTCATTGCTTTCCTCCTAATTTAATATTAATTTGAGCTAGCGCCTGTATCTGCATCAGTTTCTACCTTTGGTTCTACTGTTTCACCTTTTACCTTTTCTAAATAGAATGTAATAGCTTCATTTACAGCATTTACAGATGCTTTACTTGAAGTTGTAGCTCCTGATATAGCTTCTACTTCATTATCTTTATTAGGAGTAACTTTTACTATTTCTAAATAATCTGTTGCAGGTTTATCTTTAAATCTTTCAGTAAATTTATCCTCAGATATTTTTGCACCTAATCCAGGTGTTTCACTATGTGATAATACTTTCATACCTGTAACTTTATCTTCTTTAGAAATTCCAACGACAAAGTCAACTGCTCCATGGAATCCTTTGCTAGTTACTTTCATAACATAACCTACAATATCATTTCCATCAACAGCTTCATAAATTTCTTTAATTGCACTTTCAGAATCTATTTCAATAGTGCTATCTTGAATTTTTTCTGCAGATGGCATTATATAGTTTAAATCTTCCTTGCTTATTTTAGAATTTTCTAAAATAGCTTCTTTAGTTAAATCATTAGCAAATCCAAGTAATAACCCTGAAATCATAGTTATTAATAGAAGGATTCCTCCTAGCTTAAAGTTTCTTTTCATATTATTAAGCCTCCTTCTTAACCTTAAATTTTTTGGTTGTTAAATATTCTATTAAAGGAGTAAATAAATTTATAATGATAATAGCGTAATATGGTCCCTCAGGATTAAATCCTTTAACTGCTATAATTGAAGCACATATACCCGCCATTATTCCAAATATGTATTGTCCTACTCTAGTCATTGGAGTTGTTCCATAATCAGTAGTCATAAAAATTGCAGCTACAAAAAATGCACCTGGTAATAATAATTCTTTATCAAATATGTTGTACATAGCCATTGCTGATAAAATGAAAGCTACTGGTCCTCTTAAACTAATTCTTCCTCTAATAGCTAAGTAAAGTCCACCTAAACATAAAGCTAAGATAGATACTTCTCCAATGCTTCCTGATGCTTGGCCTATAATTTTATCTATTAATGGAACTACTACATCTACAGTTTCTGATGCTGATGAAGTTGCATCTGCTACTGGTTTTGCCATAACCCCTGCCCATGCAGCAATTAAGAATGCTTTAGTAGCAGCTGCTGGATTCATAAAGTTTTGTCCATATCCACCAAAAAATTGCTTTACAACTATAGTTGCAAAAATTGATCCTATAATTGGTATCCATAATGGAACATAGGTTGGCATTATTAAGCCTAAAATTATACCTAGTACTATAGGGCTTAAATCTGTTAAAAAGGATGTTTTCTTAACAAACTTATTCCAAAGTCCCTCAGCAATAATGCTAGCTAAAATTGTAGTAATTATTATTTTAGCAGCATCAAATTTATAAAAATAAATACCCGCAAATATAGATGGAATTAAAGCTATAATATAATCCATCATTATCTTATTAATCCCAAGACCTTTTTTCACATAAGGTGATGGTGATACTTTAAGATTTCTACTTTCCACACTTTTCACTCCTATTCAGATTATTTTGTTAGTTAAATACTTTTGAAGTTTTTATTATTTGTGCTACTTCAATATTTGAAGGACATACAAAACTACATAGTCCACAATCTATACATTTGTTTCCTCCAAATTTAATAAACTCTTCTTTTTCATTTCTTCTAGATAAATCCATAAGTTTTATAGGACTTAACCCTTCAGGACATACTCTTAAGCACTTAGAACAATTAATACAACTATATTTTTCACTTGATGGTAAATCTGTTTTACTTAAGAATAATAATCCTTTTGAATCCTTATTAATTTTTGAATCTATATTATATACAGGAGTACCATTTAAGCTTCCTCCATCTATAATTTTTTCGAGAATATCCTTATTTCCCTTCAACTCTTCAAAAACTTCTTTATATGTAGTATTACTATTAATAGCAATTACTTTATTCCCTTCAACTGCGCTACCATAAACAGTAATATATTTTTCTAATTCTTTTCCTAATAAGGATTGTCCTAGATTAATAATATCTAATATGTCGTATATAATAACATTCTTATTTTCGCCATACACTTTACTTATAAGCTTATCCTCATATAGATCTGTAATAGCAGGAACTTTGATAACTTCACCATACATTCCTAATTCTTTAAATAAGTTTTTATCTTTTTTATCAACTACAAACTTAACTTCATTTAAAGAATTAATTTTCTCTAATCCTTTCTTTAATTCTTCTTTTTTTTCATTTACTATAATTCCATATCCATTTAAATTGGGTTGAAAGCTAAAAGCCTTAACTATTACTTTTTTATCTTTATTATTTTCGTAATGTGAACTTAAACTTTCATCAATTTCCTTAGCAGATAATTCTTCTAAGTTCTCTTTCTTTACTAAAGTTTGTGATAATTTAGAATCAATTAATGTAAATAATTTATTTGAAACTTTTACATTATTAAATAGATTAATTAACACTCTAAAACCTCCTATATATAGTATTCGACATTAAGCCCACAAATTTAATTTGTAATTTGGCGAGCATTTTCATATTACCACAAATGGAGGCTTCTCACAACTTTTGTAATATTTTTAACAATACTTTTAACTAAAAATTTAAATTTATTTTAAAATTCATCTATAAATTCCAATTGTTTGTATATAAAAAATAACTATTATTTATTATAATTATAAAATTGTTATATTTTTAACAAAATAAAAATCCACCGGCCTAGCCGGTGGTTTTGCATTTTCGGGCATAGCCCTTTTTTACTAGCCACGCCTAAAGGCGTATGTTCGGTCTGGCACATGCTATTAGTTTACTTGGCACCCGTA
>Ga0129315_1001217_pt1 | contig 11241 bp, 11 predicted proteins | sample Cm827metagenome_FD_94432 | JGI IMG/M metagenome (GOLD analysis project Ga0129315, IMG submission 94432) | Eastern black-and-white colobus group fecal microbial communities from Wisconsin, USA - Cm827 metagenome | ecosystem: Host-associated > Mammals > Digestive system > Large intestine > Fecal...
CCCGTGCTCCCGCTTGAACGTGGCGATGGAGCGGACGGTCTCCATCCTCCTCTGGAAAAGCCGCGCCATCTCCTCATCCACGCCGTTGATGTCCTCCCGCAGCTCGTCCAGCTCGCTTGAGACGCTCTCCTCCGGAACGCTATCCCGCCTGTTTTTCATGTCTCCTGATACCATTTCAGAACCTTAAGATCCTTCCCCGGGCCTCGCCCGCAAAAAAATTACTAACTGATTATACCAAAAAAGCGGATCCTCCATGAGGACCCGCCCGAGATATCGTTTCCAGACGGCCGGAGCCGCTTGGGGAATAAGCCTGATCCTCTTCACGTCAAAAGGCAAGGGCAAAAATAGCCCTCGCTTGTAAAGACGAAAAAGGAAAAGGCGAGATCGCTGCATCGTGCGGCGTTCCTGACGGAACGAGAGATAGAGCGGCACCTGCGGCTTTCCCCGGCCAGCTTATTCAGATATTCAGTTCTGTTTCTCTGAACTTGTGACATTTGTGAAATTCCCCAATAAAAACCTTTGGCTAACTTGGCGTTATTATAGAAAAACACAAAACGAATGTCAACACCAGAAATTGCATTTATGAGAAACCACCAAAAAACCGGCCCCCAAAGGGACCGGTCATCTGGATCATTCAGTATAAGATCCGCTAACTGTTGACTACTTAGGAACTACGAAGCCCTTGCCCATAGCGTCGTCTGGATCCAGGAACCACTTAGCCTCACCTGTCAGGTAAGCACCGCCGGTAACCTGCGGGATAACTGCGTCGAAATCGCCTACCTTAGCAGTGCCAGCAATGTGTCCGATGAACTTAGTTCCGATGAAGGACTCGTAAACGAAGCTCTCGCCAACTCCCAGCTCTCCCTTGTCATACAGCCAGGACATCTTTGCGGATGTGCCTGTGCCGCATGGAGATCTGTCGAGCTGAGGATCGTCAGGATTTCCGAATACTACCAGGTTCCTCAGAGCGAACTTGGCATCCGGGCAGGTCTCCTTAGGATCGATGTCAGTTGTGCAGTAGTTCTCTACCAGGTCAACAGTGGTGATGTCCAGCTCAGGGTGCTGGATCTCAACTGTCTTGTTGATCTCGTTGAGAGCGAAGCTGGAGAACTTTGTGAGCTCGCCGGCTGTGTCAGGACCAACCTTGAATCCGAAGTTCTTCTCTGTGTCTACCAGAGCGAAGAATGAACCACCGAAGCAGATGTCGTAAACAACATCCTTGCCGTTGTAGTTCAGGTGGAGATCCTTCTTATAAACAAATGCTGGAACGTTTGTCAGCGTAACGCCGGTAACCTTGCCGTCCTTGCACTTTGCAACTGTTCTGATGATGCCGGCAGGAGCTTCCAGAACTACCTCTGTCTCTGGCTCCTTCATCTCCATCAGGCCGCCCTCGAGGATGGCTGTGACAGTTCCGATGGTGCAGTGTCCGCACATGTTCAGATATCCGCCGCCGTCCATGAAGAATACGCCGAAATCTGCTTCAGGATTGCAAGGCTCAGTGATGATAGCACCGAACATGTCGTGGTGTCCGCGAGGCTCGTACATCAGCATGGTCCTGATGTAATCGTAGTGCTCCTCCAGGTAGTGCTTTCTCTCGATCATGGTGTTGCCCTTGGTTTCCGGGCAGTCGATAGCAACTCTGCAGTACTCGCCCTCTGTGTGAGCCTCGATGGTTCTGATGTGGTCGGTGTAGTTGGAATAATTGATTTTAGGTTCCAGTGCCATTGCTAGTTACCTCCTTAAAAACAATAGACGATCTCAATACATCGCCTCCGATTGATTAGATTGTATTCCATGGCAATTCCAAAGTCAACAAATCTTTAACAAAGTGCTGGAGCCGTAAACCCCTTGAAAATAAAGGCTTTCAAAAAATACAATGCTTCGGATCGCCGGAAAAGTCAAGGCTGGCGGGTCGAAGGCGTGCGAAGAGCGGAAAAACTTTTCTGCATCCCGATGCGAACAATCCCGGCAAAAATCGAGATATTTATCACATTCAAAAATCCATTGAGAATATCTATAACAGGTAGGTTGATTTATAGAAAATTCGATGTTAAAGTATTGACGAAATCAATACTGAGTTCCGTTCCGCGGAAAGGTTTTTTTATGTCTGCATATTGATATCTTCAATGACCAAGTCGTCGTTAATATTGAAAGACGGCGGCCGATATGCTATCATTACCACGGAATTGGATGTCTCTCAGCCCTTGAAAATACTGAGAAACATTGGTTTAGTAATTTATTTCACAAAGGAGAAACTTGGGCATGGAAAATTTGCAGATTTTACTGAGACAGCATGTCGGCAAGCCTTGCGCACCGGTTGTTAAAGTTGGTGACAAGGTAAAGAAGGGCACGCTGATCGCCGAGCCTACAGGCCTTGGTGCAAACATCTTCTCCAGCGCTTACGGCGTTGTTGAGGACATCACCGACGACAGGATCATAATCAAGCCTGACGATGAGCAGCCTGACGAGTACGAGAAGATCCCTGAGGGAACACCTCTCGAGATGGTCAAGGCTGCAGGTGTCGTAGGAATGGGCGGAGCCGGATTCCCTACAGGGATCAAGCTGGACACACACTTCGACAGAGACGGATACATCCTGGTAAACGCTTCCGAGTGCGAGCCTGGACTGAGACACAACATCCAGCAGATGGAAGATGATCCTGAGAAGGTTCTGAAGGGCGTTAAGTACGCAATGGAGATCTCCGGAGCGAACAAGGCTATCTTCGCTATCAAGAAGAAGAACCGCAAGGCAATCGAGAAGCTGGACGAGCTGATCAAGGATGAGCCGAACATCTCCCGCCACCTCCTGGCAGACATCTATCCAGAAGGAGAGGAGAGAGCTGTAGTAAGATCATGTCTTGGCATCGAGCTGGAGCCAAGCCAGCTGCCATCAGCTGCAAGAGCTGTTGTTATCAACAGTGAGACCTGCTCCAGGATCGCAGAGGCTATCGATGAGAGAAAGCCTTCCTTCCTGAAGAACCTCACAGTAAGAGGAAAGCTGAATGGCGGAAACGAGGCTCACGTATTCATGGACGTTCCGGTAGGAACAAGCGTTGCTGACCTCATCGAGAGAGCGGGCGGCATCGACGGAGAGTACGGCGAGATCACCATGGGCGGAGCCTTCACAGGCCATGCTACCACCCTGGATGCGCCTATCACCAAGACAACAGGAGCTATCCTGGTATCCATGCCTTTCATAGATCTCAAGGGAGCAAAGCTGGGCATCCTGGTATGCGCATGCGGCGGAAACCTGGAGAGAATGGAGGACCTGGCCAAGAAGTACAACGGCACAGTTACTCACGTTTGCTACTGCAAGCAGGCTCAGGAGCAGAAGAACGGAACAAGAAAGTGCGAGCGTCCTGGAATCTGCCCTGGACAGGTAAAGAACAACCTGGAGTTCAAGAAGTCCGGATGTGAGTACATCCTCATCGGAAACTGCTCCGACTGTTCGAATACAGTAATGGCTTCCGGCCCTAAGATGGGACTGAAGGTAATGCATATGACAGACCACCTGATGAGAGCCGTTGGACACCCTCTCTACAGAACACTGAGAGTGTCTAAGGAAGTAGATCAGGATCTGAACGTTGCAGATAACGTAGAGAACAACTAATTGAATAAGGGCGGAGACATCTGCTCGATCATGTGTAGGTATTAAACTGCAATATGATTCGCTTGATTCCTCCCCTCCCAAGCTTGTTTAAGCGAATAGTATTCAGCTTATATACATTGATAGAAATGTTAAGCAGTAATACAGGAGGAATTGAAAATGTCTATTACAGCAGAAACAGCAAAAGCTCACGCTAACGACCCCGCAGTTCTGTGCTGCAGAGCAGAAGAGGGAACCGTACTGGCTCCATCCAACTTTGAGGACCCTGCTATTTTCCCGGACCTCATCGACTCCGGACTTCTGAACACTGACGGCGCGCTGAAGCTGGGCCAGGTCCTGAACGGATCCAAGCTGACCAAGACCGTTGACTCCCTGACGCCTATCACACCAGACATCATCGACAAGTACGATGAGCTGGAAGAGGAAGGCGAGGAAAAGGAAGAAGAGGCTCCTGCAGAGGAGACCGCTCCTGCGGTAAGCGTTCCGGAAGGCACTAAGATGACCGTAGCTGGCGGAGTTGTGAAGCTGGCGATCGCTGAAGGAAAAGATATCTACATCGAGTTCCCTGTTTTCTAATCGTAAAACAGGGTGCCCGCTTATCGGAAATGGCGAATGCCGTTTCTGTCCGGGTGACCGGAGACTCCGAAAGGAGTAAAAAAGTATTTATTCTGCATCTCCGAACCCCCGAAGCATATCGGAGGTGCAGATAAATATAAATTTTGCGAAAGCAAGCATCAATTATTTTTTAAGGAGGAAGATCGATATGTCAATTACAGCTGAAACAGCTAAACAACATGCTAACGATCCGGCTGTCCTGTGCTGCAGAGCAGAAGAGGGAACCGTACTGGCTCCATCCAACTTTGAGGATCCTGCTATTTTCCCAGACCTCATTGATTCTGGACTTCTGAACACAGATGGCGCACTGAAGCTGGGACAGGTTCTCAACGGCTCCAAGCTGACCAAGACCGTTGATTCCCTGACTCCAATCACACCAGACATCATTGACAAGTATGATGAGCTGGAGGGCGAGGAAGAGGCACCTGCTGAGGAAGCAGCTCCTGCTGAGGAGGCTCCTGTTGCAGCACCTGCAGCTACACTGGCTCCAGTTGTTGGCGGAACAATCAAGCTTCACATCGGAGAAGGAAAGAACATCGACATCGAGCTCCCTGCAGGACTTGGCGGCGGCGCAGTAGCAGCACCAGCAGCAGCTCCAGTAGCAGCAGCAGGCGCAGCTGAGGCAGCAGCTCCAGCAGAGCAGGAGGAGAAGGTCGTAAGGACACTGTCCAGAAGACACCTGAGGATCGACAAGGTAGAGAGAGGTCCTGAGACAAAGATCGAGAACCACGTACTGTACATCGAAGATGGCATCGAGGATAAGGCTGTTGAGAGCGAGAAGCTGGTTCAGTCCCTGAAGATCGATGTCATCACACCAGATAAATATCACACATATTCCGAGACCATCATGGATATCCAGCCTATCGCTACAAAGGAAGGCGAAGCTGAGCTGGGCGAGGGCGTTACCAGAGTACTGGATGGCGTTCTGATGGTAGTATCCGGAACAGATGCTAACGGCGTTCAGATCGGTGAGTTCGGTTCATCCGAGGGATACATCGACGAGAACATGATGTGGGGCAGACCTGGTGCAGCTGACAAGGGCGAGACTCTGATCAAGACAGAGGTCGTAATCGACGCTGGAAAGAACATGGAGAGACCTGGTCCTATCGCAGCTCACAAGGCTACAGATGTCATCACAGATGCTATCCGTAAGGCTCTGAAGAAGGTAGACGAGTCCGAGTTCGAGGCTGACCTTGAGGAGTTCAAGCAGGTAAGAAGACCTGGAAAGAAGAAGGTAGTTGTAATCAAGGAGATCATGGGCCAGGGCGCTATGCACGATAACTTCCTGTTCCCTGTAGAGCCAGTTGGAACACTGGGAGCTAAGCCTAACGTAGATATGGGTAACGTTCCTATCGCTGCTTCCCCACTGGAGGTTCTGGATGGCTGCATCCACGCTCTGACATGCATCGGACCTGCTTCCAAGGAGATGTCCAGGCACTACTGGAGAGAGCCACTGGTACTCGAGGCACTGCATGATCCTGAACTGGACCTCTGCGGCGTTATCTTCGTTGGTTCCCCACAGGCTAACTCCGAGAAGTTCTACGTTTCCAGAAGACTGGGACAGATGGTAGAGCTGCTTGACGTTGACGGTGCATTCGTTACAACTGAGGGATTCGGAAACAACCACGTTGATTTCGTAACTCATATCGAGAACATCGGTAAGAGAGGAATTCCAGTAGTTGGATTCTCCTTCTGCGCAGCACAGGGTGCTCTGGTAGTTGGTAACAAGTACTGCAACGCTATGATCGACAACAACAAGTCCATGTCCGGTATCGAGAACGAGGTTCTGGAGTGCAACACACTCTGCCCAGAGGATGCTGTTCGTGGAGTTGCAATGCTCAAGGCTGAGATGGCCGGCGAGGAAGTCAAGGCACCTGAGAGAAAGTACAACGTCAACGTCAAGACCAACAACCTGGAGCTCATCGAGAAGGCAACAGGCAAGAAGATCGAGACCGTTGAGAACGAGCAGTCTCTGCCAATGTCTGAGAAGAGACGTGAGAAGTACGACTAATCGGAAGGTAGTCTGATTAGAGAATATTATCAGGAGAGAACATACTTATGAAATACGGAGATAAGATAATCAGAGTTGAGGGCGTCATCGTGGAGGTACATGACGGAGCCATCGGCATCGACCTTAAGGGCCGGCTTGGATATCTGGAGGTACCGCTGAGGATGGTCATCAGCGATTATCCTTTCGAAGTTGGACAGACGGTAGCCTGGAACATGAGCTTCATCGAACAGGAAGGGCCTGAAGTCGATGAGAAGTATGTGAGCAGACTGAATATTTACACCCAGAAACGCAGAGATATAGCTGCAAAGAAGAAAGATAAAGAGGAGGATTAAAATGAGTTTGACAGTTGTTAAAGGACTGCAATCTGAGATCTTCGTTCCTGTTACACCAAAGTCGATCTTCACTCCTTGCACAAAGCCACTGAAAGAGATGACTATCGCACTGGCAACTGCAGCAGGAGTACACCGTAAGGATGACAAGAGGTTCAACCTGGCCGGAGACTTCACTTGGAGAAAGATTCCAGATGACACACCAGAAGACATGCTGATGGTATCCCACGGTGGTTACGACAACTCCGATGTAAACAAGGACATCAACTGCATGTTCCCTATCACAAGACTTCACGAGCTTGTAAAAGAGGGATTCATCAAGGCAACTGCTCCTACCCACGTTGGATTCATGGGCGGCGGCGGAAACATCGAGAAGTTCACTCATGAGACAGGACCGGCAATCGCTAAGCTGCTGAAGTCAGAAAACGTTGACGGCGTTCTCATGACCGCTGGATGAGGAACTTGCCACCGCTCTGCAACAATCGTGCAGAGAGCAATTGAGGAGATCGGAATCCCTACAGTCATCATCGCAGCACTGCCTCCAGTAGTAAGACAGGCAGGTACTCCACGTGCCGTTGCTCCACTGGTACCAATGGGTGCTAACGCTGGTGAGCCACACAACGTTGAGATGCAGACTGGCATCGTAAAGGGCGCTCTGCAGGCACTCGAGGATATCGAGACACCTGGAAAGATCGTTCCGCTGCCATTCGAGTATCACGCAATGATCTAATCTGTTTCCAGAAAATGAAAACAGCTTGATCGCTTGCTAAACGCAGATCATAATAAGAGACCGCGTTCCGACATAGTCGGGGCGCGGTTTCGGTTTTTGGAAAAAATAAGGCTGTGAATTTCCTGTGACAGGGCCGTTCCAGTGCATCAGGGATAGGGGAAGAATGTCCTGCAAACCTTGATTTTTCAACGCTTTTTATCTTCGAATACTGTTGAAAAAATAACAGGATGGTTTATAATTTATAATGTAATGCGTACTGATTCCTGAACAATTTTTCGGTCCGGCGCTTCGGGACGGAACGGGATGTTCAACTGGGACCGGGACACAGATTATAGGCGAGACCGGGGGGACCGGGGTCGGGAGTACATCTTCCGTTGTTCTCCTGGCAAATTTCTTTCACACTTTGTTTATAATGAGAGGTCAACTATGAAAGAGATCGATCTCAGAAGGCTGGTGATAAAGGCCTTCCACATGAATGACGTGAAGATGGGGGATGCCTGCGACGTAAAGATGAACGGAGAGTTTACGGTAGGCAAGGAGATCATACCTTCACTTCTGGAGAAATACGATACCATCCAGGACATAGACATCAACCTGATAGCTCCTGGAGACCACGACAGATTCACGAACACCATAATGGATATCGTGCCAATTTCGACAAAGGTGCTTGGAAAGTGCGGTGACGGGATCACTCACACAATTACAGGCGTTTATGTCATGCTCACGGGCGTTGACGTTGACGGAGAGCAGGCCCACGAGTTCGGCTCCTCCGAGGGCAACCTTCAGGAGATGCTGAGACTCAACAAGGCCGGAACACCTGGAGACGACGATTACATCATCTCCTTCGACATCCTCTTCAAGAAGGGTCAGGGCCAGGAGAGAAAGGGCTGCACCCAGGGCCATGCCGCTGCTGATGATTTCATGCAGGTATACAGAAACAAGCTGAAGAAGTTCGATGGCAGCAAGTGCACAGAGCGTCACGAGTACCACGACACCATAAGGCCGGGACAGAAGCGCGTCCTGATCATCCGCCAGGTGGCCGGACAGGGTGCGATGTACGATACATGGCTTTTCCCGGACGAACCATCCGGCGTTGAAGGCGGCAAGTCCATAATCGACATGGGCAACGTGCCGATCATGCTCACACCAAACGAATACAGAGACGGTGCTATCCGTTCAATGCAGTAGCAAAGGAGGCGTAAAATGGGAATAGGTCCATCTACTAAGGAAACAAGCCTCCATCACTTCAGAGATCCGCTGGTCGAGATCGTGGGGAGTGATGCGGGGATCGATCTCATGGGAGTACTGGTCTTCGGTACTGCAGACGACAACGTGGACAAGATCCGCAACAGCACCATGGCCGCAAAGATTGCAGAGTGCATGAGGGCTGACGGAGTGATCGTTTCCTCCGACGGCTGGGGAAACAGCGACGTCGACTACGTGAACTGCATCCAGGAGCTCGGCGACAGAGGTATCCCGATGAGCGGGCTGAACTTCAGCGGTTCCATGGCACAGTTCGTCACGGAGTCCGAGTATATCGGGAAAAACATCATCGATATCGCGAAGAATCCCGAGGGCGTGGAGTCCAACATCGTCGGGGAGAACAACATGTCCCCTGAGGATGTAAAAAAGGCGCTCATTCAGCTGAAGATCAAGATGAGAGAGAAGGAGATGAAGTCGGAGTAGAGGGGTGGTAAAATCCCTTTTTACGGCGGCATCGCCTTGCGTAATAAGGCTGCATCCCCGGGTTTACTGGGGATGTTTCCTTTTGTAAAATATCAAGGAGGGCCAGGCGGCAGAAACTGGCCATAGCGCATCAGAATAAAGGAAGAGTAATGAGAAATCCCAACAGACAGGCGGAACGACGCAGGGCCCTGGACACGGAACCCGAGAGACCTGACACACTTATTATCTACAACTCAAAAAACGGATCGACTATGGAGTACGCAAACTGGATGGCCCAGGAGCTGTCCTGCGACGTCATGCCCTTTGTAAAAAACAGACTTGGTCTCATTTCCGTATACCAGAACATCGTCTACGGGGGATGGATGCGCGCCTCGGAGATCGTTGGCCTGAACCTGGTGCTCAACAATTACGAGAACTTCAACATGGCGGGAAAAAATTTCTACGTGTTCGGCGTAGGCCTCGGGGATCCGGAGGACGAGGATTACATCACGAAGATCCGCCAGTTCAACTATATCGAAAAGCTGCCGAGAGACCACTATTTTCACCTCCCAGGCAGGTATCATCGGAAGGACCTCCATATGTCCGAAAAGACCATGCTGAAGGCCTTTGGAGACAAGATGTTCGACGGATTGACAGACGATGAGAGCTGCATCATCAGGACCAGAATGGATGAGGGATACGACGGAGTTGACAGGAAAAACATCGAACCGGTAGTCGATGAGATCAGACGACTCAGGGAGACAGTGATCAGGACGGGAATGTCCAGATAGCTTAAGCAGACAGGAGGGTGAAACGTGATCGCTGCATAGAGGGGCTGCGCATACAGACCTGAACCATAATGAAGAAAATGCAAATTAAAAGAGGGAGCGGCATTGCCGTTCCCTCTTATGGTATCTAGAAGATATATCAATTTACTATCAACTAGTGAGTTGTTCCCTTTGGAGTCTTAACTCCATCCTTGAAGAACATGATGGATGTGAAGATTACAACTCCGGTAACGATCCATGTAAGAACTGTCAGCGGGATGCTCTTTACGAAGAAGTAAGCGATGAGTACTCCGATAACTCCGAAAACACCCTGGCAAACTGTAGCGACCATGTCGAATCTGTTCTCTCTTACGAACTGAGGAGTGTTTCCGAAAGCCATCAGGTATGCGCAGGATCCCATCATGATAGGGAATGCAGCTCCTACGTTCATGCCAAGCAGGGAAACCAGAGCCATGCACGGAGCATAGAGTCCGCAGCCCAGATCCATGAGAGCGCCCAGGAAGAAGTTAACAACGATTCCGATAACCAGCTTAGCGCCTCTCAGCTCGAGAGCGTCACCAGTTGTTCCGAAAGGTCCAACGCCCAGGGATCTGCATGCCATGATGAGTCCCAGGAGCAGCAGGCCGATGCCCATTCCGAGACGAACGGCCCTCAGGTCCCACTTGGTAACGAAGGAAGCTCCAACGAAAGCTCCTACAGTAGCAGCTGCCAGCATCGAGATAAGTGTGAGAGGATCCAGGTCTACGAATCCGAAGAACAGGAATGCCTCCATCAGTACTGGGAATGTGTCTCCTACGTTCAGAGTACCAGGGATGTTGATGTCTTCAACGGACTTCTTCAGCTTGAAAGCTGCGGAAGAACCAGCGAAGGATCCGATTCCCAGGGTGTCTCCGAAGTTGGCCAGAACACCAACGCCGGCGTTCCATTTCCAGTGCTTCATCTCTTTCTGCCACTCAGCCTCGCCCTCAGGAGTAGCTCTGTTTTTCTTGATCTGTCTGTATACCAGTACCCCTGCAAATATGAAGCCTACTACGCACAATGCCTTCAAAATTATTTCAGCACTCATAATATAACCTCCAGGTTTAAAAAAAGGAATGATTGCGTGAAAGAGAACACCCCCGAAGTCCCCTTTCAGATAGGTGAATTATACCAACCTGTTCATTTTCTGTCAAACTAATATGATGAATTTATGAACAAAAGCGCATAATATACATTCCAGCTAGAAAATCGTTATGTGCCAGTCGTTGCAAGGCTTTCAAGAAATACAAAAGCATCGTTGTGCCGCAGCACAACGCAGAGGCGACATATTTTTTTCACAAAGAAAGGATTCTTAAGGTTGTCACTCGTCACAAATACATCCCGAAATTGACTGAAAAAGTATAGAAAACTTCGATAGTAGGCGCAATCTATTGACCGCCCATAATGCAATGTGCTAACAATCATATGTCAAAAAAGTTATGACCTGAATAATGAAAACTGTGACAGTGTTTTCAGCGA
>Ga0129315_1001218_pt1 | contig 11239 bp, 10 predicted proteins | sample Cm827metagenome_FD_94432 | JGI IMG/M metagenome (GOLD analysis project Ga0129315, IMG submission 94432) | Eastern black-and-white colobus group fecal microbial communities from Wisconsin, USA - Cm827 metagenome | ecosystem: Host-associated > Mammals > Digestive system > Large intestine > Fecal...
CGCGCTGGGCGGGCTGGGCACGCTGCTCATCACCTCCATCCGAATGAAGGACACCCCCGTCGTGATGGCCGCGGTGATGTTCATCACCGTCACCTACAGCCTGGTCAACCTGGCGGTGGATCTGATCTATGCGTTCATTGATCCGCGGGTCAAGTCGCAGTACACGAAGGGGTGAGACGATGAGCGCGAAAGAGAATTCTGTGATCAGGAAGCGCAGCCAGCTTTCCCTGATCTGGCATCGCCTGCGCCGCAACCGGCTCGCGATGCTCGGCCTGGCGCTGATGAGCGCCATCCTGCTGCTCGCCGTGTTCGCCGACGTGATCGCCGATTACGATACGAAGGTCGTCGGCATGAACATGGCCGAGCGCCTGCAGACGCCCAGCGCAAAGCACTGGTTCGGCACGGACGGCTACGGGCGCGACGTGTTCGCCCGCATCATCCACGGCAGCCGGCTGAGCCTGTCGCTGAGCATCATCTCCATGCTGATCGCGGTGGCGGTCGGCAGCATGATCGGCGCGATCTCGGGCTACTTCGGCGGCCGCGTGGACGACGTGCTCATGCGCCTGATGGACATGCTGCTGGCGATTCCGCCGATGCTCATGTCCATCAGCATCGTCGCGGCGCTCGGGCGCAGCATGAGCAACCTGATGCTCGCGCTTGCACTGGCCTACATGCCGGTGTTCGCGCGCGTCATACGCTCCTCAATCCTCTCGGTCAAGGACCAGGAGTTCGTGGAGGCGGCCCGCGCGTGCGGCACGAGCGACGCGCGCATCATCCTGCGCCACATCATCCCCAACGCGGTCGGCCCGATCATCGTGCAGGCCACGCTGGCGATGGGCTCCTCCATCCTGACGATCTCCTCGCTCAGCTTCATGGGCATGGGCATTCAGCCGCCCCAGCCCGAATGGGGCACGATGCTCTACGAGGGGCGCGACCTGATCCGGACCAGCCCCTATCTGGTGATCTTCCCGGGCGCGGCGATCGCCGTGTCCGTACTCTCGCTGAACCTGCTTGGCGACGGCCTGCGCGACGCGCTCGATCCGCGCCTCAAGAACTGAGGAGGGCGAACGATGGGCAATCTGCTTGACATCCGTCATCTGACGGTCGTCTACCACACCGAGGAGGACGAGGTGCACGCGCTGAGCGACGTGTCCTTCTCGCTGCAAAAGGGTGAAACGCTCGGGCTCGTCGGCGAGACCGGCGCGGGCAAGACGACCACGGCGCTGGCCATCATGGGCCTGCTGCCCAGGCGCGTGGGCGAGGTTCAGTCCGGCGAGATCCTCTTTGAGGGCCGCGACCTGCTCCGCTGCTCGGACGCGGACATGCGCGCCATCCGCGGCGCGAGCATCTCCATGATCTTTCAGGACCCGATGACCAGCCTGAACCCCACCATCCGCATCGGCGACCAGATTGCGGAGTCCATCCGCCAGCATCAGCCGGATATGAAGCGCGCCGACGTGGAACGCCGCGTCGATGAGATTCTGGAGATGGTGGGCATTCCGGCCGCGCGCAAGCGCGAATACCCGCATCAGTTTTCCGGCGGCATGAAGCAGCGCGTGGTCATCGCCATCGCGCTGGCGCTGGAGCCGCAGCTGCTCATCGCGGATGAGCCGACGACCGCACTGGACGTGACCATTCAGGCGCAGGTGCTCCAGATGATGGGCGATTTGCAGCGCCAGCTGGGCACCTCCACGATCCTCATCACGCACGATCTGGGCGTGGTCAGCCAGACCTGCGACCGCGTGGCCGTCATGTATGCCGGCGAGATCGTGGAGGTCGGCACGGCGGAGGACATCTTCCTGGGGAAGACGCATCACCCGTACACGACGGGCCTGTTCGGCAGCCTGCCGGACCTGAACCGCGAGACGCGCCGCCTCTCCCCGATCGACGGGCTGATGCCCGACCCGGCGGACCTGCCCACGGGCTGCCGGTTCAACCCGCGCTGCCCGCACTGCACGGCGCTGTGCCGGGAATGCGAGCCGGAGCTGACCGCCCGGGGCAGCCACGCCATCCGCTGCCACCTGATGGGGAAGGAGGAGAGGGCATGAGTACGCCGCTGCTTGAAACCCGCGACCTGAAGAAGTACTTCAAGACGCCCGCGGGCATGCTCCACGCGGTGGACGGCGTCTCCCTGACCATCGGGGAGGGGGAGACGCTGGGCGTTGTGGGCGAGTCCGGCTGCGGAAAATCGACGCTCGGGCGCACGGTGCTGCGCCTGCTGGAGCCGACCGCGGGCCAGGTGCTCTACCGCGGGGAGGACATCACCACCTTCGACAAGCGGAGGATGTTCGCCGCCCGTCAGGAGATGCAGATGATCTTCCAGGACCCGTACGCCTCGCTCAATCCGCGGCTGAGCGTGTCGGAGATCATCGCGGAGCCGCTGATCGTCGGCAAGCTCTGCAGGAACGCCCATGAGATGAACGAGCGCATCGGCGAGCTGATGGAGACGGTCGGACTGGCGCCGCGCTTTGCGCACAGCTATCCGCACGAGCTGGACGGCGGGCGCCGTCAGCGCATCGGCATTGCGCGCGCGCTGGCGACGAACCCGCGCTTCATCGTCTGCGACGAGCCGGTTTCCGCGCTGGACGTGTCCATTCAGGCGCAGATCCTCAACCTGCTGATGGACCTGCAGGAGGACAAGGGCCTGTCGTACATGTTCATCACGCACGACCTGTCGGTCGTCAAGCACATCTCCAGCCACATTGCGGTCATGTATCTGGGCCAGTGCGTGGAGTATGCCGGGACGAAGGAGCTCTTTGCGAATCCGCTCCACCCGTACACGCGCGCGCTGCTGGCGGCGATTCCGGTGATCGACATCACGCGCCGCGGCAAGCGGATCGAGACGATTCAGGGCGAGGTGACCTCGCCCATTGAGCCTGCGCCGGGCTGCCGGTTTGCGCCCCGCTGCGCATACGCGACGGAGGCGTGCAGGCAGGAGCAGAGGCTGCGCCAGGTGAGCGAGGGGCACTGGGTTGCCTGCTGCCGCGCGGCCGGGGAGGAAGCATGAAGAAGCTGAATTACGCGAGGCTGGCGCTCATGCGGGGCGTCAACCTGCAAAAGGGACAGATTCTGGTCATCAGCGCGCCGCTGTGGACGGCGGACTTCGCGCATCTGCTGATGGAGGAAGCCTTCGCGCTGGGCGCGCGGGACGTGGTCATCCGCTATGATGATCCGCAGGCGGAGCGCATCCGCCTGCTGCACGCGCCGGAGGAGGCGCTGTGCGACGTGCCGCGCTGGATGAGCGAGAGCCAGACGTGCTATGCGGACAGGGGCGCGGCGTACCTGCGGATTTCCTCGGCGAAGCCCGGCATGATGGACGGCGTGGACGCGGCCCGGCTGGGCATGCGCCAGCGCGCGCTGAACGCGCCGCTGCGGGCATTCAACCTGCGGCGGATGGCCAACGAGGTGGCGTGGAGCGTCATCTGCGTGCCCAACGCCGAGTGGGCGCAGCAGGTCTATCCCGACAGGGACGCGCAGGCGGCGCTGGACGCGCTGTGGGAGGACATGTACAGCTGCTGCTATGTGACAGAGGAAAGCCCGGTGGCGGGCTGGGATGCGCACGTCGAGGACATGCAGCGCATGGTGAAAAGGCTCAACGGCCTCAAGCCCGTGGCGCTCCATCTGAAAAACGGCTTGGGGACGGACCTGCACCTGCGCATGTGCGAGGAGGGCGTCTTTGCGGGCGGCATCTGCCATTGTCCGGAGCCGGACGGCGTGTGCTTCGCCCCGAACATCCCCACCGAGGAGATCCTGACGACGCCGCACCGCCTGAGCGCGGAGGGCGTGGTGGTCAACACGCTGCCGCTCGTCTACAACGGCAGCCTGATTGACGACTTCCGCCTGACGTTCCGGGGCGGCGAGGTGACGGACTGGTCGTGCGGGGTCGGCGCGGAGCTGCTGCGGGGCATCCTGGAGACGGACGAGGGCAGCCGCCGCCTGGGCGAGGTGGCGCTGGTGCCGTACGACTCGCCGATCCGCCGCACCGGCGTGCTGTTCTACAACACACTCTTTGACGAGAACGCGAGCTGTCATCTGGCGCTGGGCGCGGGGTATGTGGACGTGCTCCACGGCAAGGACCGCAGCGAGGCGGCGCTCATCGCGCAGGGACTGAACACGTCGATGCTCCATGTGGACTTCATGTTCGGCAGCAGCGACATGCGCTGCACGGTGGAGACGGCGGCGGGCGAGCAGGTGGATGTGTTCCGCGACGGCGTGTTCGTGCTGTGACGCGCGGAAGAAGCGCCATCAGACAAAGCAGTACATTCATGTGGACAGACAAAATGGCGTCCGCCTTTGGCGGACGCCATTCGCTTTTGCGCTGTTTTGCGTCGAATACTATTCTCAGATAAAATGAGCTGTAAGTGCGAAGCGAAGAAGGGGTCTGCCCGCATTTTCGCTCGGTGGGACTTGCGCGGCGGGGCGCCGCCCGCTATACTGGGGAAAAGGACATCCCGCACCCATCCGCCGCCCCGGAAGGAGGCTTTTCCCATGACCCCGTCCCTTCGCTCGCACGCCGATACCATCGTCACGCAGTCCATCCGCGCGGTCCTGCCCGACGAGGCCGTCCGCCGCGCCCTGCGGGACTGTAGCTTTCCCGGGCGCGTCGTTCTCGTCGCCGCGGGCAAGGCGGCCTGGCAGATGGCCAGTACCGCCGTTTCCTGCCTGCCCGGCATCGGGCGGGGCGTGGTCATCACGAAGTACGGCCATGTGCGCGGGCCGATTCCCGGCTGCACCTGCTTCGAGGGCGGCCATCCTGTCCCCGATGAAAACGGCTTCCTCGGGACGGAAGCGGCCATCCGTCTGGTCAGCGGCCTGAGCGCGGAGGATACGGTGCTCTTCCTGCTTTCGGGCGGCGGCAGCGCGCTCTTTGAGCGGCCGCTCATCCCTGCCGGGGAGCTGCAGGACATCACCCGCCAGCTGCTCGCCTGCTCCGCCGGCATCACGGAGATCAATACGATCCGCAAGCGGCTCTCCGCGGTGAAGGGCGGCCGCTTTGCCCGGCTCTGCGCGCCCGCCCGTGTCTTTTCCGTCGTGCTCTCCGACGTGCTGGGCGATCCGCTGGACATGATCGCCTCCGGACCGGCCTGCCCCGACCGGAGCACCTGCGAGGACGCGCGCCGCATCGCGGACAAGTACGGCCTCACGCTCAGCGCGCAGGCCCGCGCGTGTCTTGACCGCGAGACGCCCAAGCAGCTGAGCCGTGTCGAGACGCAGGTGAGCGGCAGCGTGCGGGAGCTGTGCGCCGCCGCGGCCGCATCCGCGCGCGGGCTCGGCTACGAGCCCTTCATCCTGACCGACATGCTCTGCTGCCAGGCGCGGGAGGCCGGCAGCTTCCTTGCGTCCATCGCGCGCACCCACTGCGGCGCGGCGCATCCCGTCGCCCTGATTGCCGGGGGCGAGACGGTCGTGCGCCTGACGGGCAAGGGGCTGGGCGGCCGGAACCAGGAGATCGCCCTGTCCGCCGCAGCCGGCATCGCGGGGCTTAAGCACGTCGCCGTGTTCAGCATCGGCAGCGACGGCACGGACGGTCCGACCGACGCGGCGGGCGGCTATGCCGACGGCCGGACGGCGCAGCGCCTGAGCGGGCTGGGCCTGTCCATCGACAGCGTGCTGGCCGACAACGACGCCTATCATGCGCTGGCGCGCGTCGGCGGGCTGATTTTCACCGGTCCGACGGGAACGAATGTCAACGATGTCGCCGTCGTGCTCATCCATCCGCAGCTGTGACGCGCGCGACCGGGTAAACAAAAAACGCAGCCCCGCCGGACCTGTGAACCGGCGGGGCCGCGCTTTGGGCGAGGATTGTCCCATGCGGATTTCATTCATTCGTCCATTTCCAGGCTGTGGCGCGTCTTTCGGAAGGAGGCGGGGGAAAGACCGCAATCCCGGCGGAATGCAACGCAGAAATGGGAGACATTGGCATAGCCGCAGGCTTCGGCGATCTGCTCAAGAGAGAACGGCGTGTGCAGCAGCATGTACCGCGCCTGCTCGGCGCGGATTCTCTGGATCATCGCGCGGGGCGCAACGCCGTAAACCTGCCTGAAGATGCGGAACAGCTGCGAACGGCTCAGGCCGATCTGCTCCGCGACTTTTTCCACCGAAAGCTCCGCATTCAGGTGCGCCCGGATGTACAGGGTCGCGTCGTCGCAGTAACTGGCAGCGCTGCCGGAGGCGGAGCTCCGGGACGTCGCCGCGCAGTTCAGGAAGCTGAGCATGTCGCCCGCCATGATCCGCCGCAGGGTCGCCCTGTCCACGGTGCAGGCGGCGTCGCGCTGCATGCGGCGGTACAGCTCCTCCAGCCGCTCATCCTCTCCATGCTCCAGATGAGACGCTCCGGACCGAGGCCGAGGTCGTGGATCAGCTGCACCGCGTCCACCCCGCGCAGGCCGATCCACGCATAGCTCCATGGCGTGTGCATGTCCGCCTGATAGCGGGTCCGCTGCCCGGGCAGAATGAGAAAGCCCTGCCGCGCATGAAGAACGTGAGTCCGTCCTTCCGCCTCATAGACGCCGCATCCGGAGAGAATCAGATGAAACAGGCAGCAGTCCCGCGTCGCCGGACCGAAGCTGTGTCCGGGCGCGCAGTTCATGTAGCCGCTGTGGCTGATGGTCATGTCCATGCTCTGCCCTCCCCGCCGTGTTCAGTCCTGGCCGCTCGCGGCACTGCTCCGCTCGGCCTTCGTCAGGTGTATGCCGGCAGCCATCCGGCGTGCGCCTCGATCATCGCGTCGCACAGGGCGACAATATCGTCGATGGACAGCTCGCTTTGCAGGTGCGGGTCCATCATGGCGGCCTGATAGATATAGTCCTTCCGCCGCGTTTTTGCCGCCAGAATGGTCAGCAGCTGCACATTGATGCAGGCGCGGTTGAGGGCGGCGCACTGCTCGGGCAGATTTCCCACATGGCACGGCGTCACGCCGCTGCCATCCACCAGGCAGGGCACCTCCACGCAGGCCTCCGCCGGCAGGTTGGGAATCAGCCCGTTGTTGATCACATTGCCGCCGATCTTGTAGGGGGTGTTTGTTTCCATGGCGGCGATGATGTGACTGGCGTATTCCCGGCTCAGCTCGTGGCGCAGCTCCGGATTGTTGGTCAGCTCATCGCGCTGGGTGACCCACTTCACGATGTTTTTCTCGCAGCGGCGGGGGTACTCATCCAGAGGAATGTTGAAGCGGTCGATCAGCTCCGGATACTTGTCCTTGATAAAGAACGGGACGTATTCGGCGTTGTGCTCGCTGGACTCCGTGGTATAGTAGCCGAAGCGCTTCATGATCTCGTAGCGCACCATATCCGTGTGCTTCTCCGTGCGCGCCGCAGCCCGCCGCCTGATCTCCGGATAGAGGTCGTTTCCGTCCCGGTCGCGGATGTCCAGCAGCCAGGCCTGATGATTGATGCCGGCAATCAGCGTCCGGATGGCGGGATCATCGTCCATGCCCAGCCCTTCCAGCAGCCGTTTGGCGCACACCTGCACGCTGTGGCACAGGCCGACGGTTTTGACAGGTGTGAACCGCTGCATGTACCCGGTCAGCATCGCCATGGGATTGGTGTAATTGAGGAACCAGGCGTCGGGACATTCCTCCATGATGTCGCGGGCGAAATCCTCCAGCACGGGAATGGTGCGCAGTGCCCGGAAGATGCCGCCGATGCCCAGCGTATCGCCGATGGTCTGCCGCAGGCCGAAGCGCCTGGGCACCTCAAAATCCGTCACCGTGCAGGGGCGGTACAGGCCGACCTGGATGGCGTTGATCACATATTTCGCACCGCGAAGGGCCTCCCTGCGGTGCTCCGCGCCCAGATAGGACGTGATGACCGCTTTGCAGCCCATGTTGCGCCGCAGCGCTTCCAGCATCCGCCGGCTGTCCTCCAGCCGGACGGGGTCGATGTCGTACAGGGCAAATTCGCTGTCCTGCAGCGCATCATCGAGCATACAGTCGCCGACCACATTCTTCACAAAAACGCTGGAACCGGCGCCCATGAATACGATTTTCGGCACAGGTCAAACCTCCTTTGTCCGGATCAACGGATGTCCTCATTATACATTCCGCCGAAAAACCGGACAATATCTGCCTGTTGCATCTTTGCTTTCTGAATGTTGCATGTGCCGCCGTTCGCTTGTTCTGTATTTCTGCGGCATCGGCCGGTTTGACGCCCATGGCGCAAGCGCGCAAAGCGTCCCTTTCCGGCGCGCCTTCACCGGCCGTTCGTCCTCCGGCTTTCGCGCCGGATGTCCAGCGCCATCTGCGCTGCGCGCTCGGCGTTGCGCGTCCAGAAGCGCTGCATCACGCCGCACCAGCGGTTCAGGCCGGTGTCCGGGTCGCGCTCGCGCCGGCAGCCGTTGCGGCACAGGCGATACCAGCGGCATGCCCGGCATGCTTCGGGCACGGCCAGCGAGGCCCCAATGAAGCGCTTTGCCGTATCCGTCCGGGATATGCGCAGCAGCGACGTCTCATTCAGATTGCCCAGCCGCCACTCGTCCAGCGCGTAGAAATCGCAGGGGTAGACCGAGCCGTCGCTTTCCACGACATATTGCAGGCTGCATGTGCCGTTCATCGCGCAGCTTTCCGGGGGCATGCCCAGAAGCATCTGCAGCCAGTTGTCAAGGCTGCGGATGCTGACGGGATGTCCCCGGCGCCAATCCCGCTCATACAGGTCAAACACCGTTTGCAGAAAGGACAGATAGGCTTCTTCGCTGAGCTGGTGCGTCTGACCGTCCAGCGCATCCAGGCACGGAATGAACTGGATATACCGGTAAGGCGCAAGCGCCTCATAGATTTCGCGCGCATGGGCGGCGGCCTGCTCATTCACCACGCACAGCACGTTGAACGGCACGCCCGCCGTCTGCAGCCGGTCGAGGGTGCCGCGCACCCGTTCATAGGTGGGCTCGCCCGCCGCATCGATGCGCTGCGCGTCATGGACGGGCGCGATGCCGTCGAGCGAAACCCCCAGCAGAAAGCCGTGCCGGGCAAAAAAGACGATCATCTCGTCGGAGAGCGCATAGCCGTTGGTCTGCAGCGCATACTGCACCGGCAGATGCCGCCCGTTGTAGCGCTGCACAAAGGCGATCAGCGCTTCATAAAAGGGCAGGCCCGCCAGCGTCGGCTCGCCGCCCTGAAACATGAACGTCACAGCGCCGTCGGCGTGAATCAGCGTGCGTCGAACCACGGCTTCCAGCGTTTTTTGCGTCATCGGCGGATACACCGCCTGCCCGCGATGATGCATCTCATCGGCATAAAAGCAATAGCGGCAATGCAGATTGCACGCGCCGGATACCGGCTTGATCATGATATGCAGCGGCGGCATGGGATCACCTCGATTGTCGTTCATCGGCTCTATTGTACCGGGAATTCCGCCTTCCATCAAGCCCCTGGGTGCGGACGGCCCGATAAAGGCGGGAAGCTGTCCCGCTCCCCGCCTTTGCTCTATTACTTCTGCGGCGCCTTGATGTTCATGTAATCCGCATAGGCGGCATTCATGATGTCCAGCACCTCCTGCAGGCCGCTGTCCCAGACCTGCTCGACGAAGCTGTCAAATTCATCCAGGGATGCCTCGCCCGTGATGAACTTGAGGGTCATCTCGTTGACGTAGGTCTCGATGTCCGACATGATCTCCGTGCGCGTGTTCAGATCGTCCTCGCTGAGCGTCACGCTGGGCAGCACATACGCCGAGTCGAAGTACGTCTCGTTCGCCCACTTCAGGCGGGAGTTGAGCGCGCCTTCGCTCTTGAGCAGATCCGCGTGGCAGACCACGTCGGGCTCGTTGAGCTTGGGCCACACGTGCATCTTGTAGTAGTAGCTGGCATTGGTGGTTGTCAGGTTCGGGTTGTTCATGATGAGATCGGTGTAGACGCGCCGGCCGTCTACGACGTTGTAGGCCTCGCCCTCGACGCCCCAGCAGGCCAGATTGGAGCCGGCCTCGGTGTAGCAGTAGTTCAGCCACTGCACGGCGGCCTCGATGTTCTCACAGTCCGTGGAGATCACGGCCACCGCCTCGTTGTGGATGACGATCGGGCTGATGTCGTAGTCGTACCAGTGCAGCTGCTGGCCGTTGTACTGTCTCGCAAAGGGCGCAGCGGAGACCTCAAAGCCAGCCTTCTGCCCGCGGTTGTAGGCGGCGACGACGGCGGCGGAATAGGTGCCGATCGCGCCGGTGTCAAACAGGGTGTTGTTCGCCGAGTTGCTGGACGCCATGAAGTCCTTGGAGATGTAGCCCTTCTCGTACCAGTCGTGCATCAGCGTCAGGTACTGGCGGAAGCCCTCCTGCACCTGGCCGTAGATCACGCTGCCGTCGGCGTCGAGCATGAAGCCCTCCCGCACATCAAAGGCGCCCATCAGCGTCTTCTCATAGCCGGTCTTGGGCGGCATGTAGGGCGTGATGCCGGCCTCAAGCATCTTCTGAAAGACGGGCTCATAGTCCGCGATGTATACGGGCAGCTCGCAGCCGAGCCCGGCGAGCATGTCCATGTTGAACAGCATGTAATGATACGGCGGATCGGCCACCGGCTTGACGATGCGGAACGCCGGCACCACGCCGTCGGCGTTCGCAGAGGCGCGGTAGTACTCATCGCTCTGCGTGATCAGGCTCCAGTAATCCGGGCCGTACTCCGGCAGGTATTCGGACAGATCGACGAAGCAGCCGTCAGCCACGCCCTGATACTCGCCGCCGTTGTACAGGTTGCCGCACATGATGATGTCCGGCAGCTTGTCGCGCAGGGTGAGCAGATTCATGGCCTCCTGCAGGCCGGAGACTGCCGGATGCTCCCACTCGATGTGGATGCCCGTCGCCTCCTCCAGATGCTGGAAGAACGCCGTTTCGTTGTAATTGCTCACATTGTCGGAGATCTTGTTGATGCTGAACACGGTCAGCGTGATGGGCTCGTCCCCTTCTCCCACGATCGGGTAGGCGACCTCTGCGCATGCCATGCCGGCAAGCATGACCAGAGCCAGAACCAGAACCAGGATTTTCTTCATGAGATACCAACGCTCCTTTCATTTTTTACCCCTTCACAGAGCCCAGCATGACGCCCTTCATGAAGTACTTCTGTGCATAGGGATAGACGACAAGAATGGGAACCGTGGCGACGATGATGACGGCATAGCGGATCAGCTCCTGGAGGTAGAGCGCGTCCGCGTCGTCGGAGGTGCCGCCCGACGCGCTGTTGATCAGGATCTCCCGCAGCCACAGCTGCAGCGGCCACTTGGACGAGCTTTGCAGATAGATCATCGAATTGAACCAGCTGTTCC
>Ga0129315_1001221_pt1 | contig 11202 bp, 6 predicted proteins | sample Cm827metagenome_FD_94432 | JGI IMG/M metagenome (GOLD analysis project Ga0129315, IMG submission 94432) | Eastern black-and-white colobus group fecal microbial communities from Wisconsin, USA - Cm827 metagenome | ecosystem: Host-associated > Mammals > Digestive system > Large intestine > Fecal...
GTAACAGCTCCAGAAAACAAGGCATTCAATTCTAAATGGAATACAAATAAGGATGCAAAGAAAACAGAACTACCAAGAAAGTTCACAGCAGATGAAACAATCTATGCAATCTATGATGAAGATGAAACAAAACCAGCTGCACCAACAGTAGATCCAATAAAAGATGGTGACGACAATATCAAAGTTAAAGAACCAAAAGATGGAGATAAAGTAGTTATCGAAATACCAGATCCAACTACAGATAATCCAGATAACAAGGTTACTGTTGTAGTAACTAAAGGTGAAGATGGTACTTGGAAGACTAATGTTAATGGTAAAGAAACACCTGTCAACAAAGATGGTGATAAATTAGTAATTCCAGTAAATGGTGATAAAGTTAACAAGGATGACAAAGTTGTTGTAAAAGTTGAAGATACTAACAAGAACAAGACATCAGATCCAACAGAAATAACTGTAATTGATAATGACAAGAAACCAGATGCACCAACAGTAGATCCAATAAAAGATGGTGACGACAATATCAAAGTTAAAGAACCAAAAGATGGAGATAAAGTGGTTATCGAAATACCAGATCCAACAGAAAAAGATCCAAACAATAAAGTAACAGTAGAAGTTACAAAGGATCCTGAAGATAAAAAATGGAAAGATAAAGACGGAAAAGAAATTGAAAAAGGTGAAGATGGAAAACTTGTAATACCAGTAGATCCTGAAAAAGTAAACAAGGATGACGAAGTTGTTGTAACAGTAAAAGACAAAGATAAAACATCAGACCCAACAACAGTAAAAGTTATTGATAATGACAAGAAACCAGATGCACCAATAGTAGATCCAATAAAAGATGGCGACGACAATATCAAAGTTAAAGAACCAAAAGATGGAGATAAAGTAGTTATCGAAATACCAGATCCAACAGAAAAAGATCCAAACAATAAAGTAACAGTAGAAGTTACAAAGGATCCTAAAGATGGAAAATGGAAAGACAAAGACGGAAAAGAAATCGAAAAAGGTGAAGATGGAAAACTTGTAATACCAGTAGATCCTGAAAAAGTAAACAAGGACGATGAAGTTGTTGTAACAGTAAAAGATAAAGATAAAACATCAGAACCAACAACAGTAAAAGTTATTGATAATGACAAGAAACCAGATGCACCAATAGTAGATCCAATAAAAGATGGCGACGACAATATCAAAGTTAAAGAACCAAAAGATGGAGATAAAGTTGTTATTGAAATTCCAGATCCAACAAAAGAAAATCCAAACAATAAAGTAACAGTAGAAGTTACAAAGGATCCTAAAGATGGAAAATGGAAAGATAAAGACGGAAAAGAAATCAAAAAAGATGAAGATGGAAAACTTGTAATACCAGTAGATCCTGAAAAAGTAAACAAGGACGATGAAGTTGTTGTAACAGTAAAAGACAAAGATAAAACATCAGAACCAACAATAGTAAAAGTTATTGATAATGATAAGAAACCAGAAGGAAAAACTACTGTAACTTATCCAAGCACTGACATTGATAAGGGAGAAACTAAAACTGTTACTCCAATTGTTAAAGATAAGGATAATAAACCAGTAGATCCTAAATATATTGGAACTCCTGAAATAATCGATAAACCAAATGGAGTGATTGTAACTCCTAAGGATAATGGAGAAGTTGAAATAACTGTTCCAAAAGATTACGATGGACCTAGCAGAATTGACATTGTAGTTGAAGTTCCAGTTAATGGAGAAAAAATTAAGACTACAATTACAGTTTATGTAAGAGATAATGAATCTAAAGATGATTCTAACTGGGATGATTATCTAGTTAATAACGAACCTAAGACTCCAACATATCCAGTATATGCAAGAGTTCCTGAAAAAACTGATTCAGGCGTTAAGGTAGAAAATACTTTATGGTATATCTTCACAATTGATAAAATTAATTATCAAGAAGTTAGAAATAGAGTTCCTTCTTACCACGAAATGGACGTTACTCCAGTTATAAGAAATGACAGAACTATGCTTCCATTAAGATATGTTGCTGAAGCTCTAGACGCTAAGGTTGAATGGAATGCAGAAACTAGAACTGCTACATTCACTAAAGATGGTTTAGTAGCTACAATTCAAATTGATGGAGACGAAATTGTTTTATCAACTGGAGAAATAATCAAGATGGATCACAAACCACTTAATATCAACGACAGAATCTTAGTACCAGTTGTAAATGTTGCAAATGTATTTGGACTTACAAATGGTAACACTGAAGATGGTGTTGATCAAGATATTGAATGGGATAATGATTCTAGAACAGTTACAATTTATGTAAGAAGATAATCATTTATCTTTGTGATTTCTAAAATTTAATATGATTTAGATTTACAATTATGTAGATTGTACTAAATGGAAATACCAGGCAAATTTAGCCTGGTATTTTTTTGTATAAATTTTGAAGAATGTAAATTTTTTGCTATTTTTAAGAATAAATGGGCCTTTTTAGGTATATTAGATAAGAATGTTAGAAATTTTCTGACATATAAATATTATAGGAATGTTTAAAAAAAATATCTTGTTTTTAGGTATATTAAGTAAAGGAGTGATAGTATGAGAAATTAAATTAGTAATTTATGAGGATAGTTGTAGTTACGAAGTGTAAAAAAATAGGAGGAAGAGCGATGATTAACATAATTAAAGAATTAGTTACTGATTCAGTAAAGGATGTAATTAAAAATCTTAAATTTCCAAAGTATAAATTTATAATAAGTATAGTTTCTATTGCTGTGATTAATTTTGGCATATTTTTGGATATACTAGGTATGAAATTTAATTTTAATGTGCCAAATTTCATAAAATTAAATCAATATGTAAACTTGAATTTAATGAGTTTCATAATATTTGGAACTTATATTATTATAATAGAATTATTATCTAACGCAAATAACTATTTGCCAAGAAAATTTACAGATTATAGCGAAAAAAACAAATGCAAGCTTTTGTTTTTTTCAATTTCTTTTGGTTATATTTTTGATTTATGGGTTTTAATTTTGATTATTATGGTAATTGTATATAAGATTTATTTTAATATAAATTTTATTATAGCAAGCTTGTTAATATTAATTTATTCTTTTAAGAATATATTTACTTATTTAGAAATTAAATATTTGCCAATTATAATTGAATCAACAAGGGAAGAAACAAATTTTTATGATGTTGATGGTAGTCCAATCTATAAAAATAGTGAAGTTGTCTTTTACAATAAACGTCACTGTGTAAGAGAAAACAGTATTGGTCCTTATTTACTAGACAAAAGTAAAAAAATTTATACCGATAGCGATAAAAAATATCTTGATAAGTTAAATTCAAATGACTTTAAAAATCTAAAAGTAATTAGACTGACAAAAAGAGATTAACTATATAAGAGGAGCATTGGTAAGAATAAAATTTCGATAGGGCTAATTGATTAATTTAAAAGAGATTTCTCTGATTATGATGATTTAATAAGAAATCTTTTCTTTTAATTCTTTATATTAAATTTTATTTGTAGATAAGATTAAATATATTTATTATAGATAATGCTATATTAAAGAGTAATAAATTTGATTCTAATATTTTAGAAAAAGATTTATGAAATAATAGATTCTAACTTAATTTTCTAGTGCATTATAATATTTTAAATTTTTAACATATTTAATATAATTTTTATTATGAAGTATTGAAAACGTTGATACAAATTTATAATATAAAGATGAAAGGAGTAAATTTATGTTAAAGTCGAGTAATTTAAATATTAGAATAAATCCTGAAATAAAAGATAAAGCAGAAACTACTTTAAATAGTTTAGGTTTAACTTCTTCTAACGCCATAGACTTATTTTATAGACAGATTATTTTAAATAAGGGATTGCCATTTGAAATAAAAATCCCTAATAATAACATGATTGATATTTCATCTTTATCAGAAGAAGAATTAATATCCATAGTGGAACTTGGGTTAAATGATTTTGAAAATAGTGATTTAAAATCCTGAGATGATAACATGGCACAAATTAATGTGAAAATTGATGATGATGTGAAGAACAGAGCAGAGTTTGTTTGTTCAGAACTTGGTCTTTCATTATCTTCTGCTATTAATATATATTTGAAAAAATTAGGAATAGAATCAAGAATTCCCTTTGATATTTCTATTGACCCTTTTTATAATGAAAATAATATAAAGTATTTTGAGAAAAAATTGAAGGAATATAAAGATGGAAATTTAAAATTAGTTTCAAATGATTAATTGAGGAATAGCATTGAAGAGAAGCTTACAATGGGATCAAGATGCATGGAATGATTATTTATATTGGCAAGATCATGATAAGAAAATATTAAAAAGATAAATAATTTAATCAAGGATATTTTAAGAGATCCCTTTGATGGTATAGGAAAGCCTGAGTCTTTAAAGGGAAATTTGTCAGGTTTATGGAGTAGAAGAATAGATCATGAACACAGGATTGTATATTTAGTAGAGTCAAGTCTTATAATAGTATTTTCTTGTAGAGGACATTAAAATTAATATTAGATTTTAATATGAATTATTTAAAAATTTAATAGATATAGTTGTAAATATTTTTTTATATAAGTATCAGTCTTATAAGGTAGACTGATACTTTTTTCTTTATTTATCTATTTTTTTCTTTATTTCTAATAAGAAGTTTTCCATTATTGATGTTGCATCTTTTTCTTCACATTCTAGTTCTACCATATAGATATTTCCTGATCCTGTGAAATTAAATTTTTCTTTTAATTTTTCTAATATTTCTTTTAAGTTGAAGTTTAGGTTTTGTGAGCGAAGGACTAATACTTTTGATCTATGCGGATTTTTTGTGTTTTTTACTCCATATATTTGGATGTAGTTTTCTTCTTTTAATATATGTGATGATACTTCTTTTAATTCCTTTAGATTTATATCTGATAGTACTTTGTAGATGTAATTTATGCCTGATACTTCTGTTGCGTATTGTCTGAAGTATTTGACCGCTTCTAATAATTCACTTTCGTATGTTTCTGATTTTTGTTCTTTTATATTTTCTGAATTTTTACTTTTTTTCGGGGATTTAGTATCTTTATCTTGTATTTTTTTATTTATTTTTTCCTCTGTATTATAGTTAGGATTTTCAGAATTTGTTAAAGGTAGCTCTAATTCTTCTTTTTCTTCATCAGACTTTTGTGATTTTTCTTGAGAGATTTCTTCTCTTTTTATTTCTACTCCTGATTTTATTTTTTTAATATCAGAAAATATATCTTCTAGTTTTTCACTGCCAAGATACATTTTTATATTTTTTAATATATTTATAGAGTTTCTTGCAAATTTATAGCATGATTCTCCTGCAACTATATTTATTCTTATTAGATTATCATTTCTTTCTGGTGATTTAAGAAGTATCATGCCAACTTCGCCAGTTCTTTGAAGTGATGGTCCAAAGTAAGATATTTTTGCCAATTTTTCTATTTCAATTTCATTTGAATTATTTATTACATTTAGATTTGACAAAAGTGCGTAGTTTGCCATGCTTTCTAGGTTGTCTAGTGTGGTAAATTTAAGGTCATTGCCATATACATCTACATATGAGGATTTGTTTGATACTTTGTAGTTTTTAATTGTAAGGTCAGTGCACTCTTTGATATAATGTCTGACTATTGCATTTGCAAGGTTTTGCTGCATGATGCCAAGTCTATTTTTAAAATCGATTGCTACTTCAACGCTATTTATTTCTGGATTGTCAAGTTCAATGTAGTTTGAGTCTTCTTCTAGGAATTTAACTTCTTTGTTATTGATTTTGAAGTTGTCGCCTTTTACTCTTTCTGTTCCTATGAAGAAAGGTATGTATTCAAGTTTACCGTAAGTTGTGTTATCTTTTTCTATTTTTTTTATTATTTTTATTTTATATTTTGTTTTATATGGGTTGATTGTATTTTTCATAAAAACCTCCAGTTATTATATTAACATATTTAGTGGATAGAGTTGAAGTTTAGATATATAATTATAGTATAAGTTTTTTGGTTAGGTGAAGGGACAGCCCTTTTTATAATCAGTAGTGAACTATTAAAAAGAGCTATACTTAATTATAAACATTAGTAGATAGAGAGCAAAGGACAGCCCCTTTTTGTTTAGAGTTGAAGTTTAGATATATAATTATAGTAGAAGTTTTTTATTTTTTGTTGGGGAGAAGGACGAGAAAAAACTATTGGGGAAGGGATACCCATAGGGCACACGGCAGCCCTTTTTATAATCAGTAGTGAACTATTAAAAAGAGCTATACTTAATTATAAGCATTAGTAGATAGAGAGCACGACTCAGGAATAAATACTCTTTATTCAATCGTATTTATTCCTTCGCATGTATAAGGTTTTTCAACAGCTCAGACATTAGTCTTCGCTGGAAAATCGCTAATCTCGTGTCTTGACACTCGCTTAGCTACCATTAAAGGACAGCCCCTTTGTTCAAATTGTTCATGGCAGTCACAAAGCGATGTGATATTAAAATTGTTTGAGGTTTTTATGTATATTTTTCTTGCAGTTTTAACTGGAATTATTTTATATTTTTTTACAAATTCTTTAATCTTTATAACTATTTTTTCAGCAGGACTTATTTTTTATCTAATTAAATACAAGAGAAATACAAATTATTTAATTCTTCCATTAATTATTATTTCTGTTTTTCTAAACTGTAAGAGCAGAGATTATAGTTTAAGTGATTTTAATGGTGAAATTACAGGGAAGGTAATTTATTCTAATGCTGAGAAATCTATTGTTAAAACATATGATATAAAGGGCGAAAAGTTTATGACTAAAGTTTTAATCTATGGAGGGCTTGAGCGTGGAGCAGTTTATAATATTAGAGGAAAGTTTACAGAGGCAATTCCTGCAATGAATGAAGGAAATTTTAATTCTAAAAATAATTTAAAATCTCAGGGCATATATCTTTATGGAAAAATTGAGAAAGCAGAAAAGATTAAAGATGCTAATTTCATTGACAGAATTGCTACTAAATATTCAGAAAGAGCTTCTAATTTCTTTGAAAAATATTTAGATGATAGAAATAGCAATTTAATGCAGTCTTTAATCCTTGCAGATAGGTTTAGGTTAGATGATTTAGATAATGAAAGATTTCAAGATTTAGGAATTAGTCATTTACTTGCTGTATCAGGCTTACATATTGGAATATTGGTAGCTTTTTTGCATTTTATTTTTATAAAGACAACTAAAAATTTAAAAGTTACAGATTTATTGGTTACTCTTATAATCATTTTTTATCTTAGGATAATTGGAAATCCAATTAGTGGAATTCGAGCATTTTTATTCTTTGTTATTTATAAATTTGGGTTTTATTTGAGAAAAGACTTAGATAATAAAGATGTATTTTTCCTAAGTTTAGCAGCCATACTTTACATAAATCCTATGGCGATTTATTCAATTTCATTTTTAATGTCTTATGCTGCGATTTTTGGAATAATTTTTGTAATGCCAATTATTAAATCATTTATTGCAAATAGAGGAGTTGTAACTGATTCATTAATCATGACGCTTTCAGTTATAATTTCTATTTTTCCTATTGTAAATTATTATTTTAATGGAGTTTCAATACTCGTTTATCCTGCCAACTTAATAATTATTCCTTTTTACACCATAGTTATAGTCCTGGGTTTTACTATGTCTTTTGGAATTTTGCCAAGTATTATTGGTTCTATTTTAAATATTTTACTAAACTCTATTTATGGACTTGAAGAAATTCTTCTTAAATTTAACTTTTTTAATTTTGAAATCAAGGGATTTAAATTAGAATATGTATTTATTTATTACATAATGCTTGTGATGATTTTAAATCGTCATAAAATATATGAGATAATAAGGCCAAATATTAAGATAATAGAAATTTATTTTGCATTTATGCTAATTATGTTTTCTATTGGATTTTATAAAGATATAAATTCTCTTATTTACAGACAAATTTATGTTGGTCAAGGAGATGCAGCCCTCATATCTTACAAGGGGAGAAATTACTTAATTGATGTTGGTGGAGCAAGGTTTGACAACAATATTTTTGAGAAATATTTAAAGTCAACTCTTGATAATCTTGGGATTTATAAGATTGATGGGATTTTTATATCTCATTACGACGAAGACCACGTGGGAAATTTAGATAAAGTTTATGAAAACTATGAAATTAATAGAATTTATGCAGGTCATTTGCCAGATGTTGATTTCTTTAATAATATAAATATTGATGAAATAAATATTTTACATGAAGGCGATAGGCTTAAACATCATGAAAAGTTTTATTTCGATGTATTAAAAGCTGGTAATAATGGCGAAGATGAAAATGATAATTCAATGGTACTTATGTTAAGCTATGGAAATATAAAAATTTTATTTACTGGAGATTTAAGTAAAAATCTTGAGAAAGATATAAAAGAGGATATAGATATTTTAAAAGTATCACATCATGGCTCAAATACTTCTACAGATGATGTATTTCTTGAAAACACATCTCCAAAATATGCGGTTATTTCTTCAGGGATAAATAATTCCTATGGACACCCTCACAGGGAAGTCCTGGAAAGTCTTGAAAAATATGGTATCATATATTTTGACACTTCAAAAGTTGGAGAAATTACTTTTAAGATTAGAGATAAAGTTGAAATACAAAAGTATTTAGAGAAAAATAAGATAAATTATTTATACATGCTTTTAAATATCTGCATATTAATGTATATAGCGAGGAAGAATTATGAATTACAAGGAGATTTACAAAAAAAGTGACAAAGGCGGCGCCTATTTATTCTATGGCAAGGAAAAATACCTAATAGAAAATGCAATTGGATTTTTAAGAAATAGGTATATAAAGGGGACAGACGCCTTTAACTATATAAAGTTAGAAGGTGCGGAAACTAAGCCCAGTGATATAATTTCTGCTGCAGAAACTTATCCTGTGATGAGTGAGAAAAAAATTGTCTTAGTAAAAGATGTAAATGCCTTTATAAGTGAAAATGATTTAAAAAAATCTTTTTTTGAATTTTTAGCTAAATTAGATGATTTTGTAATTTTAATTTTTTGGGATAGGGGAAGTATAAAAAAGACTACTAAGTTTTATAAGGAAATGAAAAAAATTGGTAGAGATGTTGAATTTCCAAAGATTAATAATTATGAATTAAATAATTTTGTTAAACAGTATTTTATAAAAAAAGGCAAAAAAATTGGACCAAGTGAAATCGCATACTTTGTAGAAGAAAGCGGATATAATTCTAGAAATGAAGATAAGACTCTTCTTGATCTTAAGACGGAAATGGATAAGATTATTTCAGTCACTGATAAGGAAATAATTGAGAGAAGTGACATTGTAAAGACAATTACTGAAAATGTGGATTCAAATATCTTTATGTTTTTAGATGCTCTAATGGAGAAAAATCTGGAGACTGCAATAATTGAGCTTGATAATATGTATAAATTAAATGAAGAAATTCCCAAGATTTTTTATATGATTGTAAGGCAAGTTAAAAACTTCTTGTCATATAAATTATTGATTGAAAAAAATCTTTATCCAAATGATATTATTAAGGCAATTGGTGTGAGCAATTTTGAATACAAAAAAATTGTGAAATATCATAAGAATTTCTCTAAAAAATTTCTAGTGGATTTTTATAGTGAAATGATAGAGGCAGATGAGTACTTTAAAACTACATCTGTTAATGATAAACTTATATTGGAGACATTAGTGGTGAAATACTTAACAGGGGAGATGGATTGATAAAAATTCCTTGCAATCTATGTAAATTCGTGGTAAAATAGCAAAAGTGTTAAATAATGTGGAGGTGAAAGAATGGCAAATATTAAATCAGCTATCAAAAGAATAGATGTATCAAGAAGAAACGCTGACAGAAATAAACCTGTTAGAACAGAAATGAAAAACGCAATTAAAAATTTCAACCTTGCACTTGATGAAGATAGAATCGAAGATGCAAAGAAACTTTTAATCCTTGCTGATCAAAAATTAAAAAGAGCTGCAAGCAAAAATGTAATTCACAAAAACCAAGCTTCTAGAAAAATAAGTCGACTAGCAAAGAAGCTTAATAATAAAATAGCAGGCTAAGAGAAATTTTCCCGGGAAAGTTTCTCTTTTTTAATGGTAGAAATTCGAGTGGTGAGCCACGAGAATTTCGGTCTTCACAATGAGAGCGACCGAAGGGAAGCTCGAATTGATGAAGAACCTTATCCAGGGAGCGAATAAAAAACGACCGAGTAGGGAGCATTTACAAAGGAGTCGCGAATGGTAATAATAAAGAAGAGACGAGTCGCAATAAATTCGGTATTCACAGCGAAGTCAAGCGAAGCGAAGACAGGCCGTAGAATCTATCCAATCGAACTTCCTAACAGTCGTTCTCTTGGAGATTCCTGACATACCCATAGGGCACAAGCAGACCTGCTACGAAATCAAAGATTTCGTGCTAGGGCTTCGAATTGATGAAGAACCTTATCTCCAGGGAGCGAATAAAAAACGACCGAATAGGGAGTTTTTTAGAGTGAGTCGGGCACGTATAATAAAGACTCGCATTTGAGGGCTGTCTTTTGCTAAAAAAGAAAAAAACTATTTAAGAAAATATTTTACAAAAGAGAAATTTAAAAACGATTAAAAAGGCTGTCTTCAATTGGTTCAAGAAGTGAAAAGTATTTATTTATATTAAAACGTGTATATGATAATATAGATGGAATCTCTAAGTTGTTAGGACTTTTTTTATTTGTATGATAAGTTTTTAGCAAGAGGGGACAGCCCTTTTGGATCTGAAAGAGTTTCGTTTTTATTAATTTATTTCAAACTATAAGGTGATATCGTTAATTACAAAGGACAGCCCCCGTAATTCTAAAAAGGCTGTCCTCAATTGCTTGAAGAAGTGAAAAGTATTTATTTATATTAACGTGTATATGATAATATAGATGGAATTTCCAAGTTGTTGGGATTTTTATTAATTGTATGATAAGTTAAACTAAAAGGGGACAGCCCTTTTTAAATAAATATCGCTGAATTTTTATTAGTTATTGATTAGAAAAACTAAAAAAATAGAAAACAAAGGATACCCACAGGGCACAGGCAGCCCGTATTATTCTAGCAAGAGGGGACAGCCCTTTTGGATCTGAATGGGTTTTGTTTTTATTAATTTATTTCAAACTATAAGGGGTGATATCGTTA
>Ga0129315_1001222_pt1 | contig 11192 bp, 9 predicted proteins | sample Cm827metagenome_FD_94432 | JGI IMG/M metagenome (GOLD analysis project Ga0129315, IMG submission 94432) | Eastern black-and-white colobus group fecal microbial communities from Wisconsin, USA - Cm827 metagenome | ecosystem: Host-associated > Mammals > Digestive system > Large intestine > Fecal...
CACCGCGTTCCCCTGCGCGTCGGCGATCTGCGCACAGATCGTGGACGCGGCAAAAAAGCCGCCGTAGTTGGCGTTGGAGGGCAGAAGCCCCACCTGGATGCAGCACTCCCACGTCGCAATGAACGTGGCGCAGAACATCTCCGGCACCTTGAAGGCGGTGAGCACGTTTGCAAAGCTGAGCAGGCAGAGCGCAAAGCCGGAAAGGAACACCACGCCCGGCAGCCAGATGAAGCGCCGTCCGCTGCGCACGCGGCTGCGCGCAAAGACGACGCCCACACCCGCCGCCATCATGGCGAGCATGAACGCGCAGGCAGCGAAGTACAGCGGCCCGTGCGCATAGACGTTCAGCCGGCTCTGCGGCGGAAAGAAGCGGAAGGCCAGCTCATGGCGGCTGTTGGTTACGATCCCCAAAAACAGCGCCGCCGCGGGCACGAGCAGCAGATACCAGCGCCGGGAGATGCTCTGCCCCTCCGGCCGCCCCAGGTGCAGCGCAGCCAGCAGCATCAGCACCGGCGCGACCAGCTGCGGCAGATAGTACAGGTACCACAGCATAAGGCAGACCGCCTCCGATTCAAAGAAGCGGTACTTGCAGGCGCGCAGCACAATCCACAGCGCCGCCAGCGCCGCACAGCTGATGAGCAGCCGGCGCACCGCGCGGTTCATGATGCGCTGCGCGATGGACGCGGCCCAGCCCAGCGCCAGCCCCAGATAGATGACGGTCATCCCCATGAAATTGACGGACCGCAGCGCAGCGGGCAGCAGGCCGTCCAGCTCGTGCAGCGCGCCCGCCAGCAGGAACAGCCCCGCCGAAAGCAGCAGCGCCGTCCGGTTTGCGCCCTTTTGCATCGCGTCCTCCTCACACCGTGCTCATCGTCGCGCTCATGTTCACCAGGTCGATGAAGCGGCGCGCACCGACGCCGAGCGTCTGGTTTTTGGGATACGCCAGGTTGATGTTGGTGATGATGCGCGGCTCGATGTCGATGGCCACGATGTCATCGGTGAGCAGCGGCAGCGTCGGCCGCTTGGTCAGCAGCGCGATGCCCATCTTCTTGCGCACCAGGTCGAGCATGTTGCTGGCGCGGTGCGTCGTCAGCACCACGTTGGGCGTAAAGCCCGCGCTCCTGCAGGCCTCCATGCACAGCGAATACATGAACGTGTTCTTGCTCAGCAGCATCAGCGGCTCGTTGCGCAGGTGCTCGATGCGGATGAACTGCCGCCCCGAAAACGGATGATCCCGGTGGAGGAAGGCCGTCAGCTGGTTGGCGTCGTGGTGGACGATGTTGAACTCGCCCGTGCTGCGCTCCCCCTCGCGCAGGAACGCGAGGTCGCACTGGCCCGAGCGCAGCATGCGCGTCAGCTCCAGCGTGTCCCCCTCGATGATGTCCATGGAAAAGCCGGGGTTCTCCTGCTGAAAGCGCATGATCAGGTCGGTGATGCGGTACTGGCTCATCACGGGGATGGAGCCGATGCGGATGTTGCCGTGCTCCGCCTTGAGCGCGCTGCCGATGGCCGCCTCGTAGGCATAGCGCGTGGAGGCGATCTGCCGGGCATAGGGCAGGAACAGGCTGCCGCAGGGCGAGAGGGACACCTTGCGCGTGCTGCGGTCGAACAGCTGCACCTGAAGGTCCTCCTCCAGCGCCTTGATGTGCCGGGAGAGCGCGGACTGCGAGACAAACAGCCTGTCCGCGGCCTCCATGTAGTTGCAGGTCTCCGCCAGGACGACAAACTCACAGATGTACTCAATCTCCATGGCCATGCCCCCCCAAATGGACGAATATACAAGGGAATCCGGGGATTATTGCACTCTTTGCATAAATCATAAGCGGATTCGGTTTGATTGTCAATAGAATTTGCCCTATAATGACCGGCAGAAACAATCCGTATGATCAGGAGGATGCCATGAAAGCCGGTGCATCGACCAGAATTCTTCGCTTCCCCGAGGGCTTTTTCCCGACGGAGGGCTTTTCCCGCCAGCTCGATCCACTCTGCGCGCGGGTGCTGGTGCTTGAAAACGGGGCGCGCTACGCCCTGCTCGTGCTGGAGCTGACCTCCATCCCGCCGGAGGAGATCGACGCCCTGAACGCCGTGCTTGCTGCAGCGACGGGCTCGGCGCACTGCTTCGTGCTGGCCGCGCACACCTTCTCCGCGCCGCACTTCATGCCGGATGAACGGCTCGACGGGGCCGGGCTGGCCAAAAAGCGCCAGCTGCAGGCGCTGGTCGCCGAGGCCGTGCGCGAGGCCGCGCAGGAGGCCGTACAGCAGCTTTGCGAGGTGTATCCCTCCGTGGGCGCGCAGGAATGCCTCGTCAACTCCGCGCGCGACGTGGAGACGCCCGCGGGCTGGTGGATCGGCTGCTGCGGCGAGGGCCCGGTCGATCACACGATGACGGTCATCGACCTGCGCCGCGCCGACAGCACGCACGCCGCGGTGCTGGTGCATTATCCCGTGCAGTCCTCCGTGCTCGACGGCAGCCAGCTGCGCGAGGGCGGCAAGCCCGTCTCCGGCGACCTGGCCGGCCTGATGGCCGCGCAGCTGGAAGCCGAGCTCGGCTGTCCGGTGCTCTTCCTCATCGGCGCGGCGGGCGATCAGGCGCCCCGGCAGAAGGCCGTGGGCTTCACCTGCGACGCGCAGGGCGCCTTGATCCCCACGGACATGCAGGACGACGCCGTGCCGCTTTGCCGCACGCTCGCGCGCGAGATGGCGCAGGCCGCCCGTGCGGCGCTGCGCGGCGCGAAGCCCATGCGCAGCAGCGACATCGCCTTTGCACAGCGCACGGTGACGGTCCCCGCCAAGGAGATCGAGCGCGATCTGCACAGGCTGCATCCCACGCGCATCCCGCCCTATGTGCCCTGCGGCGAGAGCGGGCAGAGCGTCACGCTGCTGGCGATCGGCGATGTGCGGCTCATCGGCGTCAAGCCGGAGCTTTGCTGCGTCACCGCCCGGCAGATCGGCGCGGGCGACCCGCTGGTGCGCGTGGTCACGCTCTGGAACGGCGGCGCCAAGTACATGGCCGACGCCGCCTCCTGCGACAGGATCACCTACGAATCGCAGAACTCCCCGTTCATGAAGGGCGCGGCAGAGCTGCTCGCCGCGTGCGCGCGGGAGATGCTGGAATAAGATTCAACACGCCGCCGGGCAGCGTCCGGCGGCCTTCTTTTTGCCCCGCGGTGCGCGCTTTGCACGGAATACACGGCATTCTCCTGTGCTGTACGCCCCGTTTTCCCTCCGCCGGACACCACCCTGCACAAAACGCGCGCCGGGGATTGTTGCACAAACCGCATAAATCTTTTCCAAATGCGGTTTGATTCCGGGAAAAAATGCCTGTATACTGGGATCAGAAACCGGGCCTGAGCTGATCAGACTCAAAAAACAACAAGGAGGAAACCTTCATGAAGAAGATCCTGTCTTTGGTCCTCGCGCTGGCGCTGCTCATGAGCTGCCTGTGCCTGAGTGCCGCCTCTGCTGAGCAGGGTGAATCCGTCGTCGTCGGTATCGCCGGCGATCCCGGCAACATCGGCCCGTTCCAGGGCATGAGCGCCGGCCGCATCGGCATCCTGTTCACCACCTATGAGTTCCTCGTCACCAAGGACGGCGACAGCTATCCCGGCGTCCTGATGAAGGAGCTGACCCAGGTCGATGACCTCACCTACGACGTGGAGCTCTACGACTACATCGTCGATCAGGCCGGCAACCCGCTGACCGCCAGCGACATCAAGTTCTGCTACGAGACCGCGCAGTCCATCGGCAACCTGCCCAAGCTCTCCTCCATCGAGAGCATCGAGGTGCTCAGCGACTACGTCTGCCGCTTCCACTTCAAGGAGCTGGCCGCCGGCGACCTGTACTCCCTGCTGATGGAGTGCCCGATCGTCACCCAGGCCGCCTATGAGGCCTCCCCGGACCAGATGGCCGTCGATCCGGTGACCACCAGCCCCTACCGCGTGACCGGCTACCAGACCGGCTCCAAGATCGTGATGGAGTACACCGGCGCCTACTGGCAGACCGATGAGAGCCTGGTGCGCACCACGTCGAAGCACAACGTCAACAGCATCACCTTCTCCATCATTCCGGATTCCGTGCAGCTGACCAACGCCCTCAAGACGAAGGAGATCGACATCTCCGCCGCCATCGACGCCGCCTACATCAAGGACTTCATGGACGTCGAGGGCTACAACGTCACCCGCTTCCCGGACAACCTGCCCAAGTACCTCATCTTCAACAACAACGTCTTCCCGGATCAGCGCGTGCGCCAGGGCATCGCCTACGGCATTGACGCCGATGACATCAACCTCTTCGCCTTCGACGGTCTGGCCATGAACGCCAAGACCATCGGCAACTCCAAGTATCCGGACTATGTCGCCGCCTGGAACGACGAGCCCTACTACGAGTATGACGCCGACGCTGCCAAGGCCCTCTTCGCCGAGGCCGGCTTCACCGGCGGCACCTATCGCCTCATGTACAGCGTCACCGACGTGAACACCAGCATCGCCACCACCATCCAGGCGGACCTGATGGACTTCGGCATCAACATCGAGCTGGTCCCGTATGACAGCGCGCTGTTCAACACCTACAAGTACGCCGACGACAGCGGCGAGTGGGACCTCATGCTCGACGAGGGCGGCTCCTCCTCCCTGCTCTCCAACGTCTGGAAGCTGACCATGGACCGCAACGATCAGACGCATGGCAAGACCATCGGCTACGTCAGCGATGACACCCTCCAGTCCCTCCTCGAGGCCGCCATGACCGAGAACACCCCGGAGAACATGGATGCCTTCCATCAGTACCTCAAGGAGCAGTGCTACGAGTACGGCCTGGTCGCGCCGGTGTCCAACCTCGCGCACACCACCGTCGTGAAGAGCGCCGTGACCTGCTTCCGCGGTCAGGTGCTGCCGGGCGCCTGCGAGTATTGATCGCCCGCATCCGTGCAGGACGTCGTCCCCCAGAAAAAGCGGCGCTGCGACCACCCCCTTCGGCCGCAGCGCCGTTTCCTTTTCATCGCCGCGCGCGTCCCAAGGCCGTCTGATTTTCGACACTGCAAAAAGGGAGAAATGTCATGATCCGCTATATTGGCAAGCGCTTGCTGTGGATGATTCCGGTCATGCTCGGCATTGCCATGCGCAGCCCTGGAGCAGGACGCTGCTGGAGACGGCGGTGAAGATTCTGGGCGCGGACCACATCGTCTACGGCTCGTCCTCGCCGGTCAAGGCCCAGTGGCAGCAGGAAGGCCCCGCCTTCGTGCGCGCGCTCGACCTCACCGGGGAGGAAAAGGAGCTGCTGCTGTGCGGCAACGCGATGCGGCTGTATCAGATGGAGTAAGACAAAAAACAGGGCAGGCGATTCCTTGCGGAAATGCCTGCCCTGTTGATTTCACCATATATCCCTTGTCACGCTCAAATCCATTCGAGCCCGGAGGAAATCCCCCATCAGGTAACGCTTCGCTTCGCGCTGTGTCAAGCTGCCATGCGAATCCCCTTTTATTTCCACTCATACGCCAGCTGCGCCGCGCCCCAAAGCGCGTCGTGTTCGGGCGCAGCCGGCTCACAGACCGCTGCAAGCTGCCCGCGCACAACCTGCGCATACGGCGTGTCGTTTTGCAGCAGGCCGCCCAGCAGCGCCACGCGCGGGCGCTCCATGCACAGCCGCTGCGCCAGCGCGCGGACAATCCTCGTCAGCTCCGCCGCATTGCGCGAAAGGATCTCCCGGCTCGCCTCGTCGCCCTCCGCCGCGCATGCCAGCACGCAGGAGGCCAGCGCCGCCACGGCGGACTTGTCCCGCCCGCTGTAGTAGACGTAGTTCAGGATGTCCGGCGTGCCCTGCCCGCCGATTTTCTCCAGCACCGCCGCGCGCAGCGCGTGCGCCTGCATGCGCCCGTCGCCCGTCTGCACCGCCGCGGCCAGCGCGTCCCGGCCGAGGGCATAGCCGCTGCCCACGTCGTCGATGAGATGGCCCCAGCCGCCCACGCGCGCGCTCTCGCCCGCCGCATTGCGCCCGAAGGCCACCGAGCCCGTGCCCGCGATCAGGATGCCGCCGGGGCCGTCCATCGCCCCGCGCAGCGCAATTTCAAAGTCGGAGCAGAGCGTCAGTCCGCCCGCGAAGCCGTGCGCGCCCAGCTCGTCAAGGAGCAGCTCCCGCAGCCCGGCAAAGGACACGCCCGCGCCGCCCACGCAGAGCCTGTCGATGGCGTGTACGTCCACCGCCTCGCAGAGCTCGCGCAGCACGCTGCGCACGCCCGCCTCGCCCACGGCGGAGATGTTGAACGGCCCGAAGGTCAGCCGCTGCACGTGGCGGTTTGCGTCGTCCCGCAGCTCGAGCCGGGTGGAGGTTCCGCCCCCGTCAATTCCCGCGATCATATGCCCACTCCTTCGCTCAGCGGGCCACGGCCCCGGCAATGCGGCCGCCCGCGCGCGCGAGCAGCTCCCCGGCCTCCCCGGCCGAAACGCCGCACAGGATCATCACGATGGCCGTCTTGCAGTGATAGCCCGACGCATCCAGCGCCGCGACGGCCTGCGCCTCGTCCGCGCCGGTCGCCTGCATCACGATGCGCTGGCAGCGGCGCACGAGCTTCTCGTTGCTGGGCTGCACGTCCACCATGAGGTTGCCGTACACCTTGCCCATGCGGATCATCGCGCCGGTGGAAAGCATGTTGAGCACCATCTTCTGCGCGGTGCCGCTCTTCATGCGCGTGGAGCCGGTGACGACCTCCGGTCCCGGCTCCGGCGCGATGCCGATGTCCGCCGCCCGGTCGATCTGGGAGCCCTTGCAGCAGGTGACGGCGATCACGCTCGCGCCGATCGACTTCGCGTAGGCCATCGCGCCAAGCACATACGGCGTGCGCCCGCTCGCCGCCAGGCCGCACAGCACGTCCCTGTCGTTGAAGGCGATCTTTTTGAGGTCCTCCTCGCCGAGCTCGCGGCTGTCCTCCGCGCCCTCGACGGCCTTGAAGATCGCCGGAAATCCGCCCGCGATCAGGCCCTGCACCAGCTCCGGGGAGACGTTGTAGGTCGGCGGGCACTCGGAGGCGTCCAGAATGCCCAGTCGGCCGGACGTGCCGCAGCCCACATACACCAGCCGCCCGCCGCTGCTCAGCCGCTCAGCGATCAGATCGACCGCCGCGGCGATCTGGGGCAGGACCTCCTGCACGGCGTCCGCGACGCGGTGGTCCTCGCTGTTGATGAGCGTCACCATCTCCAGCGTGCTCAGCTCGTCGATGTGCGCCGTGCGCGGATTGCGCTGCTCCGTTGCGATTTTATCCAGTTCCACAGCCATGTTGTCGCTCCCCTTCCCGGTCGTTTGTCATGCGGAGCCCGCTTTCCGGTTGCGGACGCCGCGTTTCCTTCGTTGTTGCAGCAGCCGGCCTCCGGCCGGTTTTCCTTCATTTATTGTACCCGCTCGCCCGCCGGGTTGTCAATGCGCGGCGCGGGATTTGCGCATGGAGCGCGCGCAAAGGCTGCGGAGCGCGGATTGCCGGTTTTTTGACGAATTTGGCATCATTCCCGTCAATCCGCGTCAATGCGCGAAAAATCGCCCTCCGGAGCCTTGACATCGCGCCGGAGCGTGATAAACTCTAAACCGGATACAGACTTTGAAAGGAGGGCATGCGCATGAACGGGGAGCTCATTCCCATCGGCGCGATGGCGCAGCTCAACCACATCAGCGTTCCCACGCTGCGCCTGTACGACCGCATGGGCCTGCTGCGCCCGCGGTATGTCGATCCCGAAACCGGCTACCGCTACTACGACGTGCACCAGAACGCGCGCCTGGACATGATCGCCTACATGAAGGAGCTGGGCATGAGCCTTGCGCAGATCGGGGACGTGCTGCGCCGGGAGGACATCACGCTCATCGAGGAGATTCTGGTGCGCAAGAACGAGCAGATTCACGAGCAGATCCGCGCGCTGCGCGCCCAGCACGACGCCGTGGAGCGCGCCATCGGCAGCATCGAGCGCTACCGCAAATCCCCTGCGACGGGCACGATTTCCCTTGAGTACATTGACAGGCGCTTCCTCTTCGGCATTCCCTGCGAGGGCAATTTCTACGAGGAGGGCATCAGCGGCTACGAGCGCGAGCTGGCCCGCCTGCGCGGCGCGCTGCAGGAGAGCGGCTTTGAGCAGATTCACACGTACAGCGCGGGCACCTCCATCCGCCAGGCGGACTTCATGGCGGAGCGCTTCGTGCCGGACAGGGTGTTTGTGTTCACCGGCAGCCGCAGTGAGGCCGCGCCCCACACGGATGTGATGGATTCGAGCATGTACGCGTGCATCTATCTGGACAGCTTCGAGGATGAGCTGCCCTGCGCGCGCCAGCTGCTTAGCTTCTGCCGGGAGAACGGGTATGACATCGCCGGGGACTATCTATGTGAAGTGATGACAGAGTTCAACATCTTCGACGAGGCGCACCGCAGCATGTTTTTGCGCCTGCAGGTGCCCGTTTCCTTCCGGAAAAATATGCCTTGACTCTCTCCTTGGGTGAGGGTTTATACTAACCTTACCAAATAAATCACAAGGAGGACGTTTTCCATGGACAAGATCAAGGTTGTGCAGTACGGCTGCGGCAAGATGAGCAAGTACATTCTCCGGTATCTGCATGAGCACGGCGCGCAGATCGTCGGCGCTATCGACGTGAACCCGGCCGTCGTCGGCCAGGACGTGGGCGATTTCGCGGAGCTGGGCCTCAAGACCGGCGTCATCATCTCCAACGACGCGGACAAGGTGCTCGACGAGTGCGACGCGGACGTCGCCATCGTGACGCTGTTCAGCTTCATCAACGACATCTACGCCCACGTTGAAAAGTGCGTTTCGCGCGGCATCAACGTCATCACCACCTGCGAGGAGGCCATCTATCCCTGGACGACGGCCGCGGCGCAGATCAACCGCCTCGACGCGCTGGCCAAGGAGACGGGCTGCACCATCGCGGGCTCCGGCATGCAGGACATCTTCTGGATCAACATCGTGGGCCTTGTCGCGGGCGGCATGAACAGGCTGACCAAGATCAAGGGCGCATACAGCTACAATGTGGACGAGTACGGCATGGCGCTGGCGAAGGCGCACGGCTGCGACCTGACCCCGGAGGAGTTTGAGGCGCAGATCGCGCATCCGGCGGCGTTTGAGCCGTCCTACGCCTGGAACGCTGCGGAGGCCATCTGCAACAAGCTCGGCCTGACCATCAAGTCCATCGAGCAGAAGCACGTGCCCTACGTCATCGACAAGGACCTCTATTCCGCAACGCTGGGCAAGACCATCAAGGCCGGCAACTGCATCGGCATGAGCGCCGTGGTAACCATCGAGACCATGCAGGGCATCACCGTGGAGGAGGAGACGATCGGCAAGGTCTACGGCCCGGACGACGGCGACATGTGCGACTGGTGGATGACGGGCGAGCCGGACACCGAGTTCCACGTCGTCAAGCCGGCCACCGTCGAGCACACCTGCGCGACGATTGTCAACCGCATTCCGAGCCTGATCGCGGCCCCGGCGGGCTACGTCACCGCCGATCAGCTGCCCGAGATCAGCTACCTGACCTATCCGATGGAGTATTACGTCTGATACTTATCTCAGATAAAAACGAGCTATAAGCGCGAAGCGAAGAAGGGGGCCGGGGACTGGTCCCCGGGCTAGGGGTTTGGGGGATGAAATCCCCCAACGTCCCCAATCGCGAAGCGATCAAAGAAAAAGCAGTCAGGGAGCGAAGCGATACCTGACGGGTTGTTTTCGCATAGTTCGGTTTGATTTGAGAGTAGTATGATTGCGCCAATCCGCCTGAACAGCAGCGCCCGTCCCCTTTGGGGGACGGGCGCGTGTTTTTTGGGGCCGGTCACTCCGCGTCCCTGCCGTAGACCTCGATCTGTCGCAGCGCCGGGAAGGCGGAGGGGTTGTCGCACTTGATCAGCCGGTGCAGCCTGAGCGTGCGGATGCGGTGGAGGCCGCCCAGGTCGATGGGCTGCGCGCCATCGATCCCCTCAAGCGGGAACGTCAGCTCCGCGCCGTCGTCGAGCGTCACCGTGCCGCAAACCCAGTAGGCGTCGTGCGGGAAGTCCGCGCGCAGATAGAGCACCATGCGGTCCACCTCGACCGTGCGGCCGAAGTCGAGCGTCAACTCCGCGTCCGTGCGCGCGCCGATGCCCCAGCTGCCGAACGGCCACGGGCCATGTCCGCAGGCGATGTGCTCGCCGTCGATCGTGTTGCGCGCGCAGAACCAGCTCTCGTCGCGCGTCTCCACGTTCGCCGTCGCGTGCGGATAGCAGGTCACCCCGCCGCGCTGATCCGCCGGATTGCGGGCCAGGTTGCGGTAGCTGTTGTCCTCGTCCGGGCGCACCGTGCACAGGTGCAGGTCGCCCGTGAACGCGCCGGGCGCGTACGCCGCTGGATCGATGCCGCCAAGCGGCAGGCGGTAGGAAAACGCCTTTTCGGGCAGATAGACGCGCGCGGGCTTCACCGCCTGATCCACCTGCACGATGACGTGCGTGTCGTCCGTGCGGAAACGGAGCTCGTCGCCCAGCGCGTACTGCCCCCAATAGAGCAGCTGCGCCTCGCGCTCGCCCTGCGCGCTGGCGAGCACCTCGCCGCCGCGGAGCAGTTCAATCGTTGTCATGGTGTGCCTCCTTGTCCGATCGTGTGGTTCCGATCGTATAATCCGGTATGGATGCCCTGCCGGTCAGCCCGCGGCCCGCGCTGAATCCGCGTTTTTCCGGGGGCCTCCCCGCTCAGGCGTCTCTCTGAAGGATGAATTCCTCATTCAGCGTCTTTGCCGCAGGAGCCGTGAGCGTCAGCCGCCACAGGCTGCCGGGGAAGTTCCGCGCAAGACGCGCGTCCGTGACGGGCATCTCCTTCACCTGCTGCGCGAGCGCCGGATTGTGCCGCAGCACGAGCGGCCCGAAGCGCACCGCGCCGGGGACCAGCTCCGGCTTCTGCCGCAGCATGAACACCCAGGTCACGCGCTGCGGCGCGTCCAGCTCGATCCCGTCGCACAGCCGCACGCCCGCCGCCTCCGGCGTGAACGTGCGCACCAGCTTCCGGACGCCCGCCTGCGTCGGATACGCCCCGGCGATGTCCATGCGCGCGCCGCGCTCGTCGCCCTGCACGTCCCGGGCGGCATAGGCGCGGCCCTCATGCTGCTCCACGCCGCCGATGAGCGGCACGTTGTGGTTCATGGAGCGCGTGTTGTCGATGGTGTAGCGGTCCGGGCCGAAGGTCTTCGCC
>Ga0129315_1001224_pt1 | contig 11191 bp, 8 predicted proteins | sample Cm827metagenome_FD_94432 | JGI IMG/M metagenome (GOLD analysis project Ga0129315, IMG submission 94432) | Eastern black-and-white colobus group fecal microbial communities from Wisconsin, USA - Cm827 metagenome | ecosystem: Host-associated > Mammals > Digestive system > Large intestine > Fecal...
CACTTAGCGAAAGCAAGCCGAAGGCGCAGCTTGAGGTTAGTGCGAACGGTACCTGGACACTTAACGAATGCGAGGCGAAGACGAAGCATGAGTTTAGTGAAACAGGTGCATGTAGAGCCGAAGGAACCACTTAGCGAAAGCAAGCCGAAGGCGCAGCTTGAGGTTAGTGCGAACGGTACCTGGACACTTAACGAATGCGAGGCGAAGACGAAGCATGAGTTTAGTGAAACAGGTGCATGTAGAGCCGGAGGAAACACTTAGCGAAAGCAAGCCGAAGGCGCAGCTTGAGGTTAGTGCGAACGGTACCTGGACACTTAACGAATGCGAGACGAAGACGAAGCATGAGTTTAGTGAAACAGGTGCATGTAGAGCCGGAGGGACCACTTAGCGAAAGCAAGCCGAAGGCGCAGCTTGAGGTTAGTGCGAACGGTACCTGGACACTTAACGAATCTTAGAATCATTGAAAGAAAGCGAGATAGAGCATGGGAACAGACAACTATTATTCCGTAAAAGAGGATGTACAGAAGTATATTGATGGATGCAAAACAAAAATGAATGTTAGAACACATAAGGTATTTGGACGGGCTGTTTTAGCAGGAATGATGATTGCATTTGGCGCATCAGCAAGCAATGTAGCAGCTCATGCAGTTACGAATGTCGGTCTTTCGCGACTGGTGGCCGGATGTGTATTCCCGGTCGGACTGATGATGGTTGTTCTCCTCGGTGCAGAGCTGTTTACCGGAGACTGCCTGATGGCAATGGGAAATGCAGAAGGAGCCTGCACCATATGGGATTTGATTAAATTTCTGTTTGTAGTTTATGTGGGAAATTTTGTGGGTTCTATTTTACTGGTGGTTGTGAATGTGATTTCCGGACAACTGAATTATTCCTCCGGACTGCTTGGAGCATATACGATTAAGGTGGCGATGGGAAAGGTAAATATGTCCTTTGGACAGGCACTGTGTTCCGGAATTCTTTGTAATATTCTGGTATGTGCTGCTGTTCTGATGGCGATGTGTGCAAGAGATATTGTTGGTAAGCTCTTTGCCTGCTTCTTTACGATTATGCTGTTCGTGGTAGCAGGATATGAGCATTGCATTGCCAATATGTATTATATTCCGGCAGGCCTGATCGCAGCCAGAAACCAGAATTATGTGCAAATGGCCATGGATACCTACGGATATACGTCAGATCAGCTTTCATCCTTAAATCTCTATGGGTTCTTTGTGAAAAATCTGGTTCCTGTTACGATTGGAAATATTATTGGTGGAGCAGTGCTTGGTCTGATCCTTCTTTATCTTCACGGATACGATAAGAAGAAAGCTGCTTAATTATTACATAACTATTCAGCGCCATGCCCATTCATAAGCTGCCGGATGGTACAGATTGGCTAACAAATATACGTGTTTTCCGGCAGCTTATTTCATGTCGGGCGTCCGCCCTATAGAAATGATTGTATAAGCTGCCCTTAGTGAGCAAGCTCCCACGGTCATCTTGCACAATCATTTCCGCATGGCTGACCTTGGCATCATATCATATCAATAATTGTTCTGGCTAAGCCGTCGTGATTATTATCGTATAAGGTAATGGTTGTGGCGGCTTTTTTGACAGCTTCGGTTGCATTCGTCATGGCAATTCCTGTTCCGGCTTCCGTAATCATGGAGATATCGTTCTCGGCATCTCCGGCAGCAAGGCTGAAAGCCGGATTGATGGAAAGCAGCTCACAAAGCTTGCGGACAGCAGCACCTTTTCCGGAAGCAGCAGGAAATACTTCCAGATAATAGGGATTGGAATAGGCAAGGGAGATCCCTTCCTTTTGGGTCCAGGGAAGCAGCTCCTGCCGTAAAGCTTCCAGTCTGTCTGTATCTTTCCGTTCGATTAACAGACATTTGCAAGGCTCCACATGAAGAACAGAGAAAATGTCCGGCTGGATGATGGTGGGGGTATTGATAAAGCGCTGGTAATATGCAAGTCCCTCGTCCATGGCCGGAGATACAATATGAGTCTCGGAATAGGTATGGAAGTGAATCTTGAAGGAAGCAGCGAGGTCTGCCACATATTTTACCTGGGAAAGCTTCAGACCGATCCGGTAAAGCACCTGTCCGGTTTCGCAGTCATAGATTTCACCGCCGTTATAACCAATCAGATACATGCCTTTATAGTTGAGATTCAGCATTTCTTTGGTGTATTTGAGATTATTGATATCCCTGCCGGAGCAGAGTACAAGCTTATGTCCTGCATCCGTCCATTTCATCAGGACTTCTCTGGTATAATCGGTAACCTGCTTTTCATGGTTTAACAGGGTTCCGTCCATATCGGTAAATAAAATTTTGGTTTTCTTGTAAAGTTCAGGATGATTCATCATGTAATTCCTTTTTTCTTTGATTGTAGTCAGTACTTCTTCGGGTACAAAAAGCTTCCCGTAGCCGGTGCCAAGATCAAGGCCGGGCTTTGCGGTGCCATGGAAATCGGAGCCGCCGCTGATGCACAGATCGTACTTTTTTGCAAGGGCACGGATCTGTCTTTCATCCGCAGGGGTATGGGTAGAATAAATAGCTTCAATTCCCATAAGCCCGATATCTTTTAAGGAAGCAACCAGTTTGTCCAACTGTTCCCTTCCCATGTGATAAAGGCAGGGATGAGCCAGGATCGGAAATCCGCCGGCCTTCAGGATGATTTCTACCGCACGCATAGGGGGAATCTTTTTACGGGGAACAAAGCAGGGACCGTGATCACCGATATAGCGGTCAAAAGCTTCCCTGACGCTCTTCACATATCCATGCTTCAAAAGATATTTGGCGTAGTGTGCTCTTGTCAGTACGCAGTCGGGAAATTCTGCTTCCAGTTCCTCATAGGTTACAGGCATGCCATGTTCGGTCAGACGCGTGCACATTTCGACGTTACGGATTTTACGGCCATTGACGAAGTGCACGAGACGTCTTTTAAAATAATCACTTTCATAATCAATATAAAGACCGACGATATGGATATCGCGGCCTTCATATTCTGAGGAAAATTCAATTCCGGGGATCACTTCGATATTTTTGCCCTTTGCAGCAGCAAGTGCTTCGGTAATCCCGTCTGTGGTATCGTGATCAGTCAGGGCAAATGCGGATAAGCCCTTATCCAATGCATAATTTACAAGTTCAGTCGGAGTGTAACTGCCATCTGATTTTGTAGAATGTACATGCAGATCAATTGTTTTCAATTCGTTGTTCCTTTCTTACACATACGATCTTACGGATACAGGGTGTAGGCAGAAGACAAAGCTTAATCGTCGTCTTCGCCGTCCTGTTTGGTATAAACAGTACGCTTACGAGCCATTTCATCACTTTCGAGATATTCGTCATAGGTGGTGATCTTGTCAATCAGCGTTCCGTCCGGAAGGATTTCCATAATACGGTTTGCCGTTGTCTGTACAAACTGATGATCGTGGCAGGAGAAGAGTGCAACTCCGGGGAACTTGATCAATCCGTTGTTCAGGGCGGTGATGGACTCCATATCCAGATGGTTGGTGGGTTCATCGAGAACCAGACAGTTTGCACCGCTGATCATCATCTTGGAAAGCAGACAGCGTACCTTTTCTCCACCGGATAAAACCTTTACCTTCTTCACACCGTCCTCGCCGGCGAAAAGCATTCTGCCAAGGAAGCCACGTACATAGGTGACATCCTTAACCGGAGAGTAGCCGGTCAGCCAGTCCACAATCGTCAGGTTGTTATCAAATTCTGCGGTACTGTCCTTCGGGAAATATGCCTGGGAGGTGGTAACACCCCATTTATAAGTACCTTCATCGGGTTCCATTTCACCCATTAAAATCTGGAAGAGAGTAGTCTTTGCAAGCTCGTTGCTTCCGACAAAAGCGATCTTGTCTTCATGTCCCATGATAAAGGAAATGTTGTTCAATACCTTTTCTCCGTTGATAGTCTTGGAGATTCCTTCTACAGAGAGAACCTCATTACCGATTTCGCGGTCGGGACGGAAGTCAATGTAAGGATATTTACGGCTGGAGGGCTTGATTTCATCCAGTTCGATTTTTTCAAGGGCACGCTTTCTGCTGGTTGCCTGCTTGGATTTACTTGCGTTTGCAGAGAAGCGGGAGATAAATTCCTGTAATTCCTTGATCTTTTCTTCTTTCTTCTTATTGGCTTCCTTCATCTGCTTGATTAATAACTGACTGGACTCAAACCAGAAGTCGTAGTTTCCGGCGTAAAGCTGGATCTTGCCATAGTCGATATCTGCGGTGTGGGTACATACTTTATTTAAGAAGTAACGGTCATGGGATACAACAATAACGGTATTCTCGAAGTTGATGAGGAATTCTTCAAGCCATGCGATTGCATCGAGATCCAGGTGGTTCGTAGGCTCGTCGAGAAGCAGAATGTCCGGATTACCGAACAGTGCTTTCGCAAGTAAAACCTTCACCTTGTCATTACCGTTTAAGTCCTTCATGATAGCATAGTGTAAGGAAGGATCAATACCAAGACCGTTTAATAACATGGCGGCATTGCTTTCGGCTTCCCAGCCGTCCATTTCTGCAAATTCCGCTTCAAGCTCGCTGGCCCGGATACCGTCTTCGTCGCTGAAATCCTCTTTGGCATAGATGGCGTCCTTTTCTTTCATAATCTGGTAAAGGCGTTCATTACCCATAATAACGACATCCATAACCGGATAAGCATCATACTTGAAGTGATCCTGTTCAAGGACCGAAAGACGCTGGCCGGGAGTGATGGTAACATCACCGCTTGTCGTTTCCAGAGCACCGGATAATATCTTTAAAAATGTGGACTTTCCGGCACCGTTGGCACCGATCAGACCATAGCAGTTTCCCTCGGTAAATTTGATATTTACATCCTCAAAGAGGGCCTTCTTGCCGATTCGTAAAGTTACATTATTTGCCTGAATCATTTTCTTACCTCTGTTTTCTCGATTTTATTGTTGGACATACAAATCTTATTATACATAAAATCGTTGGATTTTCAAGGAAAATCACAATGGATGAGCGGAATTTCGTGGAACAAATTCGATCTTCAGCTGCATATCCATTCCATCTGCAAGCCGCTGCAGTGTGGACAGGGAAGGATTGGCGTTTCCACGTTCAATTTTGCTGATATCGCATTGATAGATTCCGGTTTTTTCAGAGAGCTGCTTTTGGGTGAGGGCAGCATATTCTCTTGCACGTGCCAGACTTCCTGCAAGCATTTTGGAGGGATTTACTATTTCTATCCGGATGAGTGTACCGTCTTCCCATATGGTTTCTGCGTCGAGATCCAGTTCATCTGACCAGGAGACGCCGTATCCTCCGGGGTCTAATGTAAGTCTGGAAGAAAGAGCAGGATCAGATTGCAGAGCCCTGAATTGGGGGAGAGATGGAAAGAGGTTTTCAAGATTATACTGAATGACCTCTCCGGTTAAAAATAATACCTGGATTTTTAAAGGCTCTAACATGGTAGCGGATTGGATTTTATGTGACATAATATGCCTCCTAAAAATTATTCGATTGGTGGAAGAAGATAAAAGTTCTGCGTTCTCCACATATCATAAAGTTGCTCCTTGTAGTGTAGAATGAAATTTTTGATCAGTTTCTGCTCTTTGACAGGAATATCGCCTTCATACATCTCGCCTTCTTCCAGTGAGAAGAGCCCCACATAATCTCCATAGAATGCATGCAGATGTGGAGGATTATGCTCTTTCTGACGAAGATACATTTTAATGACAATTCCATAAAATCTGGAGATTACAGGCATCTATAGACTCCTTTTCATAGGTAAAGTATTTTCTTACTACTAACATGATATAGGATATATCCTATATTGTCAAGGGCCAGGCAAATAAAATGTTGTATTTATTGGGTGATTGCAAGCAGACGATATGGGGCAATTGTATGGGCAATTGTATGGTGAAAAACATATAGAAGGATGATAGGGTTTATGATATAATGAGACTCGGAGAAAATCAAGCGGCTGCGAAGCGGACATTTGGTTTTCTGGGCTCATTAACGAGCAAAATCCTGCGAAGCAGGATGAAGAGCACGAAGTGCGGATTTGCGAGAGTTTTTATATGTTACAAAATAAACAGCAAAATGTAAGGGAGTCCTGACTATGAAACTGAATTACAAAAGAACTGTGCTAATCGGTCTGGCCTTTCTTTCCATTTGTGCGTTCTGGCAGATGTATGACAGCATTATTCCACTGATCCTGCAGAACACATTTGGAATCGGGGAGACACTGACCGGAGCCATCATGGCGGCCGATAACGTGCTTGCCATTTTTTTGCTTCCGTTATTCGGAGCATTATCGGATAGGGCCGATACCCGTTTTGGAAAGAGAATGCCGTTTATCGTGACGGGAACGGTGCTGGCGGTGATTTTCCTGCTGCTTTTACCGATCGCAGACAGAAAGGTCAACATGGTATTGTTTATCGTATCCCTGTTTGCACTTCTCGTATCCATGGGACTGTACCGCTCACCGGCGGTAGCGCTGATGCCGGATCTGACACCGAATAAGCTCCGCAGTAAAGGAAATGCGATTATCAATCTGATGGGAGCGGTAGGCGGTGTCTACACGCTGATCATGATTAAGCTCCTGGTCGGCAAGGGAGACCGTCCGGATTACATGCCGCTGTTTGTCAGCGTAGCTGCTCTGATGACCGTTTCGGTCGGCATTCTGGCAATTACGATTTCCGAGAAAAGGATAAAGAAAAAGGTTGCAGAAGAGATCAGGACCTATGAAGACAGCACCGGAGTAAAGGTGGAAACCGAGGATACCATCGAAGCAGAGGAAGCTGCAAAGGATGGCAGTGCGGTAAAGCATCAGATGCCTGTAGAAGTAAAGCGCAGCATGGGATTCCTGCTTGCTTCCATTTTCCTGTGGTTCACGGCTTACAATGCAGTAACAACCGCCTTTTCCCGTTATACGAAGGTAGTATGGCACTTAGAAGGCGGCGGATTTGCAGACTGTCTGATGGTGGCAACGATAGCAGCCATTTTGAGCTATGTTCCCATCGGTAATCTGGCAGGAAGGATTGGCAGAAAGAAGACGATTTTGGTGGGAATCGTACTGATGAGCGGCTGCTATTTTGCTGCGATCTTTGCCAATCAGTATCATGCACTGATTAATGTGGCTTTTGCAGTGATCGGTATCGGCTGGGCAGCGATCAATGTCAACTCCTATCCAATGATCGTCGAGATGAGTAAGGGAAGTGATATTGGTAAGTTTACAGGAACCTATTATACCTTTTCCATGGCTGCACAGATTCTGACACCGGTTCTGTCGGGTTTCCTGCTCGAGAAGGTTTCCTATAGGACACTGTTCCCATATGCGTTCGTGTTCTCGGTGCTGGCGTTTATTACAATGATGCAGGTACATCACGGAGATACCAGACCGGATAAGAAGGCAAGCGTTCTGGAACATTTTGATGTGGATGATTAGAGGGATTATGTATTGACGGGAGAGAAATTTACATAAGAAATCAGGTAAGAAACAAATGAAAACAATAGCAGTATTAATTTGGTTAAAAGTGATCGTTATGATTCTGGCAGTACTTGTTGTGCTGTATTTGCTAATGCTTATGCCAAGGCTTACGAACCGGCGTGAACGGAAGAAGTTTTTAAATGTGTATTATGCACATCGTGGCCTGCATGATAACGAAACGGATGCCCCGGAAAATTCCATGGCGGCTTTTCGCAGGGCAGTAGAGGCGGGTTATGGAATTGAGCTGGATGTACAGGTGACAAAGGATAAGATCCCGGTAGTCTTCCATGATTTTACGTTACAGAGGGTCTGCGGACAGGAAGGTAAGGTATGTGACTATACCTATGAAGAGCTGCAGAAGTTCCGTTTATGTAAGAGCAGCGAAACGATTCCTATGTTTGAAGATGTTTTAAAGCTTGTTGCCGGGAAGGTTCCTCTTATTGTGGAGCTGAAGGTAGAGTTTACCGATCTTTCCGTATGTGAAAAGGCAGATGCCCTTTTACGGAAATACAAAGGGCTGTACTGCATGGAGTCCTTTAATCCTCTTGCTGTGTTCTGGTATCGCAGGCATCATAAGGAAGTGGTGCGTGGCCAGCTTGCGGAAGCTTTTTTACGTACCGGGGAATTCAAAGGACCATTGTACTTTATTCTGCAGAACCTGTTACTGAATTTCCTGACGAAGCCGGATTTTGTAGCATATAATCACAAGCATGCAGACGTTTTATCCAGAAAAATCTGCCGTGGTCTTTATGGCAATATGGCAGCAGCCTGGACGATCAAAAGCCAGCAGGAGTTAGATGAGGCAAAGAAGCATTTTGATGTGTTTATCTTTGATTCTTTTATTCCGGATTAAAATTGCAGCTATACAGAATAGACAATAATAAACAGAATTATAATGCATAGTAATTGCAATTATGTTATACTGAATTCATTAAGGGGTAACATCAATCTTTGAGGGAAAAGGAGAAGAGATTATGATAAAATGGGTTTACTTATTTAAGGAAGGAAGCGCTGACATGAGAAATCTGCTCGGCGGCAAGGGTGCAAACCTTGCAGAGATGACCAACATCGGCCTTCCTGTACCGCAGGGATTCACAATTACGACAGAGGCCTGCACACAGTACTATGAGGATGGACGCGAGATCAATGAAGAGATCCGTGCACAGATTGATGAGTACATAGGAAAGATGGAAGAGATTACCGGTAAGAAGTTTGGAGATAAGAAGAACCCGCTGCTCGTATCCGTCCGTTCCGGAGCGCGTGCTTCCATGCCGGGAATGATGGACACCATCCTGAATCTTGGCCTGAATGAAGAAGTGGTGAATGCCATTGCAGAGATGTCCGGCAATTCCCGTTGGGCATGGGACTGCTACCGGAGATTTATCCAGATGTATTCCGATGTTGTTATGGAGGTCGGCAAGAAGTACTTTGAAGAGCTGATTGATGAAATGAAAGAAAAGCGCGGCGTGAAGCAGGACGTTGAGCTTACGACAGAAGATCTTAAGGAGCTGGCAGCACAGTTTAAGGCAGAATACAAAGAGAAGATCGGGGAGGATTTCCCGGATGATCCGAAGGAGCAGCTCATGGGAGCAATCAAAGCCGTATTCCGTTCCTGGGACAACCCCCGTGCGAATGTGTACCGTCGTGACAACGACATCCCGTATTCCTGGGGAACTGCAGTCAATGTACAGTCCATGGCATTTGGTAATATGGGTGATGACTGTGGTACGGGTGTTGCATTTACCCGGGACCCTGCAACCGGAGAAAAGGGACTCTTTGGTGAATTCTTAACGAATGCACAGGGAGAGGATGTTGTGGCAGGTGTCCGTACTCCGATGAAGATTGCGGAGATGGAGCAGAAGTTCCCGGAAGCGTTCAAACAGTTTACCGAGGTGTGCCAGACCCTGGAGAAGCATTACAGAGATATGCAGGATATGGAATTTACCGTAGAGCATGGAAAGCTTTATATGCTGCAGACACGTAATGGTAAGAGAACCGCACAGGCTGCACTTAAGATTGCCTGTGATCTTGTAGATGAAGGTATGAGAACAGAGGAAGAGGCCGTTGCCATGATCGATCCCCGTAACCTGGATACCTTATTGCATCCGCAGTTTGATGCTGCTGCATTAAAGGCAGCTACCCCGGTTGGAAAGGGACTTGGAGCATCTCCCGGCGCTGCATGCGGTAAGATTGTTTTCTCCGCAGAGGATGCAGAGAACTGGGCAGGCAGGGGTGAGAAGGTTGTTTTAGTCCGTCTTGAAACCTCTCCCGAAGACATTACCGGTATGAAGGTATCCCAGGGGATCCTTACGGTACGTGGCGGTATGACAAGCCATGCAGCCGTTGTTGCCCGTGGTATGGGAACCTGCTGTGTTTCCGGCTGTGGTGATATTGTGATGGATGAAGCCAATAAGACCTTTACCTTAGGCGGAAAGGAATTCCATGAAGGAGATTATCTTTCCATTGATGGAACAACCGGAAATATTTATGATGGACAGATTAAGACGGTAGATGCAAAGATCGCCGGAGAGTTCGGACGTGTTATGGCATGGGCAGACAAGTACCGCAGGTTAAAGGTTCGTACCAATGCCGATACGCCTCGTGATGCGAGAAGAGCAAGAGAGCTTGGGGCAGAGGGAATCGGACTTTGCCGTACGGAGCATATGTTCTTCGAGGAAGACCGTATTGCAGCATTCCGTGAAATGATCTGTTCCGATACCGTAGAAGAAAGAGAAGCTGCACTCGAAAAGATTCTTCCTTATCAGCAGGGAGACTTCAGGGAGCTTTATGAAGCACTTGAAGGGAATCCGGTAACCATCCGTTTCCTGGATCCTCCGCTTCATGAGTTCGTTCCGACCGAGGAAGCAGATATTGAGAAGCTTGCGAAGGCGAAGAATAAGAGTGTTCATGAAATCAAGGCTATGATCGACAGCCTGCATGAATTCAACCCGATGATGGGACACAGAGGATGCCGTCTGGCAGTTACTTATCCGGAAATTGCCAAGATGCAGACCAAGGCTGTGATCCGTGCAGCAATCGAGGTTAAGAAGGCACATCCGGACTGGAACCTGAAGCCGGAAATTATGATTCCGCTTGTTGGTGATGTAAAGGAATTTGACTTCGTTAAGAAGATTGTTGTAGAAACCGCAGATGCAGAAATCAAGGCAGCGGGAGTCAACATGGAGTACGAAGTAGGTACGATGATTGAGATTCCACGTGCGGCACTTACTGCAGATGCAATTGCAAAGGATGCAGATTTCTTCTGCTTCGGTACGAATGACCTGACACAGATGACCTATGGATTTTCCCGTGATGATGCGAGCAAGTTCTTAGGTGGATACTATGACACCAAGATCTTTGAATATGATCCGTTTATCAAGCTTGACCAGATTGGTGTTGGTAAGCTGATGGAAATGGCGATCCAGCTTGGCAGACCGGCTAATCCGAAGCTTCATATCGGTATCTGTGGTGAGCACGGGGGAGATCCTTCTTCCGTAGAATTCTGCCACAGGATCGGTCTGGATTATGTATCCTGCTCACCGTTCCGTGTGCCGATTGCAAGACTGGCAGCAGCACAGGCAGCTATCAGCGAGGCGCGTTAATTGAGCCAACATGTTTTTTAGGAACTTTTGAGATCCCAAAGGATTTCATGAGGAAGAGCGGAAAGCTATATTATGGCGAACACCGTGCCTTCCGGTTCCCGGAAAAGCTTGAATTTA
>Ga0129315_1001226_pt1 | contig 11183 bp, 10 predicted proteins | sample Cm827metagenome_FD_94432 | JGI IMG/M metagenome (GOLD analysis project Ga0129315, IMG submission 94432) | Eastern black-and-white colobus group fecal microbial communities from Wisconsin, USA - Cm827 metagenome | ecosystem: Host-associated > Mammals > Digestive system > Large intestine > Fecal...
ATACTATCCTTGTCCCACATAGCTGCATAAGGTCTAATTTCAGCCTCTGCAAATTCTCTTATTTTCGCACGAAAAGCTTCGTGTTGGTCTGTAGTCTTAAAAAACATAAACTTGCCTCCTTTTATTTTGTGTTTTACCAAATATAAAACACATTGACATTAGTAATAAAAGCTAAAACTTATTCTGCAAATAATTGTAAGAATAAATAAAACCATATTAATAGATTTTTCATCTTTCTTAATAATAATTATTATAAAACTAAGAATATTTACTGTCAATTTATTCTGAAAATATTTACAATTTGATATTTTTTTATATTTTAATTATTATTCTTAACAAATTTCTAACTATTAAATTGTTATAATGGTAAAATTTTAATTAGTATTTTTATAGATTAAAAATAAATGTATACATTAATTTACATTTTTACAAATTATCATTTAATTAAGTAGATATAGATTGTTATATCGTTTAATATTTAATTAACAAATTTTTCAATTAAAAAAAGCCAGAATTATATCTGACTTTATTATATGTACTTTATATTATTTAATTTTCACTAAAAAGGCCAGCTCCTCTTACAATATCCTGTTCTCTAAAAAGACTCAAAACAGCTTCATTGTAATCTTCTATTTTCTGTGCCTTTTTTATTCTTTTTATATATTTTTTATTATCAGAAAAAATATATATCATATAGCCCCACAATTCCTTCATTCTATAAATGGCATTCTTATCTTCATTAAAAGCATTTCTATAGTTAGTAAAGATTTCATCATGAAATTCTTTTAATATATTTTTATCTAAAACTATATTTTCTTTTATTTCATCTAATAATCCAGGATTAGCTAATATTCCTCTTCCAATCATAACTTTTTCTACATTTGGAAAGTTATTAACAAATTTATTATGGTCCTCAGTTGTAAAAATATCTCCATTATAACATACTGGGCTATTACTTAAATTTAATGCATCATTGAATATCTCTAAATTAGGCTTATTGCCATAAAAATCTTCTCTAGTTCTTGGATGAATTATCAATTCTTTTAATGGATATTTATTATAGATTTTAATAAGTTCATAGAATTCTTCAGGTCTATCTTTTCCTATTCTGGTTTTTATAGAAATCTTTAGGTCAGAAATTTTAAATATTTCATCTAGAAACTTATCCAGTTCTTCTCTTTTTGCTAAAAATCCAGAGCCTCTATATTTTGAAACAACAGTTCCAGATGGGCATCCTAAATTTAAATTTACTTCCTTATATCCTAATTCTTTTAACTTCATTGAAGTATTAATAAAACCTTCTGAATCATTAGTCAGTATTTGAGGAACAACATTTAATCCACTATTATTTTCTGGTAATATGTCTCTTAATTCTTTAGTCTTAAAACTTTTACTTGTGTTTGGTGTAATAAAAGGGGTGAAAAATTTATCCATATTATTAAAATACTTATTATAAGCATTTCTATATATATGTCCTGTAATTCCCTCCATAGGTGCTAAATAATATTTCATGTACTAACTCCTCTACGTTTATTCTAAAGAAATTATATCAGCCTTATCTTAACTTATCTATATATGTTTTATTTATTAAATAACATTTTTATTTCATCTAAATCCTTACAATAAAAATCTGCATCTGTTTCTTTGCAAACATCATTAATATTTGTAAAAGCCATTCCTCCTACTATTATTAAAGGAGCTTTATTCTTAAATGAAGTTCTAATTGCCTTTATAACATTTTTAGCAGATTCTATATTACTAGAAATAGTAACTGAAATAGCAATATATCTGGGATTTTCTGATTTAATAACATTAATAATACTAAGAGTAGGAAGATTTGAGCCAAGATATATTACCTTAATTCCACTTACTTCTAATAAGTCAGCAATCATCTTTATTCCAATATTATGTTGCTCTGATCCTGCTGTTAAACAAATTACAGATGACTCTTTATTATCATTAATTTTTTCATAACTCTTTACTTCTCTCATTATATCCAAGATACTTTCTGAAATATAATGTTCATTCCAAACATCTATTTCACCAATTTCCCAAAGTACACCAACTTCTTTTAAGGCTGTTTCTAGTATATTAAAATATATCCATTCTATATCCATTCCATTGTTATAAATATTTAATATTAAATCTCTTGCTTTATTCTTATATCCATTTAATAGATATTGTAAAAACTCTTTATACTCTTCTTTGTTTATTGAATAATTGTTTTTATTTATTATTTTTTTATCTTCACCATTTAAAAGATAATCTATAGAAACATTAAACAAATCTGAAATTTGTTTAAGCTTATCTGCATCTGGAAACCTTAGTCCTTTTTCATAATTGGATATAGTTGTTTGTTTTATTCCTAGTATATTGGAAAGTTCTCTTTGAGTATATCCAAATTTATTCCTAAGCTTTTTTAATTCCTCTCCAAATCTATTCCTCATATAATACTCCTTTCACATTATTAATTATATTATATCAAATTATTTAAATATTATATATTATATAATATCACATAAAGTGATAAAAATATTCAAAATATTTTCATTTTACTATTGATTTATTTCAAACTGTGGTTTATTATTAATATAAATAATAATTATCCATAAACATTTATTATTATAAAAATGAATTCTTAAAGGATTTTAACCTTAATTATATATATATTGAAAATGAATAATAAATTTTACAACACTTAATAAAAGGAGGACTAATTATGAAATTGCCATTTAAAATATCTTTACGATTTTTAAGCTCTAGTAAAGGTCAAACATTTCTTATAGCTATTGGAATTGCAATAGGAGTTTCTGTACAGATTTTCATAGGATCTCTTATAAATAGTTTACAAAAAAATTTAATAAATAAAACTATAGGTAACTCACCACAAATAAAAATAACATCAACTACTGAAGATAAATTAATTAATAATTATGATGATATAAAATCAAAAATATCTAATAATAGTGGGGTTACCAATTTATCATTTACAGCTGATGGTGCTGCACTAATAAAAACAAAGGATAATACCTATTCTGTTTTAATTAGAGGTATGAATATTGATGATTCAGATAAAATCTATAATGTCAAAGATAGAATTTATGAAGGCCGTCAGGCAAAAAATAATTATGAAACAATAATAGGTAAAGAACTTCAAAATGAGCTTGGAGTTAATATAAATGAAAATATTGAAATAATATCAAATACAGGTAAGACATCAGAACTTAAAGTTGTTGGCTTCTATGATTTAGGTGTAGCATCATTAAATAAATCTTGGTTACTAACTACTCTTTCTACCTCACAAGAAATGTTTTCACTAGATAACTCTGTTACTACAATTGAAATGCAAACTAATGATTTATTTAATGCAGATGTTATTGCTAGTGATTTATCATCAACATTAGGAAATGATTTTAAAATTACTAACTGGAAAGATGATAATGCGGAGCTATTAAGTGGATTAAATGGTCAAAGCATTTCAAGTATTATGATTCAAGTATTTGTATTAATTTCTGTAGTTTTAGGAATTGCCAGTGTACTAGCAATAACTGTTCTTCAAAAATCTAAACAAATAGGAATTTTAAAAGCAATGGGAATCAAAGATAAGGATGCAAGTTTAATATTCTTATTTGAAGGATTATTACTTGGAATAATGGGAGCTGTTATAGGGGTAATACTAGGATTTTCATTAAGTTTTATGTTTTCTAAATTTGCTTTGAATCCAGATGGTACTCCTATTATACAACTATATATAGATTATAAATTCATAGGTCTTTCAGCTATTATAGCAGTACTATCATCAACAATAGCAGCTTTAGTTCCTGCTAGAAGATCTTCAAAATTAAACTTATTGGAGGTAATTAAAAATGGCTAAAATAATAAAATTAAATAATATAAATAAATTTTATGGTACCACATTTAAAACTCAAGTATTACATGATGTAAATTTATCCTTTGAAGAGGGAACCTTTAATTCAATAATAGGTTCATCAGGAAGTGGAAAAAGTACATTACTAAATATTATGGGAACTTTAGATAAACCTTCTACTGGAGAAATTTATATAGATTCTAAAAGAATTGATACTCTTAATAAAAACGAACTTGCAGTTCTTAGAAATGAAACAATAGGATTTATATTTCAATTCCATTATCTTTTACCTGAATTTACAGCCCTTGAAAATGTGCTAATGCCTTATAAAATTAAATCTTCTAAAGTTTCAAAGGAAGTTCTTAAAAGAGCTGAAGATTTATTAGATTTAGTTGGATTATCTAATGTTAAAAATAATCTTGCTGTAAATATGTCAGGTGGACAACAACAAAGAACTGCAATAGCAAGAGCATTAATGAATAATCCTAAAATAATATTAGCAGATGAACCAACTGGTAATCTTGATTCAGAATCTACTGAAACTATATATAAACTTATGCGAGATATAAATAAAAAGTTTAATACTACTTTTATAGTTATAACTCATGACAATAGAATAGCAGAAAAAGCAGATAGAATTATAGAAATTAAAGATGGAAGAGTTCTAGAAGTGAAAAACAATATATCAAAAATGGCTATATAATTACATTCTAAATTCTTAATTAGGAGCTGTGCTACAGCTCCTTAATTTTAGAATTTAGGGCTTATTTCTGTAGCTTGGATTCTTTTTAAATCCTTTTGTCTTAATCTGGTTTCTTCCATTATTTTATCCCAAGACTCACCTGCTATAAGCATTTCCTTGGCTCTAGAATAAGCTTGATTTTTATTTTCTCTATTCATACGTTCCTCCAATAATATAAATATTTACTTACATATATATTATTAAGAAAAATATCAATATTTATTACAAAGTTTATTATTTTCTATTATTGTCTAGCATTCCAAAACTATTAGATTATAATTTTAAATATAATTCTAAACAATTCCAATATCACTTCTATAGTATTTATCTTTAAAATTCACCTTATTAATAGCTTTATAAGCATCTTCTCTAGCTTCATCTATATTTTTACCTATTCCAACTACTGATAAAACTCTGCCTCCATTAGTTGTTAATATTCCATCTTCATATTTTGCACCTGCTATAAAAACCTTATCCTTAATTGTCTCTTGAATATCTATAGGGTATCCTTTAACAAAGGTACCTGGATAACCTTTTGAAGCTAAGACAACATTTATACAAGTTCCTGTTTTCCATTTAATCTCCATATTATACAATTTTTCACTTAATGCTGATTCTATAATTTCAAGTAAATCACTTTCCATTAAATAAAGAACTGACTGAGTTTCTGGATCACCCATTCTCACATTGTATTCTAAAAGATATACACCTTTTTTAGTTATCATAAGTCCAAAGAATATAATTCCCTTATAATCAAATCCTTCTTCCTTTATACCTATTAAGGTTCTATTCATAATATTTTCTTCAAAATCTTTAAAAACCTCATCTGTCACATATGGATTTGGTGCTAAAACACCCATTCCACCAGTATTAGGTCCTTTTCCACCATCAAATATTTGTTTATGATCCTTAGCAGATATAAAAGGTATTATTGTTTTTCCATCAGTAATTGAAAGAATTGATGCTTCAACACCCTCTAAGAATTCTTCTATAACTATCTTTTGCCCAGCTCCTTTAAATATGTCATCTATCATAAATGATTTTACTGCATTTATTGCCTCTTCTTTACTTTCACAAATAGAAACACCTTTTCCAGCTGCTAATCCATCTGCCTTAACTACTATAGGATAATTACATACTTCTAAATACTCTAAAGCTTTATCAGAATCATAAAAAACTTCATATTCTGCAGTTTTAACACCATATTTTTTCATAAAGTCCTTTGAAAAACTCTTACTACCTTCAAGTCTTGCAGCCTTTTTACTAGGTCCAAAAATTTTAAGACCTTTATCTTTAAATTTATCTACTATCCCCTTAGTCAGTGGGTCTTCAGGTCCAACCACTGTTAAATCAATAGATTGTTCTATAGCAAATTGTAATAATTCATCTATATCATTAATATCTATATTCTCACACTTTATTTCTTTTGCAGTTCCCCCATTTCCAGGCGCTACATATATCTTTTTCACTCTATTATTTTTAGCTAACTTCCAAGCTAAAGCATGTTCTCTACCACCAGATCCAATTAATAAGATTTTCATAAAAACCCCCCTTAGAAAATTAAAAATGTAAAATGTAGAATGTAGAATTATTGTTGAAATACCACGGGAATTTCTTGAATATAATAACTCAACTACGTTGAGTTATTTCCACAATTCTACATTTTTCATTCTTCATTCTTCATTACACTAATCTTTGATTAGTGTTTAAAGTGTCTTATTCCTGTAAACACCATTGATATTCCATGTTCATTACAAGCATCTATTGATTCTTGGTCTCTTATAGATCCCCCTGGCTGAATTATAGCTTTTATTCCATTTTTAGCACATTCATCTACTACGTCTCTAAATGGGAAGAAGGCATCTGATGCTAATACTGTGGCACCTTTTCCTCTTTGCAATGCTTCTTCTGTTGCCCAAATTCTATTAACTTGTCCCCCTCCGATTCCAACTGCTACTCCATCTTTTATTGCAACTATAGCATTAGACTTAACATATTTAACTACTTTCATTCCAAATAATAAATCTTTCATTTCTTCTTCTGTAGGTGCTTTTTTAGTAACTACTTTTAAATCTTCTATTAATCTAGTATCTTCTTCTTGAACTAAAATTCCCCCATCTACAGTTACCATATATTTTTTTGAATTAGGTTTATTATTACATTTTATTACCCTTAAATTCTTTTTACTTCTTAATACTTCTAAAGCATCTTCATCATAATCTGGTGCTGCTACTACTTCTAAGAAAATTTTAATCATTTCTTCTGCTGTGGCTTTATCTATTTTTCTATTTATTGCAACTATACCTCCAAATATTGAAGTTGGATCTGCATCATGAGCTTTTTTATAAACTTCATAAGGAGTTTCTCCTATTGCAACTCCACAAGGAGTATTGTGCTTAAGTCCACAACAGGCAACTTCATCAAATTCACAGGCAACCTTCCAAGCAATATCTAAGTCTTTTATATTATTATAAGATAATTCCTTACCATTTAATATTTCAAAACTATTCATTGCTCCATCAAATTCATTTGAGCTATAGTAGGCTGCACTTTGATGTGGATTTTCGCCATATCTTAGGCTTTGTTTTTTCTTATAAGATATTGAAAGATATTCAGGATATTCTTCATCTTCAAGTAAGAAATTAGATATTGCAGCATCATAAGCACTCATTAAATTAAATACTTTTCCTGCTAATTTCTTTCTTAATTGTAATGAGACATCTCCACTTTCATTAATTTCATTCATAACTGCTTTATAATCTTCTTTATCAGATATTACAATAACATCTTTAAAATTCTTTGCAGCAGCTCTAAGCATAGTAGGACCACCAATATCAATAAATTCTACTTTTTCATCAAAGCCTAAATTTTCTCTAACCTTTTGGAAGAAAGGATATAAATTAACTATAACCATATCTATAGGTTCTATATTTCTTTCTTTAATGGTATTCATATGCTCTTCATTATTTCTTATAGCAAGAATACCTGCATGTATAATAGGATGAAGAGTCTTAACTCTTCCATCTAACATCTCTGGGAAATTAGTAACTTCATTAACTTCAATTACATTTACTCCATTATCTTTAAGATGCTTATAGGTTCCACCTGTAGATATTATTTCTACTCCCTTTTCTTGCAAAAATTTAGAAAAATCTAAAATTCCATCCTTATCAAAAACACTAACTAAAGCTCTTTTTATCATATCAAAATACTCCTCCCATATATAATTCATAATTATTGTTGAAATTTCTATGGAATGAAAGAATGAAGTTTCTCTTTTGCTCTGCAAAATCGAAATGAAAAAATAAAAAACTAAATAAATTACAAAAGAATTTATTCCTTAATTCTTTCATTATTTCATTACTTCATTCTTTCATTCTTTCATTATTCTTGTTTTTCCATTTATAATTTCTACTTTATTATTGCTTATTAATTCAATTGCCTTTGGTAATAAAATATGTTCTTTTTCTAGAACTCTTTTTTGTAATTCTTCTTTTGTATCTTCGAAATATACTGGTACAACTTCCTGAAGAATTATTGCTCCTCCGTCTACTTCTTCATTAACAAAGTGTACAGTACATCCTGTAAATTTAACTCCTGAATTTATTACTGCTTCATGTACTTTTAATCCATACATCTTAGGTCCACAAAAACTTGGTATTAAAGATGGATGAATATTAATTATCTTATCCTTAAATTCTTTTAAAATATTTCCTTGGAGTATTGAAAGATATCCTGCTAAAACTATTAAATCAACTTTTCCCCTAATTAATTCTAAAATTTTATCAGATACTTTATTTCCGTACTGCTCCTTAGATATCACATAACTTTTTATCCCCTTAACCTTTGCTCTTTCCAATGCATAAATTCCTTCTTTACTTGCTATAACCATCTCTATCTTGCAATTTAAATTTCCATTATCTATAGAATCTATTATTGATTGAAGATTGGTTCCTCCCCCTGATGCAAGTACTGCTATCTTAAACAACAACCTTCACCTCCAGATGTTACATAACCTATTTCATAAGCTCTTTCTCCCATTTCGATTAATGCTTTTATAATAGGCTCTACATCTTCTTCATTTACACATAATACAAATCCGATCCCCATATTAAAGGTATTATACATATGATCTTTATCTACACCCTTTTCCATTATCTTTTTAAATATTAAAGGTAAAGGGTAACTATTCTTATTTATCACTGCTGTTAAGCCTTTCCCATTAAACATCCTTGGAACATTTTCAATAAATCCACCACCTGTAATATGAGCCATTCCCTTTATTTCAAATCTTTCAAGTAACTCCAAAACTGGTTTCACATAAATTTTTGTTGGTGTAATTAATGTCTTCCAAGCTTCTTTTCCATCTATATCTTCATTTAAATCTGTAAACAGCTTTCTTACTAAAGAATAACCATTAGAATGTAATCCTGAAGATGCTATACCAATTAGCTTATCTCCCTCTTTGATATTTTTACCATTAATTATTTTATCTTTATCCACTATTCCAACTGCAAAGCCAGCCATATCATATTCACCATCTCTATAAAAGCCTGGCATTTCTGCAGTTTCACCACCAACTAAAGCACACTTTCCCTGGATACATCCTTCTGAAATTCCCTTAACTAAATCTGCTGCCACTTCTGCTTCAAGTTTTCCACAAGCTATATAATCTAAAAAGAATAATGGTTTTGCTCCATGGCATAAAATATCGTTAACACACATGGCAACACAATCTATTCCAACTGTATCATATTTTTGGGTCTTAAAGGCAATATCTAATTTAGTACCAACTCCATCTGTACCTGAAACTAAAACTGGTTTTTTATATCCTTCAGGAAGTTCAACCATACCAGCAAAACTTCCAAGACCATTTAATACATATTCACTCATAGTTTTACTTGCATATTCTTTTATTAATTTAACAGATTTATAGCCCTCTTCTATATTGACTCCTGCTTCTTTATAAGTTAACATTTCACCACTACCTTTCAGAATTATTTTGCCCCCTCTATAGGAGTTGCTACTGGATAAATTCCATTAAAGCATCCAACACAATAACCACAATTCTTTTTAAAGCATTTATACATTCCTTCCATGCTTAAATAGCCTAGTGAGTCTGCTCCTATAGCTTCTTTAATTTCTTCTGTAGATTTTTTTGATCCAATTAGTTGACTTCTATATGGAGTATCTATACCAAAATAGCATGGAAATTTAACTATTGGAGAAGCCACTAAGAAATGAACCTCTTTAGCACCAGCTCTTCTTAATGAATCAACTAAATGCTTTGATGTAGTTCCCCTTACTATAGAATCATCAATTAAAATAACTCTTTTACCACTTATATTTACCTTTAATGGATTTAATTTAACTGCTACTGCCTTCTCCCTAATTTCTTGAGATGGCGTTATAAAAGTCCTACCAACATATCTATTTTTTACAAAGCCTGTATCATATGCTATACCAGATGCCTTGGAATATCCTATTGCTGCTGGTATTCCTGAATCTGGAACTGCTACTACTATATCTGCATCTATCTTATATTCATTATATAATTCTTCACCAGCTCTTACTCTTGAATAATGAACATCTAGTCCATCTATAGTGGAGTCTGGTCTAGCAAAATATATATATTCAAAGGCACAAGTTTGACACTGGGTATTTTCAGAATACTTATAAGACTTAATACCATTTTTATCTATTATAATAATTTCTCCTGGCTCAATATCTCTAACTAGCTCTGCACCTATTGCATCTAAGGCACAACTTTCTGAAGATAAAACATATCCATCTTCAATTTTTCCAAGACATAATGGCCTTATCCCATGAGGATCTCTAACTCCTATAAGCTTGTCTTCTGTTAAAATAACCATAGCAAAAGATCCCCTGACAGCTTGAATAGCATCAAAAATTGCTCTTTCTATCCCTTTTTTTGCGCCTCTTGCTATAAGATTAGCTATTACTTCAGAATCTATTGAAGTATGAAATATATGTCCTCCATCTTCTAATAATTCTCTTATTACATCTGCATTTACTAAAGTTCCATTATGAGCCATAGCTATTGCTCCAAGCTTTGATTGACTAAGTAGAGGTTGTGCATTTTCAATTCTAGTATCACCACTTGTAGAATATCTAACATGCCCAATAGCTATAGAGCCTTTAAGATTATCTAAGTTTTCCTTAGAAAAAGCATCTGTAACTAGTCCCATTCCTTTATGAATATCTATGGTTTCTCCATTTGAAACAGCTATTCCTGCACTTTCTTGTCCTCTATGTTGAAGAGCATATAACCCATAATAAACCATAGATGCAACATCTATAGACTTATTAGAATATATTCCAAACACACCACATTCCTCTTTAAATTTATCATTACTTGGATCCAAGACTAAATTTGAATTCAAAAAAACACCCCCGTAAATAATTAATAATGTAAAATGTAGAATGTAGAATTATTGATGAAACTCAGCCTAGCTGAGTTTCTTAATTAAATTTTAATAATTCAGCAATAGCTGAATTATTTCATTAATTTTACATTTTTCACTATTCATTTTACATTGTGCGAAAGCACAC
>Ga0129315_1001227_pt1 | contig 11182 bp, 17 predicted proteins | sample Cm827metagenome_FD_94432 | JGI IMG/M metagenome (GOLD analysis project Ga0129315, IMG submission 94432) | Eastern black-and-white colobus group fecal microbial communities from Wisconsin, USA - Cm827 metagenome | ecosystem: Host-associated > Mammals > Digestive system > Large intestine > Fecal...
GGGAACATTGGAGTTTGCTGACCTGCAATCCAACACCTGTGATCTGTCTGCAGAGCAAGCGGTTTTGTTTCTGGAACGCATCTATTCATCTGGGCTGAATGAAAATGCTCTCCGCACTGTATCCGAACTGTTCATATCCCTTCTGCGGGAAAAAGCGAAGCAAATGCGGGCTCTGCTGGTGCTCAGCCCGGACGCCGTTCCGGCTTCTTCTGAGACAAAGCACCCGCCAGAAGGATTCCTGCATACACGCTACAGCCTTTACATTTCCCGATCCAAGGCTGGCGCTCAGTATCTTGACAGCCTGTCCGGCGCCAATTCCGTAAGTAATGAATGCAGCTACCGTAGCGGCGTATTCTACGTGCAATCAGATGTTGCCTGAAGGGAGGAAAACAACATAATCACCCATGATAACTGGCCTGACCGTTGGGAGGATGTTCCTCCCGGAACCGAAGTCTCTGAAGAAGTCTATCAGGATATGCTCAACTGCCTGCCGCCGATCTACCTTCACAATTCACATTACTGTGGGTTCCAGATGGGCGAACCTCATAACCACGCTGAGGCTGCCAACGGAAAATGGCGTGCGCATTTCCTGACCTTCGTCACATCCTGCGGTCGTTACTTCTACGCCGGTATTCACTTTGGCGGTGAATGTCAGCTGGTGCTTGATCTGAAACAGTCAGAAAGGACTTGATGCAATGAATGAAAAAAACTTCTCCACCGATTCGCAGCCCGACCTGATGGACGTCGATGATAAGCTGGCTCTTTTTCTTTCCAAAGATACGCTTCAGCTCACCATTGATCACTGCGTTCTGAAAGGCATCGCGCTTCACGAAGTTCGCCGCTTCACAGAACCGGATTTTCGTCTCCAGCTCGCCAAACTTATGCTTGCGGGTAAATACAAGGTTGCACCTCCTCGCATTTTGCTCATCCCCAAGCCTGACTCAGATGAGAAGCGCAAGGTCTACTGCAACAATGCCATGGACAGAATCATCTGCACACAGATTGGGCATGTGTACAACCAGATGTACGGAGACCGCATCCATCCCTGTTGTGTATCATATCAGAAAGGGATTGGTGTGCCGCAGATCGTCCGGCAAATCTCTCACTACCTTGTCTCTCACCCCGATCTTACCGGCTGGAAGATGGATATTCATCATTATTTCGATGCTATCTCTGAAGAAGCCAGAGATCAGGCGCTGCGCGAACTGGATAGTGGCAGCTGCATTGACCGTATCGTATGGGATTATCTGCACGATGATGTGATTCTTGACGAGCACGGTCAGGTACAGCACGTCTACAAGGGCATAGCCCAAGGCTTTGCGGTCAGTCCATTCCTCGCAAACTATCTCCTGAGGGATATGGACGAGGCGATTTCCAAACTGGATGTCCTTTGTTACCGGTATTCGGATGATCTGCTCATTCTCGGTCCTGACGCAGACAAAGCCAAAGCTCTTGCCGCATCCATGCTTGCAACCAAAGGGCTTCAGATCCATCCCCGCAAGTGTATGCCGGTGGACGCATCTACTCGTTTTACATTCCTGGGCTTCGACATCTGCGGCGGCAACCTGACCTTCTCCAAGCCAAGTCTTCTGCGGATCAAGAAGGACATCCGCTCTATGACGAAAACCCGCAAGGGGCAGGACAAGCGCAGTGAAGAGGTGCTGCGCAAGGTGATCGGTCATATCAACCACAAGCTCTATGTAGCGCACATGGTCAATGACCGTGAGTTCGGCTGGGGCGAGTATTTTCTTGGCACTGTGACCGTTGAGGATGACATCCGCATGCTGGACGAATATGTGAAAGATCACATTCGCCATGTATACACCGGCAAGTGGAACGGAGCGTCCAACTACCACAAGGTGCCTAATGATATGCTCAGGCGTTGCGGATATGTTTCCATGGTGCATCTGTGGAAGCTTCGTCGAATCAGTGCCAGCCTGTACAGGAACGAGGTGAGGATGCGTATGGTTTGAGAATATGCGCCGCCTGCGCAGTTGACAGTAGAAGGCCTTCACAGAGCAGCGCGCGTATGGTCCGTTCAGATCACATGGGATCGTGAAGGACCGATACGCGCGCATCCATCGTAAAAAACTACAGTATCAGGCCTATGCCTTGGGCTGTCATATCAGATGCTTCGCTCAAGCAATGATCCGTGAGAAGCGCAAACATCATCCAGGATCCGGAGTCAACTTCCAGCGAAACGCTTCCGGTGACTCCGGATCCTGGATTCATCGTAAACATATGAAGTCTTGGGCTGGCGCTTTGGGCGGATCAAACCACGCAGTCTGGCGCGTTGTCGGAAGAAAGGCGTCCCACCACCCCAGAAGCAGGCCAATTCGGAGGCCTCACGGCCAACTTCTGGGGTGTATCCGTAAACAGGTAAAGACTTCAGACCAGGCCTTTGACCGACATGATCCCACTTCAAAGAAAGGAGGTTTGAACGGCGCAGTTCTCTTTCAGCAGCCCCGAACCTCATACCGGAAGGCCGGATCGTGCATCCCAGCCGGAGCTGGAGATTTCGATCCGGCCTTCCCGTCATCGTAAATTTCTACAGTCGGCGCCAGTCGGGTACGCTGAAGTGTCATGTGGCGCAGCCAAAAATGTGAGACGCCTGCACATTCAATTCTGCTGCAGTGCCCGCCCTCGCAGGAAACCTGTCACCGTGCGGGCACTGCAGCAGACCATCGTAAATACTTGAAGATATGCACGAAGCAGGAACCTCACATATGTTCCAGCGCAGGACACAGGGTATCTATCATCCTTTCCCATCCGTGCAGGTGCCTCGAGCTTCCAATGGCACATCCATACCAGCTCGAGGCACCTGCACTTCATCGTAAAAACATAAAGCTATGCGCAACAGGATGTGCGATGCCCCATGCCGGTACAGGTCTGTGACAGTTAGTCCGTATCATCAGCCTATACGGCCGCCAGGCCAGCGACCATAGAGTTCGCCTACGGCTCACTTTAGAGTCGCCCGCCAGGCGGCCGTATTGCATCGTAAAAACATGAAGTGTGTATCGGGCGGAACGACTGTCACTCTTTGCACATTGGATAGCGGTTGATCCGCAGCTCAATCAGCTTCTGAGCTCATCACACAGACTGTGTTGCACACATCTCGGTGACGAGCTCGGAAGCCTCCATCCGTAAAGCCATACAGTTCGTGCCAGGCGGAAGACCAGTTATCCATGCCAGCGCACCAGCGGATGCTATGGCCGCAGCAACACCTCGGAGCATCTCCTCATCTTACCTGAAGCGCGGAAACCTTTCTTCAGGCCGATGAGGAGATGTCCTTGATCTTAAACCTTCTGAAGCATGCGCAGAACGGCATGCGCATCCGCACATTCGTCAGCACAGACGCTCAGCAGCAAGCGCCGCACTCCAATGCACGCAGGCGCCGGCTTTGGATGTCAGGTCGTGCCTCCGGCACGCCTCGGCACCAGCAGCCGGCGCCTGCGTTCTATCGTAAAGGTATTGAAGTCTGTGCCGGGCGGCAGAGCTGCTTCCCTCCTTCTCATCGGCTGCACACACGAGCGCAGATCAGCAGCCAGTCCCGTTCAGAAGACGACGTCATCGCAGGAAACCGTTCGATGACGTCGTCTTCTTTCTACCGTAAACCTTTGAAGTCTGTGCCGGGGCTGTAAGTCTGTGCAGAAAGGATCATTTCATGACACTCTATGAATATCTCATCCGTACATGCCAGAGATGCGCCGAAGGCGACATTCCCTATGAACCCATTTCCATTGATCTGAACACACGCACCATCCGGATCGGCGAGCAGCTTGTGCTTCAGCACGGCGTACTCGCTGACGATATGCATCTCAATGAACTGATCTGCTTTGAGGGCAATCCCTATGCTGAAATCGAACGGTTGTATGCGCAGTATAAACGCTCCGTTCCGTCCAGGCACGAACGTCTGAACAAGGGGTACTTCAAAGCATTGTCCAGTGATGCTCTTACCATGCAGGAGCTGGAGAACAACATGCACCGCACCGAAGCCCGTATCCGTCTGGAGGGCTTCATATGCCTCGCCTCCTGCGAAGGTCGCATCCCGTGGCCTATCTCCCGCCACTTTTTCTGGCGCGGAGCTGACCCTGACTGCATTGTATACCGCAACTGGATTATCAAGGAGGATTATCTGAATGAGCAAGAATCGTAACAACATGGCCGGCAAATACTCCCATACCAACAACCGTCCCCAGTCCATGAATGCCGCACTTCAGCATGCAGGTGTGGACACGTCTGACTTCCTTTCCCTGCGCATCGCCAAGGCTGATCTTCCTGCCAATTCTGAGCTGGTCATTCAGATCCGGGATAAGCGTACTGGTCAGCTGTATCCTGTAAACCTGGGTGACGACAACAACGTGCTGTTCGGTAAGAACAGCCGTTTCTATGGGCAGACCATGGCTGATGGTCACATCTTCAATCCGTATATCCACCGTCGCTTTATTGCATCCCAGTTCCGTGAGCTGATTCGCTGCAATGGACTGAACGGTCTGCACGATGCCGTTGCCCGTCGTTACAGCTGGAAGTACGCTATTGAGCAGGTCTGTAAGGAAGCGCACAAGCTGGCCCTGCTGGAGCAGCGTGACCGCGAAGCATTCAAGGAACGTTCCCGCTTTTTCTCCCTGACGACCATCTCCAACATTATTTCCGATTATGTCAATGAAGTTCATACGGTAATTGATCGCGGCCTGGTTTCCATGGGCAACCGTCATGACGGCTATATGTACGGTTTTGGCTATGTCAGCCGCCAGAATGCCCGTCCGATCAAGCATCGCTATGAGCAGCTGCGCACGAATGTGCGTAATTGCCACTCCTATGCCGAGCTGAATGCGATCCTCTCCACCTTTGACTTTGTTGAGCTGGCACGCCATACCCGCCTGACCAACAGCTTCATCCTGCCCTTCCTGGAGGCAGGCGCTTTCTACACCATGAAGCACGCCATCATGTTTGAGAAAAAGTGCATCCATGGCATGGATCAGAAGCGTTCTCTTGACTACCTGAACACCATCGCCAATGGCAAGGAACCGGAGGCCTGCATGAACCTCTACCGCTGGGCAAGCTTCTAATCCTTTGTTGCCGGGCGCAGCACTGTCCGCTGCGCCCTCTTTTTTGACTATACTGACGGGAGGCATATAGTATGCAGAACAAATCTCAGCCCCGCGGCTATTCTTCTTCTGGCTTTGTTGCTCTTGTCGATGGCAGACGAATGGAATTTGCCACTTACGATGAATACTGCGACTATATTCAGGAAGAGCCGCAAGAAGAAGTGACCGCCGCCTGATCTCGCTTCCTGATCCTTTCGGCAGCACAGCCGCGTTCTGGCAGGCCCACATCGCAGCTCTCCCAGTGGATACCTTCCAGATTTCCGGCGGAGATCGCGTCTCGCGTAGCGAGCCGCTTCACGCCGCCAGACATCGGATGGTATCCACTGGGACGCATCGTAAAGCAATATAGACTGTGCCAGGTGGGCAACCTGAACGCAAATCATTGCAGGAGGTTTGATATGCAATCCATAAACCGCCCTATCTATTCGGGCTCTGTTCTGCTTAAACTCTCAGCAGATGATCATTGGTTTCATTTCCGTGTTCGATCTCGAAAAGGTAAACATACTCGCTCTTTCTACTGTTCTCGTGAGGCTTTCATGAAGTGGCTTGACGCAGGAGAACGCACCTATCTCGAAATGGACTGCAGTAATCTGCTGAAAGCAAACGTGTTCAACGAACAACTGATTTTGGAATTCCACTGGCTTAACAGATTCTCTGACAACACACTTCAGGGCTACATAGACACGGTTTATCTGATCAAGAATGAGTTTCTTTTGCTACTCACGCAAAACAGCGCGGGTGTTGTGTTCTCATACGAACATCGTTTTGACAAACCTGCCCGGTTTGATTTTTCCCATGCGAACGATACGCTTCAGAAAGTGATCCAGTCACGAGAGAAGCGTCGTGCACTGAGTAAGTTGCTCAGGGTACGCAACGGCGGCTATACCGGTGATGTAACAAAGGTCTTCAATGATGGCCGATATGATTTCTACTTCATCAACACGATGTCCAACGGCCGAAGCTATAACGGAGGCATTATTCTGCATGAGGGTGTATCTGCTGAAGGTTATCCCAAGGTCTTCTACAGCGTTCATACTTGAGGAGGTGTATCTGTGATTCGAACAACGCCTGCCATACTTTCCTCAGTATGGGGTGATATGGTCCACTCCGTTTCATGCCGTTTCAATCCCGCCACAGGCGCCATATCTGATGTGCAGACGACTGAATTTCATTCCCCTGATGATATTCCTCAAAGTCAATATGTCACGGTTGATGGTCATCAATATGCAGTTGAACGAAATGAGAATGGCGATCTTGCTGCAGTGTTGACTTATGGGGTCTTTGTTTCACGAAACGGATATTGTCGTGTGAAGGCTACTTCCCCCGCAGAAGCTCGTCGTATCGTGGATGAAACCTTCTCAGACGATCAGGTTTCTTGGGATGAGAACTGGAATACAACAGATGCTCAGGTTGAGGAAGCCGATCTGCTATAAATACTTTCGCAAAACATAAGGAGATGATTATCTGCTTCAGATTGTTTGCGCCATAGAGCATGACGGGCGGAATGAACGTGTCTTGACACTCGCCTTCGATGTTCCATCTCAGGATTTTGATCTGCATACTGCCATACAGGAAACCGTCAAGGATTATCTCTCCACCGATGAAGGAAAGAAGGTGTGGACATATACTTGCCACAACTTCAACTGGGCGGATTTTGCGATGCATATCGACTCAGCATCCTGTGAACGCCATGGATTTTCTCTCATCGGTTCTGAGCAGTATTCTGATCGGATCGTGAACTGGGATGAAGATCTGGCTGGTCTTTTCGCCTCTGATTCTGAAGAAGAATGCTAATTCAAACCCTGGCGCAGGGTACTCATGCTATACTCCATTTCACTTTCCCTGAGCTGAGCCTCGCTTGAGAGTGGGAAGCCCACCCCAAGCTTCCGCTCAGCTCAGGTCTCGATCGTAAATCCGTACAGTATGCGCAAGGGAGAACTGCATGGGAAAGATTAGTATTCTCTGGTCGAGTATGACCTAAAGCTCATCATGCCAAAACATCACCTAACAGGAGGTGCAATTCCATGTGGCTGAATAAAGATCAGCTATGGAATCTAAGACGACAGATCGTACTTGGTTCGCTCTATTACTCTGACCATGTCAATTCCTATGGCATTGATTGTCATCCTGTCTGCGATTTCTTCGATAGTTTTCTCAGCTTTGTGGAAGAGGAGATGCAGAATGAAATTCCAAACTATGATGACAAAAACTTTTTTCGTCTTCTTCCAGCCTATGATAATGCTGAAAAGCTCTGGAAGTGGTACTGCTGCTTTGAAGAAAACCCGTTGCCACTGCCCGTCCCCGATGAGGATGATGAAGCTGCCTAACGCAGCAGAAAGGACTCCCTAATGTGGATATACATGAATGCCGCTCTCAACCCCAAAGAACTGCCTGCAATGACAGACCTGCTTGCATCCCTTTCCGAAAACGGAGCAGATGATCGCGCCCTATCTCATCTTAGAGAGGAACAGTGGGAAAAGTTCCGTAAGGAACTGATCTGGCGCTATCCTATTTCCGAGGGGGAAAGCGCAGGCGGTTTCATCACCCCTGTTCAGGAAGGAATGCTCTGGATCCCATACGACTCAATGGACAAGGAGGATGGAGAGCTGCTTGAACTTAATCAGGCTCATCTTCTTTCGTCCGAAGTATGCCAGTATCTGCTGGAGGATCTGCGCAGCTACACCGATGGCCTGTGTGCCATGTTGCAGGAAGCCGCCGTCATTTGCAGCAGCGTACAAAACAATCAAGAATCCCGAACAGAGGAGGAATCCAAATGAGCGAATGCAGCACACGGGATCTTGGTTCATTCGAAGTAACTTCAGGCAGCATTATCGTATCGGATCCCTGCTACGAAAAAGACGTCTGGTGCTGCAACTCCATTGAACAGGTGAAATGCGGAACGTGGACTGCTGAAGTAGATATTCATGACGAAGGAGAATGGGGATGGCGAATCGCTGTATTGCGAATACAGTCTGCTATTCCTCCGAAAGTCTTGCCCTCACCTGAATCCGCACCCTTCGCGGTAGCTGTTGACAGCGGGCAGGCTGGATTCTTCGATGCCATGCACTATCGGGATTCTGAGATGCTTCGCAAGCAAACCGGATCGAAGAGTACTGACCCGGATCTCTGGTATTGGCACTGCTGCCAAATCACACTCTCTCCTCAGCAGGCAGGCGTACTACCCTATGGTGTCGTATCTTCCAGCGGTTTCGGCGATGGCGCATATGAATGTCTGATATACAGGAATGCCTGTGGAGAGGCCATTCAGGTGGAAATCATATTCATAGAGGATGCTTCTGAAAATGAGGAGGACTGGCTGGAAGATGAAGAAGATTGATACCTACAAAGGGTTTGGTATTTATGAACGCACAGATGCAGAACTCAAACGATCCATTGATGAACTGGGTTGTATCCTTCCCCGTTTCGAGGTCTACCTTCCCGGTGAATCCCCCGATGCATTTGACGCGGCTGAGTGGGATGCTGATGATCTGCAAGAATGTCGTGACTTTATCGACAGCTACGAGGATTAACGCATGGCAAGTAAAAAAGAATTATCTCCTGAAGCCCTGCTCTATCAGCTTGAAATGGCCTTTGCCAATGTCATGAACTACCCTCGCAACAAGCAGCATCAAGCGAACCTGATCCGCTGCGAAAAAGAAATACTCAGACGGCTTGGAGGTGATTACCATACCTTCGATCAGCTCGACAGCACCCCAAACGAATCCTGATTCCATTCGTACCTACGCTCTGCGTGGCGGCATCGACGTCTCCATCTACCAGACACTTTTGAATCCTGACTTTGCCCTCCACATCGAAGACGAGCACATAACCGATGATGCTGAGTACGCTCTTTGGTCCAGGTTTGATCCTGACGCCTACTGCGCCAAGGTTCTGGAACTGGCGATCCCTCTGCTTGAACAGCAGCTTGCCCGCATGCCGCAGCATCTGCATGTGCAGCTTGTCCCTGGCAGTGCATCCATCTATTCGCCCCATGATTATTCTATCAGCAACGATGAACTGCTCTTCTCTATCCAAGCTCGCTCTTCCTTGTCCGAAAAAGAGATGCAGCAAATACTGGATGATACAGTGCGTGATGACTGGAACGCTGAGTTCGGTTCTCAGTACAGAATCTATGAAAAGCTCTCTGAGAACTATTCGATCTATGATTTTCTGCAGGAAGGAGATGAACCGTCGTGATCAAACGGCAGATCATGTATGCCCCGGGCAGCGTTGGCTTCTGGCTGAGCCCTGTATTGGCCGGTGACCAGCAAGAACTTTTGGATGACGGTTCCTCCGGCTCCTGTGATTTATCCTGGACGGAACTCAAAGCCATGTTCATGGGTGTGAACACAATTGAAGGCTTTGAAGTTGCCTGCCTGGTCGCACAACTGACCTTCCATCCCGCCAGTGGATGTCTCTCTCTCGCTTCACCATCCTTCCATCTCTCTATGGACAACGTTGCCTGCGATGAGCTCTACCTCATCAGCAATGGCGAAGTGAAGCGTCTGTATGGCATCAATCCTCTTCGCGTTCAGCTTTCCTATCCCGAACAGGAGAGCAAGGTGGTAGATACGGTTGAGTTTGACTGTCCTCCCGGCGTTACCGAGGATCAGGTGAAGCAAACCCTCCGCAGCGCTATGAAGGAGAAAAAGCGAAGCGAGGACGAAGACCGGCTGACCTATATGGAAGATGTTCTTACGCTTGCATCGCTCCGTCTCCATGCGACTTGGAACTATCTGCCGGTTATCGAATGTCTGGAGGTGTGGTGATGCCTGAACAGCGTATTCTCTCACGTTCCTGCATCCGAGACACCTTTCTGGCCAAGAAGAATGGTGCTTACCGCTTAAGCGGTCTGGCTTTGTCACTGTATGTAGCGAACATCCGACGACTCCGCAGCACACAGCTTTCACCCTGCAAGGAATCAGCGCAGCCCCTCCGTTATCTGCGGCTTGCCGAACAAAAGAAAGCTGCACCGGAGTTGATCATTGTTCTTCGAGGCGGTCGAATTGACGAAGTACAGTCCACCAATCCTTATGTCAAGGCTTATGTTGCAGACTACGATCATCCGTCTGATTCTCTGAATGAAATCGAAGAAATAGCGGCACATCTGCACATGCACACGATCAATCCTTCAGAGGAGTAAACTTATGGGTTTCAAAACATGGCACAACTATGGGTACGGAATCTGCGTATCCGATATCGTGGATGTTCCGGTTGAACGACTGGTGCTTCTGCTGGAGCATGCGCCGGTATTTCATCAGGAGGTAAACGACTGGCTTGCTGAACAAGGGATTGAAAATCCAGCGTTCGAGGACTACATGGCGTATGATGAGGACTACATGCTTGGTCTGTCTACCTTCCTCACCCGTGTAATCGAGGAGGCTGAGCATGTTTGCTTCACTGCCTGTGATGATTTCAATGGAAACGACTACCTCATCTACATGCCGTCTTATCCGTGGGAGCTTCCCGAAAATGAACGAAGCCTTACCGAGGAACGCATTGAGGAAGTTCTCAGAAAGTACGTTTCTATCATCACGGACGATGAATTGACAATCGACTATCAGTCTGCGGAAAATGGAGGATAAAACTCAGTAAAGTAGGTATTCTTTCCTTCTCATCTGCGTATGCTATCTTAGATGATCTGATTCCCTCTTGACAATAGTATATATCATGGTATATACTATAACCGTAAGGAGGTATATCTGCATGACAACCGCAAAGTTATTTGAGAACGGAAGAAGCCAGGCTGTACGACTGCCGAAAGAGTATCGCTTTTCAGGCGATGAGGTTCTGGTGAACAAGATTGGTGACATCGTTCTCCTTATGCCCAAGAACAATCAATGGGCGGGACTGTTAAGCAGTCTGAACCTGTTTACCTCTGACTTCATGCAGAATGGCCGGGCAGAAGAGGTTTCACAGGAGCGTGAGTCCCTGTGAAATACATGCTGGACACTAGGGTGTGTTTCTAAAGTCTCTAGAATCAAGGAATTATGCAAGCCAGACAAGGCAAGCTGCCAAATATACCATGCCCAAGAAGCGCCGTGCAAGCTTCTCGAAACGCATAGCCACTCTAC
>Ga0129315_1001228_pt1 | contig 11169 bp, 8 predicted proteins | sample Cm827metagenome_FD_94432 | JGI IMG/M metagenome (GOLD analysis project Ga0129315, IMG submission 94432) | Eastern black-and-white colobus group fecal microbial communities from Wisconsin, USA - Cm827 metagenome | ecosystem: Host-associated > Mammals > Digestive system > Large intestine > Fecal...
ACTTCTGTTACACTGGTTAGGGGGAAATGGCGCAAACTCCTTTCTTTTCTGGTTTTTTCACGGCATTTTGGTAAGCTTCGAATCCTCTAGCGCACGCTATAGGTGCGGTTGCGCACGTGTCTTAAGAAGTCGAAATTCTTTGAAAAATCAAAGGGTTTCGGCTTTTTTTATGGAATAAGAAAGTGCTGTAATCGTAGTGGAGTTCGGGAAGAATTTACTGCGTGGATTTGTTTCGTTTTTACAGTTAGGCAACACCTTACATTATAGTCTAAGCTGTCTATATCTTGATATTCCTTTATGAAGACAATAATGGGGTTAGAGATTACAAGTTTCGGTATGTGGTTAATAGCTTGAAATACAGGACAAACCATGCTAAAGTATTGGTTAAAAGAAAACACAGAAGATTAATGATTTAAGGAGAGGATTTTGATATGAAGGCATTTATGAAGGAATTTAAGGAATTTATTTCAAGAGGAAATGTAATGGATATGGCAGTAGGTGTTATCATTGGCGGAGCTTTTACAGCCATAGTAAACTCTCTGGTAAATGATATTATGATGCCACTTTTGTCATTGCTTACAGGCGGGTTTGATTTTACTGCCCTGTGTATTGTTTTTGGCGAAGGTGAAAAGGCAGCTACCTTTAATTACGGTTCCTTTATTGCTGCCGTTATTAATTTCCTTTTAATTGCTTTCGTGATATTTTTACTGGTAAAAGGACTTAACAAGCTGTCTTCACGCACCAGGAAGGAGCAGCAGCCGGCACCTGCCGCCACCAAGGAGTGTCCTTTCTGCAAGGAGCAGATTGCCATAGAAGCTACCAGATGTCCTCATTGTACGTCCGAATTGACGAATTGATAGTTTCCGACAAGCAGCAGGATTTTTGAAAAGCTGAGGTGGAGTAAATGGCAGAAAACAGACAGAAAATAATAGCGGCAATTAATGATTTGACCGGCTATGGCAGATGTGCACTCACAGTGGCCATACCGGTCATTTCCCATATGAAAATCCAGTGCTGTCCGGTACCAACATCTATATTGTCCAATCATACCGGTTATCCCGAATACTTTTTTGATGATTACACGGACAAGCTTCCCGAATATCTGAATATGTGGAAAAGGCTGGACCTGCACTTTCATGGGATTATGTCGGGCTTTCTTGGCTCCGGGGAACAGATTGGGATTGTAGAGCGTTTTATCAAAGAGTTTGCGAATGAGAGAACAGTGGTGGTTATTGATCCGGTGATGGGGGATCATGGCAAAATTGCGGGAACCTATACGGAGGAAATGTGCCTGGAGATGAGAAAGCTGGTTTCCATGGCGGACATTATTACGCCTAATTTGACGGAAGCCTGTAAGCTTACCGACACCCCATACAGAGAAAAGGGGTTTAGTAAGAAGGATCTTGTGCTTATGGCAAAAAAGCTAAGAGCTATGGGGCCGAAGAAAATCGTGATTACCGGCGTTGCCCAGGGCAGCTTTATCGGCAATCTTTTGTATCAGGAAGGGACGGAGCCTAAGATAATCAGAACGCACAGGGAGGGGGCAGAGCGCTGCGGAACCGGAGATTTGTTTGCGGCGATTATTGCGGCGGATGCGGTCAATGGTGTATCCTTTGAGGCATCTGTCAGAAAAGCATCTTCTTTTGTCAGAAGGTGTATGATGAAGTCTATGGAAATGAACATTCCACAAAAGAACGGAGTATGCTTTGAGGAGCTTCTCCATTCGCTGAAGGTGTAGCAGGAGAAATTTTGCCCCCCTTTTGTTGAGTGAAATTTATGGAGCATAAGTTATGAAACGGTTTTTAAATTGTGTATTTAAAATTGTATTCAGCAGGACGCTGATTATTATATTGATGCTGCTTTTTCAGATGCTGGTGCTGCTTGGCAGTTTTAATTGGCTGGGAAAATATCTTAGCTTTATCTGGGAGGGCATGAGCTTTCTGGGTGCATTTCTGATTATCTATATTATCAACAAGGATGAGCCGACGGAGTTTAAGCTCAGCTGGATCATACCGATTTGTTTGTTCCCCGTGTTTGGTGCCCTGATTTATCTTTTTGTGGTAGGTAATTTTGGCGGAATAGGACTGCGGGCAAGACTTGAAACATGTATGAAGGATTCGGAGGGGCTGCTTTCTGCTACGTCGGAAGCAAAGGAGGCTGTCTTGAAATGTGCGGCTCCTTTTAGAGGCTTTGCCCATTATATGGAACACACTGCCGGCTTCCCTGTTTATCATAATTCTACGGCTCATTATTATCCCCTTGGTGAAGATAAATTTGAGGATTTGCTGATAGAGCTTAAGAAAGCGAAAAGGTTTATCTTTTTAGAGTATTTCATTATAGAGCGGGGAGAAATGTGGGATTCTGTACTGGAAATTCTGAAGGAGAAGGTAAAGGAAGGCGTGGAGGTCAGGGTTATGTATGATGGAATGTGTTCCCTTCTTCTTTTGCCCTATCGATATCCGAAAAAGCTGGAGCAGTATGGAATTAAGGCGAAGATGTTTTCGCCGATTGTACCGTTCTTATCTACCACGCAGAATAACAGGGATCACAGGAAGATTCTGGTGATTGACGGCAGGGTGGCATTTACCGGGGGAGTCAATCTGGCAGATGAGTATATTAATAAAACGGTACGTTTTGGCCACTGGAAGGATGTGGCGGTTAAGATTACCGGAGATGCGGTGCGCAGCTTTACGGTGATGTTTTTGCAGATGTGGAGCGTTTACAGTAAGGAAAAAGAAGACTATGCCTCCTATCTGGAGGATATTACATATGAAAAACCGCTGTATCATGATGGTTTTGTGATCCCTTATGGGGAAACCCCTACAAGGAAAACAGAGGTTGCCAAGACGGTTTATGAATCCATCATCAATACCTCCAATAGATATGTGCATATCATGACACCCTATTTTATTGTGGATAGGGAATTTTTGGACAGCATGAAATATGCGGCGGGAAGAGGTGTGGAGGTGTCCATGATCCTGCCTCATATACCGGATAAGAAGCTGGTGTATTATATTGCGAGAACCTATTATCCTGAGCTGCTTCGTGCGGGAGTCAGGGTTTATGAGTACGTACCGGGATTTGTTCATGCAAAGACCTTTGTGTCTGATGATATTTGCGCTGTCGTGGGTACGGTCAATCTGGATTACCGCAGCTTTTACCATCATTTTGAGTGTGGGGCTTATTTTTATGACAATAAGGTTGTAGGAAATGTGGAGGAGGATTTTCAGAATACGCTGCTTAAATGCCGGGAGGTTACAATGGATTATTACAAACAAATACCAATGTATCAGAAGCTGATCGGCAGGGTATTTAAGCTGTTAGCTCCGCTGATGTAGCATAAAAATTAAAAATGAGCTGCGCATTAAATAGTGCGCAGCTCATTTTAGATGTCTGTGTTTTGGTTTAGCCCATAGTAACAACTACATCATAGGATCCCTTTCCTTCTACGTAAGGGATTACGTAGCCATCGATGGCAGTGCCGTCAACGGTAATGCTCTTGATACCCTTCTCTACGTTGTCAGGATTAACTACCTTAATGTTGTAGGTTCCCTCTCTGAACTTTCTGGTGATTTCAAAATCGCCGAAGCCCTTAGGAATACATGGATCTATGCTTAAGCCCCTGTGGGTAGGATAAACACCTAAAATATATTGAGAGATATTTACAAAGGTCCACGCAGCGGTACCAGTCAGCCAGCTGTTCTTTGCTTCGCCGTGGAACTTGGCATCCTTTCCGGCAACCATCTGAGAATATACATAAGGCTCTGTTCTGTGGATCTCGCTGATGTCTTCAATGTAAGCGGGACAGGTCTTCTGATAGATTTCAAAGGCTCTGTCACCATGTCCGATTACGGTTTCTGCGATAGAAACCCAAGGGTTGTTGTGGCAGAAGATACCAGCATTTTCTTTATAGCCGGGCGGATAGGAGGAGATTTCACCAAGCTCTAAGTGATATCTGGTATAAGCAGGCTGGAGGATCATGACACCATACTTGGTATCCAATTTTTCCTTTACGGAATTTAATGCTTTCTCAGCAAGACCTTCCTTAACGCCGATACCTGCTAAAGAGCAGAAGCCGTTGGATTCAATATAAATCTGACCTTCTTCACATTCCTTGGAACCAATCTTCTGTCCGTAGGCGTCATAAGCACGAATGAACCAGTCGCCATCCCAACCATCCTTCAGAACAGCGTCATACATCTTGGCAACTTCTTCTCTTGCATAATCGGCTTCCTTCTGGTCGCCCATTAATTCGCAGAGCTGAGCATATTCTTCACCATACTTAACAAACATTCCGGCAATGAATACGGATTCTGCAACAGGACCTTCGGAAGGACCGAATGTCTGGAAGGATTCACCCGGATGCTCGGAGAAGCAGTTCAGGTTCAGACAGTCATTCCAGTCGGCACGTCCGATCAGCGGAAGATTGTGAGGACCCTTGTGGTTTACGATGTAGTCAAAGCTTCTCTTTAAGTGTCCCATTAAAGGAGTAGCTACGGACATATCATTATCATAAGGAACCATCTCGGTTAAGATAGAAGTATCACCGGTTTCTCTTACATAAGCGCTGGTTCCTGCAATGAGCCATAACGGATCATCATTGAAGCCGCTTCCGATATCGGAATTTCCTTTCTTGGTAAGAGGCTGGTATTGATGGTAAGCACTGCCGTCCTGGAACTGAGTGGAGGCAATGTCGATAATTCTTTCTCTCGCACGATCAGGAATAAGATGTACGAAACCAAGCAGATCCTGACAGGAATCTCTAAAGCCCATACCGCGTCCGATACCGGATTCATAATAAGAAGCGGAACGTGACATGTTAAAGGTTACCATACACTGATACTGGTTCCAGATATTTACCATACGGTCAACCTTTTCGTTGGAGGACTTAATGGTATACTTAGCAAGAAGATTTTTCCAGTAGTCGTTTAATTCGTCAAAAGCCTTCTCTACATCAGCGTCTGTCTTGTACTTGTCAAGCATTGCATAGGCAGGCTTCTTATTAATAATGCCGTAAGACTCCCACTTATCCTCTTCGGGATTCTCTATGTAGCCAAGTACGAATACATAGGATTTGGTTTCGCCGGGCTGTAAGGTAACATTGATCTGATGGGAGGCAATGGGCTGCCATCCGCTTGCCATGGAGTTTGTACATGCACCCTTTTCAACAGCCTCAGGTTCGCCGGCACCTCTGTAAGCGCCAAGGAAAGCCTCTCTGCTGGTGTCAAAAGCGTCAACCTTTGTGTTGACAGAGTAGATTGCGTAGTGATTACGACGCTCTCTGTATTCTGTCTTATGGAAAATGGTAGAATCAACTACTTCAACTTCACCGGTGCTGTAATTTCTCTGGAAGTTTCTGCTGTCATCATCCGCATTCCACAGACACCATTCTACATAGGAAAAAACGGAAAGGTTCTTAGCAGCGGAAGAGTTGTTGGTGATCTTCAGCTGGCTTACTTCACAGGAATCACCCATGGGAACAAATGTAAGGACAGAAGCCTGAACATCGTTCTTGGAGGAGGTAAAGCGGCTGTAGCCGATACCGTGACGGCATTCGTAGGAGTCAAGCTCCGTCTTGGTGGGCTGCCATCCGGGATTCCAGATCGTATCGCCATCCTTAATATAGATATACTTACCGTTAATGTCGGCAGGTACATCATTGTAACGATAACGGGTAAGTCTTAACAGCTTTGCATCCTTATAAAAGGTATAACCACCGCAGGTGTTGGAAATCAGGCTGAAAAAGTCGTTACAGCCAAGATAGTTGATCCAGGGAAGCGGTGTTTTGGGTGTGGTAATTACATATTCGCGGTTCGCGTCATCGAAATAACCAAATTTCATAGCTCCTTCTCCTTTTTGATTTAATAGGCATAAATTCAGAAAACGTTTAAGTTCTCCTTATAATCCGAATTATACCTAAAACAAGCATGTATTGCAATAATAAAATTGTGCAATTTTCCATTATATGATAAAAATGGAAGAGAAAAAATGATCAAATTATGCAAAAAGCAGTCCGCTTATGTGAAATTTAAGCAGTTAGATTAATGTGTTTAAAAAATATGACAAGAAAAAATAAAAAATGAATTGTAAAAAACTGCAAAAAAATTGTATAAAAATATGTAGAAGATTGCTGAATGTGTAAAAGTTGCATAAAGAAAATGAAAAAAGTATTGCAAAAGTATCAAAAGTGTTATACACTTTAATAGACGAAAACGATTAAGTGGTTTTAAAGTTGTTTTCCAACAATCGCTCATCTGTAATAAGGCTTGGGTGAAACGTTGAAAGTGAAAATGCCAGACCTTAAGGACAGAGGGGAGTTTTGGATCATGATATCGTTGAAGGATATTTCGGCGGTCTGCGGCGTATCCATAGCAACCGTCAGTAAGGCGCTGAATGATCACAGAGATATAGGCGAAGAAACAAAAGAACATATTAAGCAGGTGGCTAAGGAACTTGGATATTTTCCTAATTCGGCTGCCAAAACATTGAAAACCAACCGTACATATAATCTGGGAGTTTTGTTTTCAGATGAGGCACAGAGCGGTTTGACTCATGACTATTTTTCCCATGTGCTTGACAGCTTTAAAAGCACGGCAGAGGAGCGGGGATATGATATCACCTTCATCAACAGCTGTAAGACCAGACGGGGAAGGATGTCTTATCTGGAACACAGCAGGTACAGAGGTTTTGACGGAGTGATGATTGCCTGTGTGGATTTCGATGATCCCGAGGTTTCGGAACTGGTGCGAAGTGATATTCCGATTGTGACGATTGACCATCTTTTTAATAATAGATGTACAATCGTCTCTGATAATGTAAAGGGCATGCATGATCTCGTTTATTATATATATGAAATGGGACATCGCCGGATTGCATACATACATGGTGCCGATTCGGCAGTTACGCAAAGCAGGCTTTCTTCCTTTTACAAAACCTGCGAGGAACTTAAGGTAAGCCTGCCGAGCGGATACATCAGAGAAGCACCCTACCGCAATATGCAGGGTGCCTATGCCGAAACATTAAAGTTGCTTGACATGAAGGAACCTCCTACCTGCATTATATATCCTGATGATTTTTCCTGCTTCGGAGGAATCAATGCGATTAATGCGAGAGGTCTTAAAATACCGGATGACATTTCGGTTGCAGGCTATGATGGCATCAGGATTGCGAGACACTTTGAGCCGCCGCTGACTACCATCGTGCAGAACACGAAGCGGTTAGGACGTGAGGCAGCCTTAAAGCTTATCAGTCTAATTGAAAGTCCCAAGACCACCCTGACGGAACAGATTGTGGTGGAGGGTACGGTTTTTCAGGGCAAATCAGTTGCCAAACTTGGTTGAACTGCTGCATGTGTAGCAATATGCGTGCTTTAGTAGTTATAAATTAATAAAAGGAGAGGTAGTAGTATGAAGAGCTTTTTAGAAAATACGTGGAAGCACAGAGCACATGTAGTAATGGCTTTGCCGGTTTTTTTGATCTTGTTTTTTATCATGTACGTTCCAATGGCCGGCCTTGTAATGGCATTTAAGAGCTTCGATTTTTCGAAAGGAATTTGGGGCAGCCCGTGGTGCGGAATTGATAACTTTAAATTCCTTTTAGCATCAAAGAACACATTTGTATCGATAACCAAAAATACACTTATGTATTATGTTATTTTTACAGCAGTGGGAACATTTTTAAATGTGGTTCTTGCAATTGCAATTGACCAGTTCGTTTTCAAGAAAGTGGCAAAGGTAATGCAGACCCTGATGATTATCCCTGTATTTATTTCATACGCTGCAGTTCAGTTTATTGTATATGCTTTTATTAGTACGGATACAGGTATTTTAAATAATACTTTTGATATGGGTATAAGGTTCTATTCAACTGCCTCCTGGTGGCCGCTCATCCTGACCATTGTTAAGATATGGAACAGCGTAGGTTATGGTTCCGTTTTGTATATGTCAGTTTTGGCCGGTATTGATACAGAGCTTTATGAAGCAGCTCAGATTGACGGCGCTAACAAGTGGAAACAGATTTGGCATATTACACTGCCTTCACTGATCCCTATGATTACGGTTATGTTACTTCTTTCCGTAGGTGGAATTATGAGATCAGACACCGGTTTGTTCTATCAGGTTACACGAAATAGCGGAGTGCTGTATTCAACCACGCAGGTTATTGACTCTTATGTACTCAATGCTATCTTTAAGAATTCAAACTTCGGTTTTACCGCTGCAACAAGCTTCTTCCAGTCTGTTGTAGGACTTGTAATGATGTTGTTTGCAAACGGCATGGTTCGCAAAATTGCACCGGAAAATGCGTTGTTCTAATTTGAGAGGAGATTGAGAGATGAGTAAAAGAAAAGGTAATGCTGCCGATTTGGCACCATCTAAAAAGGAAAAAAAGGGATTAGGGCAATATATTCTGGGATTTTTCTTACTGCTTTATACGCTGTTTTGTGCATTGCCGGTTGTGCTTGTATTTATAGCAGCGTTCAGTGATGAAAAATCTATTACCCAAAACGGATTTAGCTTTTTCCCTGATAAATGGTCGATGGCCGGAATTAATTCCGTATTGAGATATGGTTCACAGCTTTTAACTTCTTACGGAATAACAATTTTCGTTACGGTATTCGGAACAGCCTTAGGTCTTTTGGTTATGAGTATGTTTGCATATTCCATCAGCCGGAAAGAGTTCCGTTTATCCAAGTTTTTATCCATTTACTTATTGATCCCCATGCTGTTTAATGGTGGTCAGCTTTCAGGATATGTAATCTTTACATCCTATTACGGATTAAAGGATAGCTTGTGGCTTTTAATTTTACCCTTGTGCGTATCCACAATGAATGTTATAATCTTGAGGACTTATATTGCAAACAGTATTCCTAACGAGCTCATGGAAGCGGCTAAGATTGACGGTGCCGGTGAATACCGTACCTTCTTCCAGATCACATTGCCGCTGCTTAAGCCTTCACTTGCAGCCGTAGGCTTTATGATGGCTACCGCATACTGGAATGACTGGCAGAACGCATTGCTCTATATCACAAGCGATAATAAAAAGCCGTTACAGCTTCTGCTTGTAAATATTCAGAAGAGTATTGAATTCTTATTGAATAACTCCAATGTTCCTGCATCAGCAAGAGCAGCTATGGGAGGAAATATTCCTCAGTATTCATCAACAATGGCAACGGTTCTGGTAGTTATCGGACCTATCATGGTAGTATATCCGTTCTTCCAGAAGTACTTCGTTAAAGGTCTTACGGTTGGTTCCGTAAAGGGTTAATTTTGGTTTCAATCCGATGCAATAGTGCGGAGGATTTGAAATAAATAAAAAACAGGGAGGATTTTTTAAAATGAAAATCAAGAAACTCTTGGCTTTGGTTTTAGCTGGTGCTATGACAGCAACATTGCTTGTTGGCTGTGGCGGCAGCTCAGACACAACAGAGCCCGCTGCTGACACAACAACAACAACAGATGACGCAGCAGCAACAGACGATGCAGCAGCAACAGATGACGCAGCAGCAACAGATGATGCAGCAGCTTCAGGCGAGACAGTAACTATTAACGTTACAAGAGCAACTTTCAACCTTGCAACTCCTGATTCTGCACAGGTTCAGAAGGTACAGGACGCTGTAAATGAGTACATCAAGGACAAAATTAATGTTCAGATCGTTCTCACAGATATCGGTTCTGGTGAGTATACTGACAAGGCTAACCTTGCTTTAGCTAACAATGAGATCAACCTTCTTTGGACAGCTTCATGGGAAAGCACAATCGGAACTAACGATCTTGTTCCCAACAACGCTGTTTATGACATCACAGATCTGCTTCCTGGCACAGCTCTTTATGAGTCTATGGACGCAGGACAGTGGGAAGCTACCAAGTACAACGGAAAGAATTACTTCATTCCTGTATACAAGGACAACGTAGAAGGTTACGACATCATGGCTCGTAAGGAGCTTGTTGACAAGTTCGGATGGGATCTTTCAACTGTAAAGACTCTTGCTGACCTTGAGCCCATGCTTGCAGATGCTAAGGCAGAAGGACTTAAGTATCCTTGGTTAACACAGAAGACAGCTATGTTCTACAGACTTTACATCAACAGCTTTGATTTCTTCACAGCTGATGCTACTGCTAACTGGATTGCAGTTGACAGAGAGACAGATACAGTTGTAGATACAGTTCTTACAGATGAGTACAAAGAGTTCTGTACATTAATGGCTAAGTGGGCTGAGGCTGGTTACATCTCAGAAGATGATGTTACAAAGACCACAACTGATACAACAACTCAGACACAGGATTGGGCTTTCTCTTGGTGGACAGATATCCCGGTTAATGCAGAGGCTAACAGCCGTTATGGTCAGGAAGTTGTTATGACTCCTATCACTGACAGATGGGCACACTCTACATCTGCTCTTGGTTCTTGCTACTGCGTAACAGCAAACAGCACAGATGAGCAGGCAAAGGCTTGTATCGATTTCATGGGTCTCCTTTACACAGACAGCAAGCTTGCTGATCTTTGGACATTCGGTATCGAAGGCGAAGATTTTACATACAATGCTGACGGTCAGGTAGAGCAGACAAGTGATAAGTACAACCACTCCATGTGGGAGTCCGCATCTGCTACAATCGTTACTCCTCTTGCAAATGAGCCTGCTGACAAGGCAGATCTTTACAAGGATTTCAACGGTGGTGCTAACACCTCCAGCGCAGCTGGTTTCCGTTTTGATAAGGCACCTGTTGCAGCTCAGTTCAGTGCATGCCAGAACGTTTTCGAAGAGTATGGTTTCCCTCTTGAGAATGGTGGATTTGCAGAAGCTGATGTAGCAGCTACTATCGAAGCTTATCAGGCAGCTCTTGATGAAGCTGGATACCAGGATGTATTAGCTGAGTTTACAGCACAGTATGATGCTTGGAAGGCTGCTAAGTAATTTGCTTGAAGTAAGATTTGATTATTAAAGGGCTGCCCCTTTTTGGGGGCGGCCTTTTTATGTGATAGGAAAGCCCATACAGTGGCGTCGGTTCAGCGTAACAATTCAGCCTTCCTGCACCGTCTCAGATATGCCACTGCTTCTTTGATAGCAGCTATGACAGCTTTCGGGATTTAAGGAAACAGACCGCACAAATACCTATCAGCTGCCCTGTCGGCAAACTCAAAGTCAATCATAGAGAAAAGTACGATGAGCCT
>Ga0129315_1001229_pt1 | contig 11146 bp, 10 predicted proteins | sample Cm827metagenome_FD_94432 | JGI IMG/M metagenome (GOLD analysis project Ga0129315, IMG submission 94432) | Eastern black-and-white colobus group fecal microbial communities from Wisconsin, USA - Cm827 metagenome | ecosystem: Host-associated > Mammals > Digestive system > Large intestine > Fecal...
CGCCCGCGCTGGTCACCCACATGCCGGTCTCCCAGCTGTCGGGCATGCCGCCGGTCACGGCAGAAAAGTCCCCGTTGACGAGCAGGTTGCCCTCCTGCGGCGCCTCCTGCCCGCCCGTGCGCAGGATGAGCGCGCACGCCGCGACGAGGATGAGGATCAATGCGAGTATCAGCGCTGCGATGCGTCCGTTCCTTCGCTTCATGTCAAGCCTCCGATGGTCACTCCTGATACGGGAAGGCGTCGCGGATGTGCGTGACGCGCTCCCCCTGAATCTCCAACACGTCAAAGCGGGCCTGCCGATTCATCAGGCCGTTTCGCATCATATAGTACAGCGCGCCCCGGCAGATGCGCCGCTGCTTGGCGGGGGTGACCGCCTCGCGGCCCAGTCCATGCCGGGCGTTTTTCCTCATTTTGACTTCGACAAAGACGAGCGTGCTTCCTTCCTCGGCGATCAGATCGATCTCCGAGCCGGGCGCACGGACGTTGCGCGCGAGAATCGTCATCCCCTGCGTCGCCAGGTATTGCTCCGCGCGGACCTCCGAGAGCGCGCCGGACGCATGCGCGTCCACGTCACACCTCCACGAAGTGCCCGATGAACGAGCGCCTGTGCGCCGGGCAGGGACCATACTCCCGCAGCGCGGCGATGTGCTGCGCGGTGCCGTAGCCCTTGTGTCTGGCGAAGCCGTACTGCGGGTACTGCGCGTCCAGCTCGCGCATGAGCCGGTCACGGGTCACCTTCGCCAGGATCGACGCCGCCGCGATGGAATAGCACAGCGCATCGCCGTGGACGATGCCGCGCACCTCGCCATGCACGTTCAGGCGGTCGATGGCGTCCACCAGAAACAGGTCGCAGGGCGCGTCCTTCGCCGCATCCGCCATCGCGCGCTTCGTCGCGCAAAGGATGTTGTCCCGGTCGATCTCCTCCGGGGAGGCCAGCTCCACGCGCGCGTAGACCGCCGTCTCCATGATCTGATCGTAGAGCGCCTCGCGCCGCTTCTCGCTGAGCTTCTTGCTGTCGTCCACGTAGAGCAGCAGCGGCTCCGGCGGCATCACCACGCAGGCCGCGGCCACGGGGCCGCACAGCGGGCCGCGCCCGGCCTCGTCGATGCCGGCAAAGGCGCGCCCGGTCTGCCAGATGGCCCGGTCGGTCTGCGCGATCTCCTCAAGCCGCGCGTTCCAGTCCTTCTTCACCGGTCAGCCCTCCCTCGGCGGCTGCTGCAGCGAGATGCGCCCCAGCTTGCCCGCGCGGAACTCGTCGAGCACGACGGCCGCGCCGCGGTCGGTATCGCATACCGCGCCGGGCAGCAGCCAGCCGCGCCCGCGGCAGGCCTCCTCCAGCAGCGGCACGCCGGTCAGCGACGCGTCCTTCAGCTTGAAGCGCGCCGCCACGGCGTCGGGCTTGTCCTGCATCAGGCGCTCGAGCAGCCGGATGGCGAGCATCTGCTGGTCCATGACCTGATCGTTGATCGTGCCCACGAACGCCAAACACTGCGCGTCGCGCTGGTCGGAGAGCTTGGGCCAGAGCAGGCCGGGGGTGTCCAGCAGCTCCAGATACGGCGTGATGCGCACCCACTGATTGCTGCGGGTGACGCCGGGCCGGTCGCCGGTTTTGGCGATGGACGCGCCGTTGACCTTGTTGGTGAAGGTGGACTTGCCGACGTTGGGCACGCCGACGATCATCGCGCGCACGGTCTTTTTGACGCCGCGCTCGGCCATGCGCGCCACCAGCTCGGCGGCGCTCTTCTCGATGCGGGCGACGACGTCCTTGGCGCGGCCCTTCGTGCTGTCAAAGCTCATGACGTCGAGCCCCTGCGCGCGGTAATGAGCCAGCCAGGCGCGGGTGACGCTTTCCTCGGCGAGGTCGGCCTTGTTCAGCACGAGCAGGCGGCGCTTGCCGCGGGTGAGCTCGTCGAGGTCGGGATTGCGGCTGGCGCGGGGGATGCGCGCGTCGCACAGCTCGACCACCACATCCACGCGGCCGAGCTGCTCGGCGAGGCGGCGCCTTGCGCGGGCCATATGGCCGGGATACCAGTTGATGGCCTTTTCCTCGGCGCGAAGGATCATATCGTCGTTCATAATCGCACTCCTTGAATGAAGAAAAAACTCGTAAAACCGCGCGAAGCGAAGCAGGGAGTCTGAGGGACACTGTCCCTCAGGCAGGGGTTTGGGGGCGAGGCCCCCAACGTCCCCCATCGCGAAGCGATCCAAGAAAAAGCAGTCAGGGAGCGAAGCGTTACCTGACGGGTTCGTTCCGCACATCCGCTTGGATGCGCCCCGCCCGTAAAACCGCGCGAAGCGAGGAAGGGGTCTGGGGACTAAGTCCCCAGGCAGGTTTTAGGGCAGCAGCCCTAACGTCACCCCATCGCGAAGCGATCCAAGAAAAAGCAGTCAGGGAGCGAAGCGAACTCTGACGGGTTCATTCCGCACATCCGCCTGGATGCGCCCCGCCCCTCACACTCATTGCGCGCAGGCGCCGCGCCGATGCGCCAGTCCCGCGCGTCCCGCGTCAGGACCTCCCATGAAATCAAAAAGGGCCGCCGGAAACCGGCGACCCCGAAAGCACAATTACTTTTCCTTAATCTTGGCGGCTTTGCCGGACAGATTACGCAGGTAGTACAGCTTCGCACGACGGACTTTGCCGCGGCGCAGCACCGTAATCTTGTCAAGACGCGGGGAATGCAGCGGGAAGGTACGCTCCACGCCGATGCCGTAGGAAACACGGCGCAGGGTGAAGGTCTCGCGGATGCTGCCATTGCGCTTGGCGATGCAGATGCCCTCGAAGGCCTGCAGACGCTCGCGATCGCCCTCAACGACCTTCACCATCACACGCAGGGTGTCGCCCACGTTGAACTTGGGAAGATCCTTCTTGAGCTGCTCGCTCTCGATCGCACGGATGATCTCGCTCATGTCGATTTCTCCTTTCATCATAGACGTTCATGTCCGGCGCGACTTCGCCCACAGCGGAACGCCCGTTTCATACGGCGTCTATTATACCATTGACCCGACGCCTTTTGCAAGAGAAATTTTCCGATTTTCACGCGGGAATCCGGCTTTTTTCCGTTTTTCCGGGCCGGTCAGGGCAGGGAGGGCCTCCGATCGGGCCTTCTGAATCCAAAGCGTCCGGGGTGAAGGCTGCTTTTCGGGGGGAGGGTGCGCGCACATCAGCGAAGCCGCGCGACAGCTCCCCGTCAGGGATCGCTTCGCGATTGGGGAAACGATGGGGGGTCTTGCCCCCATACCCCCGCTTGGGGCGCCGCCCCAAACCCCGCAAGGGACTTCGCCCCTTGACCCCATTACGCTTCGCGCGGCTTTAAGCCACTCATCTCGCCGCGTCCAGCGCCTGCGTCACCCCGCGCAGCGCCGACGCCGCGCTCCTTCCCTCCATCAGCGTCTCGCGAAGCGCGTCGCACAGCAGCGTGCTCAGCAGCGTTCCCTGCGGATGCGCGCCCACCGCGGGCAGCCAGACCGCGCCGTCCTCCTCAATCCCCCGCTCGCCGAGGATCTGCTGCACCTGCGCGTCCTGCGCGAGGAACGCAGCTGCTGCCTTCGCCAGCGCATCCGTCTGCGCGTCGCCCGTCAGCAGCGCCGCCGCGCCGATCACCTCAAACGAATGCACCGGCATCCCCGTCGAGGAGGGGTACGGCAGCGTGCAAAGCTCCAGCCCGCTCTCGCGGATGCGCGCGCGGCTTGCCCGCTCGTCTGCGTCCATCCAGTCGATGAACACCGCCGTCTCGCCGGCAAGGAAGTGCTCGAGCGCCTCCTCACGGCTCTGCGCCCAGCCGATCTGCCCGCCCTCCAGCATATCCCGCAGCCACTCGAGCGCCGCGGCCGCGGAGCCGCAGTCCGCCTGGCAGACCTGCCCGTCCTCCGAGAGGAACGCGCCGCCGAAGAGCGCCTGCACCAGCGCCTCGAGCCCCGCGCAAGTATCCGGCTCCGGCGGCCAAAGCTCCATCGCGGGCGTGTCGCCGTCATAGAGCGCCTCCAGCGCCTGCTGCAGCTCCAGCGGATACCAGACCGGATGCGTGCGCGCATCCAGCAGGTCCGAAAGGTGCTCCTGCTCCAGCCTGCGCCGGTTGACCGCCATCTGCCTGTGGTGCGCCAGCAGCGGAATCATGAACAGCTCGCCGGCCTGCTCACAGGCGGAGAGCACCTGCTGCGCCATGCGCGCCCCGTCCGGCACGTCAGGCACGGCGAGCATCCCCTCCTTCGCGTAGAGGCGCGCCTCCTCCGGCGGGCAGATCGCCAGCAGTGGCACCTCGTCGCGCAGCACGAGCGCGCGCAGCGTGTCGTCCGTCTCCTGCTCCGCGATCAGCTCGACCTCCGCGGGCGCGGCCTCCCGCTCCAGCAGCGCAGCCAGCTGCCGCGCCGTCTCCAGCGGCATCGCCTCCGCAGACACATACACCGTCAGATCCGCCTGCGCCGCGCCGGGCGCGCACAGGCCCAGCAGCAGCACGGCCGCCAGCGCACACAGTCCCCTCTTCACACAATCCCCTCCTCGTCCATGTTCACACTATATACGGGCGGGCGGGAAAACATGCGGGGTTTCGCAGGAAAACGAAACGGCGCCGCCGGAGGATGGCGGTGCCGCGTCAGACTTTTCTCTCAAAAGCTTAAAGCCGCGCGAAGCGAAGCAGGGTCCAGGGACTGGTCCCTGGCGGGGTCAAGGGGCAGGGCCCCTTGGCAGGGTTTTGGGCGGCAGCCCCAACATCAATAAAGGAAGCGTAGTCTCAGAGCAGGCCGCTTGCGGCCTACGATTGAGACGGATGTGATGCGCAAAGCATCGACACTCTGTAACCCGTAGCCCCGAAACCCCGTAACCTGCCGCCGAATCGCGCAGACTCGGAATGGAATTGAGCGCACAGCCCGAACCCGCGCAGTACCCACTGCAGCATTCTGTTGCTGCCGGGCGCGAACTCCCCGTCAGGTATCGCTTCGCTCCCTGACTGCTTTTTCTTTTGATCACTTCGCGATGGAGGGGACGTTGGGGCGGCTGCCCCAAACCCTGCTCAGGGGCTCTGCCCCTGAACCCTGCAAGGGATTTCATCCCTTGACCCTTCCTCGCTTCGCGCTGTTTTTCGTCGCTTTTCAATCAGAAGCGGCTCTGCAGGAACGCCCGCAGGCGCTCCGTCTCCGGGTGCTCGAGCACCTGCGCCGGGCTGCCCTGCTCGCAGATCACGCCCTGGTCCATGAACACCACCTTGCTGGCGACCGCCCGGGCAAAGCCCATCTCGTGCGTCACCACCAGCATCGTCATGCCCTCGCGCGCCAGATCCTGCATGACCAGCAGCACCTCGCCGACCATCTCCGGGTCGAGCGCGGAGGTCGGTTCGTCAAAGAGGATAACCTCCGGGTCCATCGCCAGCGTGCGCGCGATCGCCACGCGCTGCTTCTGGCCGCCGGAGAGCTGGCGCGGCTTCGCGCTGACATACGCCTCCATGCCGACCTTGCGCAGATACTTGCGGGCGTTCTCCTCGCTCTCCTCGCGGGAGCGGTGGAGCACCTTCATCTGCCCCGCCACGCAGTTGCCCAGCACGTCCATGTTGCCGAACAGATTGAACTGCTGGAACACCATGCCCACGCGCGCGTGATACTGCGCCATGTTCACATGGCCGGAGAGGATGTCCTCCCCATGATAGAGGATCTGGCCGGCGTCCGGCGTCTCCAGCAGATTGATGCAGCGCAGCAGCGTCGATTTGCCGGAGCCGGAGGAGCCGATGATGCACGTCGCCTCGCCCTTGTTCGCCGTGAAATCGACGCCGCGCAGTACCTCATGGCTGCCGAACGCCTTGTGCAGGCCGCGAATCTCGATCACGCCTTCCATGACTTCGTCGCCTCCTTTTCATTCTCCACGGAGACGACGATCTCCGCGCGGCTGTCGCTCTGGGAGCCGTGGATGACGTAGTTTTCCGGGCCGTCCATCCTGCGCTCGACCCAGGCCAGAATCCGGCTGACGGAGAGCGTCAGCACCAGATAGATGCACGCGATGATGAAATAGACCTCAAAGTAGCGATAGTAGGCGCCCGCAGCGCTCTTGGCCTGGAAGAACAGCTCGGAGACGGAGATGACGTTGAGCACGCTGGAATCCTTGATGTTGACGATGAACTCGTTGCCCACGGACGGCAGGATATTGCGGATGGCCTGCGGGAGGACGACGGTGGTCATGGTCTGCCAGTGGGTCATGCCGATGGCGTGTGCAGCCTCGAACTGGCCCTTGTCCACGGAGACGATGCCGCCGCGGATGATCTCGGCCATGTACGCACCGGTATTGATGGAGATGATGAAGATGGCGGCGAACGTGGTATCCATATAGATGCCGGCGTACTGCGCGCCGTAGTAGATGACGACGGCCTGCACGATCATCGGGGTGCCGCGGAAGACCTGGATATAGACGTTCATGAGGATCTGCACGGCGCGCAGCAGGGTGCGGCGCACGGCGAGGGAGACGCGCTCAGCGCTGCTCTGGCGGCGCGGATCGCGGCTGCGGGGCATGGCGATGGTGCGCACGATGGCCACGAGCAGGCCGATGAGGAAGCCGAGGATGGTGCCGGTGAGCGCGATGAGCAGGGTCATGCCGGTGCCGCGCAGGAAGAGCGTGCCGTACTTTTGCAGCAGGAACGCGACCCAGCCGAAGAAGGAGGTGGAAGCTGTTGGCATGGTGGACTCCTTATACATGAATAGTATCGAAGATAAGCGCGAAGCGAAGAAGGGGTCTGGGGACTGGTCCCCAGGCTAGGGGTTTGGGGGATGAAATCCCCCAACGTTCCCATATCGCGAAGCGATCAAAGAAAAAAGCAGTCAGGGAGCGAAGCGTTACCTGACGGGGAGTTTCCTCCCGGCAGCGACAGGACGCCGCAGCGGACACCGCGCAGGTTCGGGCCGTGCACCCAAGCACGGTCTGAGTCTGCGTGATTCAGTGCTGGTTACGAGATTACGGGGCTACGGGGTTACGGAGCGTCGGCGCTTTTGCGCATCAGCCCCGTCTCAATCGTAGACCGCTTCGCAGTCTGCTCTGAGACTACGTTTTCTCTTGTTGTTTTTGGGGACTGCCGTCCCCATACCCCTGCCTGGGGCGCCGCCCCAGACCCCGCAAGGGGCTTAGCCCCTTGACCCTTCATCGCTTCGCGCGGCTTCAAGAAGCTTTGCCTTGAATGCGAAAAGGGCTGCCGCGTTTCATGGCAGTCCGTTGAATCCCTGACCCGCTTACTCGCTCAGCGGCTGCGCGGCGACGGCGGCGATCATGATCTCATTGCGCTCCTCGTCGCTGATCCCGGCGAGAATCTCATTGATCTGCTCCTTCAGTTCGCTGCCCTGGCGAATGCCCACGGCGATCTCCGCGGACTCCGGATCGACCGCGAAGCCCTGGCCCTCCGCAAAGGTGAGGTACGTCAGGTCGGGGTTCGCAGACGTCGCGGACACCGCGCCCGGAATGTCGGCGATGTAGCCGTCCATCGCGCCGGAGCTCACCGCCACGATCATCGTTGCGAAGGTGTCCTGCGCCGGCATCTTCTTCGCGCCCGGAATCTGGTCGATCATGTCATAGTGGAAGGTGCTCATCTGGCCGGTGATCTTCGCGCCCGCCAGGTCGGCAAGGCTCGCCGCCGCGGCATACGCGCTGTCCTTGCGGACCACCACCGTCAGCTCCGTGACGTAGTAGGCGTCGGTGAAGTCGATGGTCAGCTTGCGCTCGGCCGTCGGGCTCATGCCCGCAATGATCACGTCGATGTTGCCGGAGAGCAGCGCCGGGGTGAGGCCGTCCCACTCGGTCTTGACGATCTCCAGCTCCATGCCCAGCTTGTCGGCGATGATCTGCGCGATGCGCACATCATAGCCGTCCGCATAGCCGCCCGCCGCAATCGCCACGGCATGGCCCTCGGCGTCCGGCTCGGCCTGCGTCCAGTTGTAGGGCGCGTAGTTGCACTCCATGCCCACGCGCAGCGTGTCCGCCTGCGCCAGCGCGCAGGTCATCATCATCGTCAGAGCGAGAAGCATCACAATCCACTTTTTCATGTTCATTCATCCTCTCTTTGGTCCGGCTGCGGCGGCGCAGAGCCGCGCTGTCGCCGGGAAACGCGAATATCTTACCGCTTCGCCCCACGAATGTCAATGAAAATACAAAAATTCGCAATTTAATTTGTGTTATCTCCAAATCTCTTGTTCATTTCTCCCTGTGGGAGCGCTTGCCAGCACGCAAAAAGAGGCGTATAATTGTAAAAAAGCGCGACGGCTGTCGAATGCCGGTTCGCGCAAAAACGAATCATATGGAGGGAAACACCATGTCCTGTGTGCTCATCCGCGGCGGCCTTGTGCATGACGCCGTGAACGAAACCCCGTATATCGCCGACGTCCTCCTCGCAGACGGCAAAATCGCCGCAATCGGTCCGGACCTTTCCGCGCCGGAGGGCTGCGAGGTGATCGACGCCGCGGGCAAAAACGTCTACCCCGGCTTTGTGGAGGCCCACGGCCACATCGGCCTGGACGGCTACGGCATCGGCTACGAGGGACAGGATTACAACGAATACAACGAGCCCGTCACCCCGCAGCTGCGCGCCATCGACGGCATCAAGCCGGGCGACTACTGCTTCCAGGAGGCGGCGGCGCACGGCGTCACCTGCGTGTGCACCGGCCCCGGCTCCTCCAACGTGCTGGGCGGCACGTTCGCCGCGATCAAGACCTATGGCCGCCGCGTCGAGGACATGACGGTCAAGGCCGAGGCCGCGATGAAGTGCGCCTTTGGCGAGAACCCGAAGCGCTGCTATCGCGACAAGGGCATCTCCTCCCGCATGAACACGGCGGCGAAGCTGCGCGAGATGCTCTTCAAGGCGAAGGAATACGACCGCAAGCTCCGCGCCGCGGGCGACGACGAGAGCAAGCTCCCGCCGTTTGACATGAAGCTCAACGCGCTGCTGCCGGTCATCCGCGGCGAGATTCCGCTCAAGGCGCATGCGCATCAGGCGGACGACATGTTCACGGCCATCCGCATCGCGAAGGAGTTCGGTGTGCGCCTGACGCTGGAGCACTGCACCGAGGGCCATCTGGTCGCCGACCTGCTGGCCGCGGAGCACCTGCCGATGGCCGTCGGCCCGTCGATGGGCGACGCGAGCAAGTACGAGCTGCGCAAGAAGACCTGGGAGACCCCGGCGATCCTCGACCGCGCGGGCTGCCGTGTCTCCATCATCACCGACGCGCCGGTGACGCCGCTCAAGTATCTGCCGCTGTGCGCGGGCTTTGCGGTGCACGCGGGCATGGACCCGTTCCACGCGCTGCAGGCGATCACGATCAATGCCGCGCGTCACATCGGCATCGAGGACCGCGTCGGCTCGCTGGAGGTGGGCAAGGATGCGGACGTCGTGGTCATGGACGGCAGCTGCTTTGAGATCAGCACGAACGTCTGCCACGTCTTCATCGACGGCGTCGCGCAGCCCACGCAGGTGAAGTTCTGCGAGGCGTAAACCGCAATAATGCTTCATTCAGCGCGAAGCGCGGAAGGGGTCTGGGGACGATGTCCCCAGACCCCTTCTTCGCTTCGCGCGGTTTCAAGCAGCCCTTTATTTCATCAGAAAGTACACCGCCACAAGGGCGCCCAGCGCGATGCGGTACCAGCCGAAGGCCGTGAAGCTATGCTTCTTGATGTAGCCGATGAACGTCTTGATCGCGATGACCGACACGACAAACGCGCTCACGCAGCCGACGCCCAGCACGACCAGCTCCTCCATCGTGAAGCTGAGGCCAAACTTGAGCACCTTGATCAGGCTCGCGCCCGCCATCGTCGGAATCGCCAGATAGAAGCTGAACTCCGCCGCCGCCGCGCGGGAGCAGCCCATCAGCATGCCGCCCAGAATCGTCGCGCCCGAACGGCTGGTGCCGGGCACCAGCGAGAGCACCTGAAACAGGCCGATCAGCAGCGCCATGCGCATGTCGATCAGCTCGACGCTCTGGATGCGTGCGCGGCGGTGCGTCTGATTCTGCCTGCGCTCGATGACGATGAACGCCACGCCGTAGAGAACCAGCATCGCCGCCACGACGGGCGCCGTGTGCAGATGCACATCCATCCAGTCGTCAAACGGGATGCCGACGATCGCGCTGGGCAGGATCGCCACGATCACCCTGATCCACAGCCGGATCGTGTCCATCTTGACCCAGCCGGCAATCCCCTCCCCCTTGCGCCCGCGCCGGAACGGCCAGAGCTTCGGGAAATAGAGCACGACGACCGCCAGAATTGCGCCCAGCTGGATGACGACCTCAAACATGCTCTTGAAGGCATCGCTCATTTGCAGCTGGACAAACTCGTCGAGCAGGATCATGTGCCCGGTCGAGCTGATGGGCAGCCACTCCGTGATGCCCTCCACAATGCCGAAGAGCAGCGCCTTCAGCGATTCCATCCACAGATTCATCCGATTTTCCTCTCCTTGAACACAGCGCGTTCGGTCGGTGATGACGGGCAGCAGGGAACCGCCCCGGACAGCTTCTCAGAAATCAAACTCCTCCGCCCTGCGCACGGTCAGGCGCCTGGGCTTCGTTTGCAGCTCTCCCCGCAGGGCCGCGCGCTGCTCCGCCTCGCGCTCCCGCTGCTGCTCCTGCTGTGCGTGCTCCGCCTGAAGGCGCATACGCTGCATCAGCTGCTGGAGCGGCGCCATCGCCGCCAGATCCTGCGCCAAAAGGTCCGCCATGCCGTGCGTGCCCAGCAGCTTCCAGTCCTCCGGCGTGCCGCTGTGCTCCAGGCCAAAGCCCCGCCGCACATACAGCCCACGCAGATCCTCCGGCACATCGTCCGGCACGGCTATCTTCTTGTATGCCTCGCCGTACATCGCGAACCGCCCCGGCAGCCCCGGCTGCGAAAGCGCCGCGCGCACCTCGTCCGGCTCCCGGCGGATGTGCAGCCGCAGCGCGTCCATCAGCGGCTTGTCGGTGTCGTAGCAGCCGCAGCCCCAGCCCAGCCAGTCCGGCCCGAAGCCCCAGTACATGCCGAAGCCCTCGCTGCGCCGCTCGCCCGGATAGCGCCACCCCAGCCAGACGTGATCCCGGAACGGCGACTTGTCCTTCGTGAAGCGCGTGTCCCGCCGGATGCGCGACATCGTGCGCCCGGGCCGCACGTCCAGCCGCGGATCGATCACCTGCACGATCGGCGCCATCTCGTCGCACAGCGCCC
>Ga0129315_1001231_pt1 | contig 11130 bp, 7 predicted proteins | sample Cm827metagenome_FD_94432 | JGI IMG/M metagenome (GOLD analysis project Ga0129315, IMG submission 94432) | Eastern black-and-white colobus group fecal microbial communities from Wisconsin, USA - Cm827 metagenome | ecosystem: Host-associated > Mammals > Digestive system > Large intestine > Fecal...
AATGCAAATTTATTACCAGAAAAAGCTATATTTATTATAGTAGGATTTTTAACAGTATTATTATTAATGAATAAAATTAATAGTATTGATTTTATTATATATTCTTTAATATTACCTAATGAATTATACAACTTTATTGGAATTGGAATTGGGTTATTAAGTATAGGAATAAAAGCATTAAAAAAGGATATTAAAATTAAGAATTTAATAAAAGATATTCAAAGTGATAAAAGCCTTTTAATATTACTTTCTATTATAGGTATATCTACTATAATAAGTATGATATCTACTGGAGTTATGTTAAATGGAGTAGTATCAATAGGATATTTATTAATAATGCTTATTATATTTAAATTAATTAAATTTAATAAATATACTTTTAAAGACTTAGCTTTGACGATGAATAATATATTTATAATTGAAGCTATAGTATTTGTACAACTAATTATAATTGATATAAGTGCTTCTGGTAGAATTACATCAGGGGACTTATATAAAGGAACATTTATTAATGCACATATGGCATGTCTTTGGTTAATATGGTATAGTATCGTATTATTCATAAAATACAAGTATTCTATTCATAGATTAAATGGAAAATTAATCACTTTCAAAGTAGTATTACTTAGTATAATGTTATATTTAACTGATGGAAAGCATCTATGGCTAGCAGCAATATTAGCATTAATAGCGTATGGAATAATTTCTAAATTTAAATCCTTAGAAAAAATAGACGTAATTATTGTTGGGAGTATAATTGTTTTAGGATTATTTATTGTAACTAATATAAGTAAATCAGAGAAATTTAAACAAACTATTTCTAATAAATCTTCATATATATCAATGTATATGTATGAAGAGCCATTTAATACTAAGTTTGAATATATAGACTCCACACTAAATGAAAAATTAAAGGGATATCATTTTTTAATAGGATATGGACAAGGTCAATATGGTAGTAGAATAGCTAACTTAAGGGCTTACGAATATATGGCTAAATCTGAAGGCTTAGCTACAAAACTATCTAAAATATTATCACCATATGTATTAGAGGAATACAAGGATCAAGCAAGCAAATATGATGAAAAATTCGTTGAATTTATACCAAATATGAGTGCAGTTTTAGCATATCCTTTTAGTAGTATCATATCTATCATAGCAGAAGTGGGAATGCTAGGTTATATTGCATATTTGATGTTCTTTAATAGTATAGCAAATAGAAGTAAAATTAAAGAGGCACATTTAATGGTTATAATATTATTGTTCTTAATGATATTTGACTCTTATTTTGAGATGACTTCTGGTATAGGTATGTTTTGGATAATAATGGGTACATTATCAGTACCTCTGAAAATAAATAATGAGGATAAAAAAATAGTGAAAAAGAAAAAAATATTAATAGCTCAATATTCTTTAGGAGGCGGTGGAGCCGAAAAGGTATTGGTTGATATACTAAATAATGTAGATTATAGTAAATATGAAATAAGTATATTTTTATTACGTAAGGAAGGAGTATATTTAAATAAAGTAAATGAAAATGTGAATATAATAGCACCAATAGGAAATGTTATTTTTAAAAATGAGAAAGTAAATAAATTATTAAATGATTTTAGATTTGCACTTATTAAGTTTATGCCGAAGATTGTGCATAGGTTAGTAGTAGGAAATGAATATGATGTGGAAATAGCTTTTGTAGAAGGGCTAACAAGCAAGTTTATTGCAGATAGTTGTAATAAAAATTCAAAGAAAATATCATGGGTTCATATAGATTTAGAAAAATATAAGCCTATAAAGGAATTTTTCCAAAAGAGATTTTATCCTAAGTTTGACGTAATAGCTTGTGTATCTGAAGATTCAAAAAGAGTATTTGAAAAATTATATCCAAACTTAAAAGATAAGACTAGGGTTGTATACAACTTAATTGATTCAAAGCAAATAATAGAGTTAGCAAATGAAGAAATAGAATTTGATGAAGAAATACCAACAATAATAGCTGTTGGAAGACTATCTATTCAAAAAAGATTTGATGTTCTTATAAAGGCACATAAACTATTATTAGATGATGGAATAAATCATAAGCTCCTTATACTTGGTGAAGGTGAGAAAAGAGATGAGTTACAGTTACTTATAAATAACTTAAAGGTAAATGAAACAGTAGATTTACATGGGTTTGTTGATAATCCATATAAATATATAAAGAAATCTAAGGCTTTTGCTATGTCATCTGATTTTGAAGGACTGCCTTTAGTTGTATGTGAATCTCTAGTATTAGGGAAACCGATAGTAGCAACTAGATGTACTGGCCCTACTGAACTATTAGGTAATGGTGAATATGGATTATTAGTTGATTGTGATAATGAAGTACAATTGAAAGAGGCTTTAAAATCTATTTTAATGGATGATAGTTTGTGTGAGTATTATTCTAATAAAAGCTTAGAAAGAAGTAAGATATTTGATACAAAAGAGGCTATAAATAATATATATAATTTATTGGATTAGAGGTATAGAATGGCTAAGGTAAGTATAATAATTGCGGCTTATAATGTAGAGTTGTATATAGAAAGATGTTTGGACTCAGCAGTAGAACAAACACTAAAAGATATTGAAATAATAGTAGTTAATGATGGATCTACTGATGCTACACTAGAGAAGTTATTAATATATGCAAATAAGGATAGTAGAATAAAGATAGTAGACAAGAAAAATGAAGGGCTTATAGAAGCAAGAAAATCAGGGCTAGAAGTAGCAAGTGGAGAATTTCTAATGTTTGTAGATGGTGATGATTGGATTGATATAAAAGCCTGTGAAAAGCTTTATAAAAAATCTATTGAATTAGATTTAGATATACTATGTTATGGATTGTATCATGCATTTGGTGATCAGTTAGAACTTAAAAATATATATGATTTTAAGCTAGTTAATGGAGAAGAGTATTTAAAACTTGTATTATTAAATAAGGCTAGAGCAAACATAGTATTACAGTTAGTAAAGCGAGAGTTTTTAATAAGAAATAATATTATTCTCCCTAGTAATATAACATATGCTGAAGATTTAGCCATTACAGTTACACTAGCATGTAATGAGCCAAGAGTAGGTACTTTGAATGAACCACTATATTATTATTATCAAAGAGAAAATAGTGTTACTAACAAAGTAAGTAATAAAGTATTTGATGTAGAACTTGCGGTTAATTCAATAAGAAATTCACTAGAAGAAAAGGGATATTTGGAAAAATATTATTACGAATTTGAATATTTAATGTTTATTCATTTATATTATCATAGAGTAATTGCTGTAGGCTATACAGGCGAAATACATAAAGCTTTATATGATAAGTGGAGAGAGAAAAAACTTAATATGAAGAATAATAAGTACTATAAAGAGTTTGTTAGTACTATGACTATACGTGAAAAACTAAAACTAATATTATATAATGCAAATTATAATTTAGGTAATATATATAGTGTTTTATATAAAAGCATTCTTAGAATAATTAAATAATATATTTGAAGTAATCTTAAGAATCTTTAATCTTTTATTTATTTTAAAATTTCTAACATAAAATTTATAAGATTATAAATATAGAGGGGATAGTTAATTATAATGTACGGGAAGTTGTATAAGTTAATAAAAAACATAATGAAACTAAGAGTAGTTTCATTTGGTATAAGAATTTTAAAAGATATTAAGTTCTATATTACATATTTAATATCTTTTGATAAAGGAAATAATAATGAACTAAAAGAAATTAACCCCCATAAAGTTGAGACTCCTAAAGTTGAAAATATTATTAGGTCTAATAATATTGAATATGATTTATCAATAATTATACCAGCATATAATAGTGAACATTGTGTAGGAGCATGTATAAAGTCTATTTTAAATCAAGAAACAAATTATAGTTATGAAATTATTATAGTAAATGATGGATCAGTAGATAATACACTAAATGAGATTGAAAAGTTTTCATCACATAATAATATAACGATAATAACTCAAAATAATAAAGGAATATCTGCCTCAAGAAATAAAGGGCTAGAAGTAGCTAGAGGCAATTATATAATGTTTGTAGATTCAGATGATTTGCTAGCTAGCAATGCAATTGAGCCATTGCTTAAAAAGGCATTTGAAAAGGATATTGATATAGTTCAAGGAAATAATAATTATGTTTACAAGGGAAAGGATAAAGTCTTAGAAAAGCCATTATCAAAAAATACAATAGAAGTTAACTTAAAGGAAAGTCCTGATTTTATTTTAAAGATAAAAGGATTTCCGTGGGGGAGAGTATATTCAAGAAGGTTATGGGAGGATGTAGAATTTCCTGTTGGCTTTGACTATGAAGATACTGTAATACAATTTATTATTTTTAGAAAAGCAAATAGTTATTGCTATATTAATCAAGTAGTGTATGAATACACTGTAGGTATGGAATCAATTAGTACTAAATTACAAGGTAGCAATAAAAGTTTAGACACATTTTATATAGTCTTATATTTAATTAATATAAGTGAAAAATTAAATATACCATTTGATGAAACTTTTTATAAAATAATTCTAAATCAATTAGGTAGTTTACTATATATTAGAACTAAAGGAGTAGATCAAACTATTATAAGGAATGTAATATCTGAAGCAGCAGATTTATTAAGAAAAATAGAAATGTATAGTCCTAAACTAAAATTGAAAGATAGATTGTTAAAAAAATCTATTTTAAATGAGAATATTAAAAGATGGACTGCATGTTGCAAAAATAGATAGTAAATTCTTTTATAGTAGCTAAGTTTAGAGGAGAAAAAAATGAGAACAAAAAAAGCAGCCATTAATGGCTTGGTAGGAATATTAACGTATTTAATTTCTTTTTTACCAGCAATGATAGTTAGAAAGATATTTTTAGTTCAATTAGGTGAGGAATTACTGGGACTAAGTTCATTATATACAAACATAATTAGTTACTTATCAATAATAGAAATGGGAATAGGTTCTGCAATAATATTTTCATTATATAAACCATTTGCAGAAGGGGATAGAGTTAAAGTAAAGGGCTATATAGATTATTATGCAAAATTTTATAAAATGGTAGGGGTAATTATTTCAATACTTGGAATAATAATATTACCATTTTTACATATTTTTATTAATGATAATATAGATATGACTAAAGCTATAATATATTTTATTTTATTTTTAATAAATACTGTAATAAGTTATTTTTTCTCATATAAATTATGTATATTTAGTGTTGCTCAAGAAGGTTATATAGTATCAATAGGCACTGCTATATCAAAAGTTATAATGGCTATAATGCAAGTGATAATATTAAAATTATATAGTAGTTTTTTCCTATATATTATTGCTCAAATGGCAGTTAATTTATTATATTACGTAGTTTTAAATAGATATATAGATAAAAAATATACTTGGCTTAAGCGCACAAATGGAAAAATAGAAAAGGTTGAAAAGGATAGTTTAATTAAAAATGTGAAGGCATTATTCATGCATAAAATAGGGTACGTAGTTGTTTTTAGTACAGATAATCTTATTATTTCATCATTTATTAATTTGAGCAGTGTTGCTAAGTATAATGGCTATAGTATGATAATATCTGCAATTCAAGGTGTTATTAACACTGCTACATCAGCAATAACACCTAGCATAGGGAATTTGCTTGTAGATGATGATAAAGAAAAATCATTTAGTATTCATAGGAAATTGTTTTTCATGAATTTTTGGATAGTATCATTTGTTACTATATCACTTTATAATACAATAAGCCAATTCATTAAATTGTGGATGGGTAGAAATCAGGTTTTAGATATATTTACAGTAAATATTATTTTAATAAATTTATATTTTCAATTAATGAGATCTTCAGTAGAACAATTTAAAGAAGGTAGCGGTAATTATTATCAAGATAGATATGCATCTTTTATAGAAGCCTTCATTAATTTAGTGCTTTCAATAGTGTTAGTTAGAAAAATAGGTATAGCAGGGGTATTTATAGGAACTCTTATTAGTAATATATCAGTTGTATTTTGGGTTAAGCCTATGATTACATATAAATATGTATTTAATAAACCGTTAAGGAATTATTTTTATATGTATTTTAAGTATATGCTAATTGCCATTATCCCATTATTAATTACTCATTTTTTAACTAGAGATGTTAAGCAATCACTTATATTAAAGGATTTTATATTTAATTGTATTATTAATATTTTAGTTATTAATTTATTTTATCTAATTATATTTTGGAAAAATAAAGAGTTTATTTACTTTAAAAATTTAATTATAGGTAAATTTAAAAGATAAAGTGGTATAAATTAAAGGAGAATAAAAAATGCCGAAAATAAGTTTGATAGTTGCTGCTTTTAATATTGAAAATTATATTGAAAGATGTATTGAATCATTACTAAATCAAACATTGATTGATATAGAGATAGTTATAGTCAATGATGGCTCAACAGATAGTACACTTAACAAAATAGAAAATATGATTAAGAATGATAATAGAGTAAAATTAATAAATAAAGAAAATGAGGGTGTAGTAGAGGCACGAAGAACTGGATTAATCAATTCAACAGGAGAATATGTTCTTTTTATAGATGGTGATGATTGGCTTGATATTGAAACTTGTAAAAGATGCTATGAGAAACTCATTAAGGATAATTATGATATTTTATATTATGGATATTACATGGCTTATGATGATGGAAAAAGTATAAAAGTTGAGGTAAATGAAGAGATATTAGAGGATAAACAATTTCTAAGGGAATTATTATTAGTTAATGTAAAAGGTTGTATGTGGACTAAGATAATTCGTAGAAATTATTTAATTGAAAATAATATAGGTTTTCCAAAAGATATTATATATGGAGAGGATTTAGCAATGTCAGTAGATATTGCATGCTATAAACCTAAAGTTATTGCTATTAATGAACCATTTTATTATTATTATCAAAGAAAAGATAGCATTACAAATATTAAATTAACCAATCAAGCATTTCATATTATAAAAGCATTAGATTATATAAAAGAATGTATGATAAAGAAAGACTTATTTAAAGAGTTTAATGAAGAATATAATTATTTAGTTTATAGAAATTTATTTTATTCTTTTATAACATGTAATAATGAAGTTAATGAGCTTCATAAAAAATTATATTCTAATTGGATTAAGAGGAATATAAAAATAAATAAAAATAATTATATTGTTGATCATAAAAGAAAATCACCAAGTAATGAAAAAATTAGAATAGTATTATATGGAAGTAATTATAACTTGGGTAGGTTATTTGTGAAAACTAGAAATTTTATTAAAAAAATACAAAGTTGTGAATAAAATAGTAAGTCATATCATTATCCTTTGAGTAATAATGTTGATTTAATATCTTATAAAATGAAGGATGTGTTTTTCTGGAAATTATAAGATATTAAATATATAAAATTAATCACTATAAAATAGAATAGTTTTTAGCCTTATAAATGATAGTAAAATAATAAATTGAAATATAAGTAAGAGGTGTATTTATGAAGGGAATAATATTAGCTGGAGGATCTGGAACTAGATTGTATCCAATAACAAAAACCATATCAAAACAAGTAATGCCTATTTATGATAAGCCTATGATATATTATCCTATGTCAGTATTAATGTTAGCTGGTATAAATGAAATATTAATAATATCTACAGCAAGAGATTTAAAAAACTTTAAAGACTTATTTGGAGATGGAAGTGAAATAGGACTTAAAGTATCATATGCAATTCAAGAAGCACCTAATGGATTGGCAGAAGCCTTTATAATTGGTGAAGATTTTATTGGTGATGATAATGTGGCACTAATACTAGGAGATAATATTTTTTACGGACAAGGGTTAGTAAGTTATTTAGAGAGCTCTGCCAAAATTGAAAATGGTGCAATTATATTTGGAAATTATGTTCAAGATCCAAGAGCTTTTGGAGTAGTTGAATTTGATAAGGAAGGAAATGTTCTTTCATTAGAAGAAAAGCCTGAAAAACCAAAGTCTAAATACGCAGTTCCAGGTTTATATTTTTATGACAATACAGTCATTGAAAAAGCAAAAAGTTTAGAACCATCTTCAAGAGGGGAATTGGAAATAACTGATTTGAATAAGATGTATATGAATGAAGGAAAGTTAAAAGTAAAAACTTTCGGAAGAGGTATGGCGTGGTTAGATACAGGTACACATAGCTCTATGTTACAAGCATCTAACTTTGTTGAAGCAATACAAAATACACAAGGAACTTATGTTGCTTGTTTAGAAGAAATTGCTTATAGAAAAGGATGGATATCAGCTCTAGATGTTGTGCGTTTGGCAAAACCATTGATGAAAACTGGTTATGGTAAGTATTTAATGGAAATAGTTGAAGAAGTAGAGCAGGAAAAAAGTATTAATGAAATAGCAGTAACTAATTATTAATATAAAGAAGTGAGGGAGAAATAATGAAAACTTATTTAGTAACAGGGGGAGCCGGATTTATAGGATCAAACTTTGTCTTATATATGTTAAATAAATATGATGACATAAGAATTATTAATTTAGATAAATTAACTTATGCAGGAAATCTAGAAAATTTAAAATCAATAGAAAATGATGAAAGACATATATTTGTTCAAGGGGATATATGTAACAAAGAGTTAGTTACTTTTCTATTTAAAGAATATGAAATAGATTATGTAGCTCATTTCGCAGCAGAATCTCATGTTGATAGAAGTATAATAGAACCAGAAATTTTTGCTAGAACGAATGTAATGGGAACAGTAAACCTATTAAATTGTGCGAAAAATGCATGGGAAACAGAAAGTGGATGGAAACAAGGGGTTAAGTTCTTACATGTTTCAACAGATGAAGTTTATGGTTCATTAGGTGAAACGGGATTCTTTATGGAAACAACTCCACTTGACCCACATAGTCCATATTCATCAAGTAAAGCTTCTTCAGATTTAATGGTTAAAGCGTATTTTGATACTTATAAAATGCCAATTAACATAACAAGATGCTCAAATAATTATGGACCATTCCAATTTCCAGAAAAATTAATACCTTTATTAATAAAAAACTGTTTAGAACATAAAAATTTACCGATATATGGTGATGGAATGAATATAAGAGATTGGTTATTTGTTGAAGATCATGCAAAAGCAATCGATATGGTTATAAATAGTGGTAGACTAGGTGAAGTATATAACATTGGTGGACATAATGAAAGAACTAACATACAAATTGTTGATACTATCATAGAATATTTAAATAATAATGTAGATAATAAAATAACTGAAGCTTTAAAAACTTATGTTGAAGATAGAAAAGGTCATGATAGAAGATATGGGATTGACCCAACTAAGATAAAAGAAGAGTTAGGCTGGTATCCAGAAACAACTTTTGAAGTAGGAGTAGTAAAGACTATACAATGGTACTTAGATAATAAAAAGTGGATGGATAATATAACATCAGGAGATTATAAGAATTATTACAAAAAGATGTATGAATAAATTGGTTTATTATAAATCGTAATACTAATTTAACTTAGGAGGAAACATGATAAAGTTTAATATTCCACCATTTGTGGGCAAAGAAGAAGAATATATAAGACAAGCTGTGGTTGAAAATAAAAAAATATGCGGAGATGGTCCATTTACAAAGAAATGTAATAACTGGTTAGTAAATAAAACAGGTACACAGAAAGCTTTATTAACTACATCATGTACCCATGCATTAGAAATGGCTGCAATTTTATGTGATATTAAAGAAGGTGATGAAATAATTGCACCATCATATACTTTTGTATCAACCGTAAATGCCTTTGTTCTTAGAGGTGCCAAAATAGTATTTGTAGATATAAGGCCAGATACTATGAATATCGATGAAAATTTGATAGAAAGTGCTATTACAGAAAAAACTAAAGCCATAATCCCAGTTCATTATGCTGGGGTAGCATGTGAAATGGATAAAATAATGGAGATAGCTAAAAAATATAACTTATATGTTATAGAAGATGCTGCTCAAGGAGTTATGTCAACATATAAAGGCAAACAACTTGGAACAATAGGTGACTTAGGAACGTATAGTTTCCACGAAACTAAGAATTATAGTATGGGTGAAGGTGGAGCTTTATTAATAGATAATAAGGAGTTTGTTGAAAGAGCTGAAATAATAAGAGAAAAAGGAACTGATAGAAGTAAGTTCTTTAGAGGACAAGTAGATAAATACTCATGGGTTGACATTGGATCATCATTTTTACCAAGTGAATTAAATGCAGCATATCTTTATGCTCAATTAGAAGAAGCAGAAAAAATAAATAATGATAGATTGAAGTCTTGGGGATTATATTATAATGGATTATCAGAACTAAGAGATAATGGGTTAATAGAATTACCTACAATACCTAAGGAATGTGAACATAATGCTCATATGTTTTATATAAAACTTAAAGATTTAAATGAGAGAACAAAGTTAATAAGTTTTTTAAATGAAAGAGGAATAGCTAGTGTATTCCACTATGTACCTTTACATTCAGCTAAAGCTGGAATAGAATTTGGTAGATTCCATGGGGAAGATAGATACACTACTAGGGAAAGTGAAAGGATTTTAAGATTACCGTTATACTATGGGGTAAAAGACGCAGAAGTAAAAACTGTAATTAGTTCAATAAAAGAATTTTTTAATGAATAATAAATTAGATTTGTAGATAGGGGATTAATATGAAGGTTTCTTTTGTTATTCCATGTTATAATTCTGAAAAAACTATTAGTAAGCTTATAGATATGACATGTGAACAAATGAATTTAATGGAAATAAATGATTATGAATTTGTACTTGTAAATGATTATTCAAAAGATAAAACAATGGATGAATTGAGATTTATAGCTAATAAGTATAAATTCGTTAAGGTTATAGACTTAGCAAATAATTTTGGACAACATAATGCCATAATGGCAGGATTAAATTATGTAGAAGGTGACATAGTTGTAGGTATGGATGATGATTTGCAGACACATCCATCCCAACTTCCTAAATTATTTTCAAAACTAGATGAAGGATATGATGTTGTTTATGGTAGATATCCAGAAAAAAAACATTCTTGGTTCAGAAATTTAGGAAGTAAATTTA
>Ga0129315_1001235_pt1 | contig 11101 bp, 14 predicted proteins | sample Cm827metagenome_FD_94432 | JGI IMG/M metagenome (GOLD analysis project Ga0129315, IMG submission 94432) | Eastern black-and-white colobus group fecal microbial communities from Wisconsin, USA - Cm827 metagenome | ecosystem: Host-associated > Mammals > Digestive system > Large intestine > Fecal...
ACCAGAACCATGTCTGCCGTTATCGAGCAGCATCACGACAAGGACGGTATCATCTGGCCTGTATCTGTCGCTCCATACCACGTTTGGATCACCGTCATCGACGCTTCAAACGAGACTCAGATGGCCCTGGCCGCAAAGCTGGAGGCAGAGCTGGAGAAGCAGAACGTTGAAGTGGTCGTGGACGACAGAGACGAGAGACCAGGAGTGAAGTTCAAGGATGCAGATCTCATCGGCTGCCCTATCAGGATCACCGTGGGCAAGAAGGCCGGAGACGGAATGGTGGAGTACAAGCTGAGGAGAGAGCAGGAGATGTCTGTTATCTCGGCCGACGAGGCCATCAAGGCGGCCAAGGAGCTGGTGGAGGCCGAGCGCTTCGGCACGGACCACATCAGGATGCCGGAGTTCAGGTATCACAACGGGCGCAAGATCAAATAGGCTCCTGAAGCTGTCCGGACGCTTGGACGGCCGGTGAAATAATGGCAATACGTGACTATGGAGTGCAGCGACGTCGTGGACGGAGCTGCACTCTGTCGTATAGGGGAGACAGGGACTGGCATCTTCCCGTAGAGAGACGGAAATTATGTGGGAACTTTTCGTGATATTTTTCAAGCTTGGGATATTCACCATAGGCGGAGGGATCGCCATGGTGCCCATCCTCAGAAAAAAGATGGTCGAGGAGCTGAAGTGGTTCGACGATGACGAGATGGTGGACATCATCGCAATATGCCAGGGGCTTCCGGGCGTCCTGGCCGTGAATATGGCAACATTCGTCGGATACAAGAAAAAGAAGCTTCCGGGTGCTTTTGTGGCAACGCTTGGCGTGATCATACCATCCTTTGTGATAATCCTGGTGATCGCCAGGTTCCTGTCGGAATTCGAGGAAAACGTGTACATTCAGGGAGCACTGGGCGGACTCAAGGCTGCGGCTGCAGCGCTGGTCCTCCTGGCTGTGTGGCAGGTGGGCAGGACGGCCGTCAGCGACTGGTTCTCTGCCGTTTGCGCGGCAGGCGCCTTTGTTCTGATAGTATTCTGCAAGATAAGCGTGGTGTACGTGATAATACTTTTCCTGGCCATCGGTGTGGCTAAGGAATTTCTCTTTCCGGGAAGGCCTGCCATAGATCCGGATGCCATGACGAAGGCAAAAGTACCCGGGGGTTCAAAAAATAAAGAGAAGGGAGGGGATGAGAAATGATATATCTGCATCTTTTCCTGGCATTCATGAAAATAGGACTCTTCGGCTTTGGAGGAGGGCTGGCCATCATCCAGCTGATCTACGACAGCATTCAGCAATTCGCGAAAATAACTCCGGATCTCTTCGCCGAGATAGTGGCCATTGCACAGGTCACCCCGGGCCCGGTCGCCATAAACACCGCCACCTTTGTGGGGTTCATGAGCGCAGGAGTTCTGGGCGCTGCAGTGGCGACAACGGGGGTCGCTGTCCCGTCCTTTGTCATCATCTCAATGGTCAGCAGGGTGATGGAGAAGTTCAAGAACAGCAGGATCATTAAAGGAGCCCTCTCGGGCATCCGGCCTGCGGCTGTCGGACTCATCGCATCGGCGTTTCTCACGGTAAGCAAGCCGGTGGTGTTCAATGATGCCCACCTGGGGAGCAACTTCCACGAACTGACGGCCATGCTTCCGCAGTCTGTAGACGTTGTCTCGATAGCCCTCGCAGCAGTAACTATGGTCCTTCTCATTTTTTCAAAGAAAGACCCCATCAAGATCCTGGTGGTCATGGCGATCGTCGGAGCGGTGCTTGGAGCGTGACTTTTACATGTGCAAGGAACACAGGCTATTGTTCGAACCGGCGTTCACCTATATAATGCAGGTTGAGATTTTTTTACAGGCGGGAAACGTCTGACACAAGGAGGCAGTCTTATGAAGGTATACAATTCCCTTACCGGCAAGAAGGAGGAATTCGTCCCTCTGGAAGAAGGCAAGGTAAAGATGTATGTGTGCGGACCTACAGTATACAATTTTTTTCACATCGGAAACGCAAGGCCGTTTGTGGTCTTTGATACACTGAGAAGGTATTTCATCTGGAGAGGATACGAGGTCAAGTACGTCCAGAACTTTACTGACGTAGATGACAAGATCATCAACAGGGCGAGAGAAGAGGGGATCACGGCACCGGAGGTCTCCGAGAAGTATATAAAAGAGTATTTCGAGGATGCGAAAGCGCTGAACGTAATGCCTGCTGACGTGCACCCGAAGGTATCGGAGCATATCGACGACATTATCGCATTTATTCAGACCCTCATCGACAAGGGATATGCCTATGAGGCCGACGGAGACGTGTATTATTCCACGAGAAAATTCGATGAGTACGGCAAGCTCTCCGGGCAGAACATTGACGACCTCGAGTCGGGGGCCAGGATCGCCATCGGCGAGGTAAAGAAAGATCCGCTGGACTTCGCTCTATGGAAGGCACAGAAGGAGCCTGACGAGATCGCCTGGAAGTCACCTTGGGGCATGGGAAGACCGGGCTGGCACATCGAGTGCTCCACCATGGCCAGAAAGCACCTGGGGCCGACCATCGACATCCACGGCGGCGGGCAGGACCTGAAGTTTCCGCATCACGAGAACGAGATCGCCCAGTCCGAGGCGTGCAACGGAGTGCCTTTTGCGAAATACTGGATGCACAACGGATACATCACCATCGACGGAGTGAAGATGTCCAAATCCCTGAACAACTTTTTCACCGTGAGAGACATCAGAAAGCACTACAGCGGCGACGTCATTCGCTTCTTCCTGCTGTCCGGCCACTACAGGAGCCCGATCAACTTCAGCGATGTGCTGATGGAGCAGGCCAAACAGGGGCTCGGCAGGATCGTGACCTGTGTGGAGACCCTGGAGCACCTGGAAAAGAACGGTTCGCAGGGCCTCACCGACGAGGAGAAGAAGGAGCTGGAGTCCCTCGGAAAATACAGGGATATGTTCATCGAGGCCATGGACGACGACCTGAACACCGCCGACGGCATTTCTGCGATCTTCGAGATGGTGTCTGACATCAATGTCTTCGTGAGAGACGGCGCCTCCAGGGAGTTCGCCGCAGAGGCTGAGAAGAAGATCAGGGAGCTTACCGACGTCCTGGGGATCATGCAGCACGTGGACGACGTGGATCAGATCGGTGCCGACGTTCAGGCTCTGGTGGATGAGCGCCAGGAGGCCAGGAAGGCAAAGAACTGGGCGAGGGCCGACGAGATCAGGGATCAGCTGAAGGCCATGGGATACACGGTGAAGGACACTCCTCAGGGCGCACAGCTGATCAAGGACTGATGGAGACAGGAAGGCTGAAATTTCGATCAGATGATGAATTTAGATAATGTGAATACGTCGACGCTGGCTTTTCTCGGTGATGCCGTTTACGAGGTGGCTATCAGGAAGATGCTGGTGGAGAACGGCATGAACAACGCCGACAGGCTGCACCGGGCCGCGGTGAAATACGTTTCGGCGGAAGGTCAGTCCCGGGCGGTGAAGGAGCTGAGCAGGGATTTTCTCACACCCGAGGAGATAAGACTCGTGAAGCGGGGAAGGAACCACAGGACCACTTCCCATCCGAGGAACGTGGATCCGAGGAAATACAAACAGGCCACAGGCTTCGAGGCTCTCCTCGGGTACCTGGAGCTCAGCGGCGACAAGGAGCGGCTGGACCAGGTCATCACAGAGGCCATCCACGTGATAAACGGGAAAAGAGACAGACAGGAGAAAGTGGCGGAGCCACGTGCCGCCGCAGATCGCGATGAGCAGGAGAGAGAACAGATATGAGCAAGGCTGATGAAAAGTTCGTGGCAATGTGCCAGGACATATTGGAGAACGGGTTCAGCACCGAAGGATATCCGGTGAGAGCGAGGTGGGCCGACGGTACACCTGCTCACACCATCAAGAACTTCGGCGTGGTGACCAGATATGATCTTCAGGAGGAATTTCCGGCGCTGACGCTCAGACCCACGGCCATCAGGCTGGCATTTGACGAATTGCTCTGGATATGGCAGAAGAAGTCAAACAACGTGCACGACCTTCACTCTCATATCTGGGATCAGTGGGCCGACGAAGATGGAAGCATCGGGAAGGCCTACGGATATCAGCTTCAGATCCCTTACAAATTCAAACAGGGAGAGATGGATCAGGTGGATAACGTGCTGTGGCTTCTCAAGAATGACAGGTACTCCAGAAGGATCGTGACCAGCATGTATAATTTTGCAGATCTCAGCGAGATGAACCTTGAACCATGCGCCTACAGCATGACATTCAACGTAAAGGGGGATACACTGAACGCCATTTTAAACCAGCGCTCACAGGATGTGCTCACGGCCAACAACTGGAACGTGGTACAGTATTCCCTGCTGCTCATGATGATGGCACAGGTAAGCGGTCTGAAGGCAGGAGAGCTGATACAGGTTATCGCAGATGCACATATCTACGACAGGCATGTCGATATGGTAAAGGAGCTTATCACAAGGCCTCAGTACCCGGCCCCAAAGGTGCGGCTCAACCCTGAAGTCACAGATTTCTACAGCTTTACAACAGATGATCTGATCATCGAGGATTACCAGAAAAATCCTCAGATCAAAAATATCCCAGTGGCCATATAAAGGAGAGTTGCAATGGATCTCATCGTAGCAGTGGACAGCAAATGGGGCATAGGAAGAGATAACGGGCTCCTGGCATCGGTGCCAGGGGACATGAAGTTCTTCCGTGAGACCACCACTGGTGGAGTGGTGGTCATGGGGCGGAAGACCCTGGAGAGCATGCCCGGCGGAAAGCCCCTTCCAAAGCGCGTCAACATAGTGATAACCAGGCAGCCGGATTACGAGGCGCCGGGGGCCGTCGTGGTCCACGACAGGGAGGAGCTGGCGGAAGCCCTGAAGGAGTGCGGCGGGAAAAAGGTCTTCATCATCGGCGGAGGCTCCGTGTACAGGGAGTTCTATAAGGACTGCCACAGGTGTTACGTCACTAAGCTACAGGAGGACCTGAACGCGGACACGTTTATGGTGGATCTGGACGAGGATCCGGATTTCAGACTCACAGAAGAAAGTCCGGTACACGAGGAAAACGGCATAAAGTACACGTTCTGTACCTATGAAAAAACCGAAAAATAACCGGCTGAACGATAACAGAACGGATCGTTTCAATGCGGATATATACAGATCCGCGGATCACGGAGAAATTTAATGAGTAAAGGACAGAACAAATACAGACAGGAAAGACAGGAGCGGCAATCGGCCGGTTCTGTCAGAAAAGGAAAGAATCAGGACCCCGGCAGCCGCAGGAGAGATCGCAGTGCCGGCGACAGATCCCGTTACCGCGATGGATCCAGAGACAGAGAAAACCTCAGAGGTTACGCCCCTGACGATCTCCAGAGGGACAGGGAGGCCATAGCCGATGACGGCGTGGAAAAGGTGTTCGGCAGGAATCCGGTACTGGCGGCCCTCAGAGGATCCAGAGAGGTCGAGCACATATACATCGCGAAGGGGACCGAGGGCTCTGTGAGGCAGATAGCCGGACTGGCCAAAGATAACGGGGTCCCTGTGGACTTCGTGGACAGAGAGATCATAAACATTATGGCCAGGGGCGAGAAGCACCAGGGCGTGGCGGCAAGAGTCTCCCAGTATAGTTATTCCACGATACAGGATGTGTTTACCAGGGCGGAAGAGTCAGGAGAGGATCCTTTTCTCATCGTCCTGGACGAGATCAACGATCCCCACAATCTTGGTGCCATTATCAGAACGGCGGAGTGCGCAGGTGCCCACGGAGTGATCATTCCGAAGAGAAGGGCCTGCGGCCTCACCGGGACCGCGGCTAAGAGCTCCGCCGGAGCCATCGAGACCATGCCGGTGGTCAAGGTCACAAACATCAGCAAGACACTGGAGGATCTGAAGGAGCTGGGACTCTGGATAGCGGCCTGCGACATGGGAGGACAGCTCTACTACAAGGCGGATCTTTCCGGGTCGATAGCCGTCGTGATAGGAAGTGAGGGCGAGGGCATCAGCAGGCTGGTAAAGGAAAAGTGCGACTTTACTGTATCCATGCCTCTCTGCGGCAAGGTCAACTCTCTCAACGCGTCAAATGCCGCCGCGGTTATAATGTACGAGATCCGCAGGAGGAGAGACCTGCTGGACATCTGATGACATGGCTCACAGAAAAAACGAAAAATGAAATAAATTAACTTGACTTTGAATTCCGGTCAGAGTAACATTATTGAGCGTCTTTATGTATACTGGTGCGGAGCGAGTTGAAATTCGCTCTGTGTTTTAAGTTGACCGAGAATAGATAGAGAACCACTGGTAATCATATTTTAAGGAGGAGATCACCGTGAGGAATAAGATCACACTCGCATGCACAGAGTGCAAGCAGAGAAACTACAACACAACCAAGAACAAGAAGAACGACCCGGACAGGATCGAGCTCATGAAGTACTGCAAGTTCTGCGGTAAGGAGACTCTTCACAAGGAAACAAAGTAGTTCATTTCGGAACGGAGCGGTTTTATGGCTAATAACAAGAGCAACGGCAGCAAAAAGAAGTCCGGAAGCAGCAAGTCGGCAGTGAGCAGAGCGGCAAGCTACGGCTCATCGGCAGGCCGTGCCCAGACTAAGAGAGAAGGGCGTGGACTGCGGGCCTATTTCAGAGGAGTGCGCCAGGAATTCATGAAGGTCGTGTGGCCTACCAGAGAGGAACTGGGAACGAGCACCGTGGTAGTTATCGTCGTGTGCGCTGTCTTTGCAGTCGCCTTCTGGCTCATCGATACCGGATTCCTTGCGTTACTCAGGTCTGTTCTGGGTATTTCTATGTCTTAATAGAAGAGGAAACGGGAGTTTTATATGGCAGATTTGAACGAAAACAGCACGGAAGTAAGACCGTCTCTTTCCCCGCTGGAAGGAGAAGGCCTGCGTGGTGACGGCACGGCCAAGTGGTATGTCGTCCACACATACTCCGGATATGAGAACAAGGTCAAGGACAGCATCGAGCGGATGGTTGAGTATCGCGGAATGCAGGACCTGATCCTGGAGGTCGCGATCCCTACCGAGAACAGGGTGGAGATCAAGAATGGCCAGAGGAAGGTAAGGCAGAAGAAGCTGTATCCGGGCTATGTTGTTATCAAGATGATCGTGACCAACGAGACCTGGTACCTGGTGAGGAACACTGAGGGCGTTACTGGTTTTGTAGGACACGGATCCGATCCTATCCCTCTGACCAAGGAAGAAGTGGTCAGAATGGGGATGGAGAAAATGCGCATCGAACTGGATATCGAGGTCGGTGATACGGTCCGCATAGTCAGCGGTCCATTCGAGGGCCACATGGCCATCGTTGAGGACATCAACACTGAAAAGCAGATCGTAAAAGCGAAGGCATCGATGTTTGGTCGAGATACATCTGTGGAACTCGAGTTCTCGCAGGTGGATAAACTATAAAAGAAAGGAGTAGAAAATGGCTAAGAAGATCGACGGCTATATCAAGCTTCAGATCCCTGCAGGAGGAGCAACTCCGGCACCGCCAGTAGGCCCGGCACTGGGACAGAAGAGCGTCAACATCATGGACTTCTGCAAGCAGTTCAACGCTCAGACAGCAAACCAGTCTGGAATGATCATTCCAGTAGTTATCACGGTCTACACAGACAGGTCCTTCACATTCGTGTGCAAGACTCCGCCGGCAGCAGTTCTCATCAAGAAGGCAGCTGGTATCGAGACAGCTTCTGGAGAGCCTAACAAGACAAAGGTCGCAAAGATCACACTTGCACAGGCTCAGGAGATCGCTCAGACAAAGATGCCTGACCTGAACGCAGCTTCACTTGAGGCGGCTACAGACATGATCAAGGGAACTGCCCGCAGCATGGGAGTAGAAGTAGTAGAGGGCTAATTCAGTGGGAGGCAGACGAAGAGCTGCCGACAGTACCACAAGGAGGAAATAATGCCAAAGAGAAGTAAAAGGTTCAACGCTGCTCTGGAGTCTTTCGACAAGACACAGACCTACAGCGTTGCAGAGGCTGTAAGTCTTGCAAAAAAGACCAGCAGCGCGAAGTTCGACGAGACCGTTGAGCTCCACATCCGTCTGGGTGTAGACGGAAGACACGCAGATCAGCAGGTAAGAGGTGCTACAGTTCTTCCTCACGGAACAGGTAAGTCCAAGAAGGTCCTGGTGTTTGCAAAGGGACCTAAGGCTGAGGAGGCCGAGGCTGCAGGCGCTGATTACGTAGGTGCTGAGGACATGGCGGAGAAGATCCAGAAAGAGAACTGGTTCGACTTCGATGCAGTAGTTGCTACTCCTGACATGATGGGAGTTGTTGGACGTCTTGGTAGAGTACTGGGACCTAAGGGACTGATGCCAAACCCTAAGTCCGGCACAGTTACGATGGACCTGACAAAGGCTCTCGAGGACATCAAAGCCGGTAAGGTGGAGTATCGTCTCGACAAGGCCAACATCATCCACGTTATCATCGGAAAGGCTTCTTTCACAGAGGAGCAGCTCACGGAGAACGCAAACGCACTGATCTCGGCTATCGCTAAGGCTAAGCCTTCAACAGCTAAGGGTCAGTATTTCAGGAGCGTGACCGTAGCTTCCACCATGGGACCTGGAGTAAAGATCAACACAGCTTCACTGGGCTAATCAGTGATGACAATGGAATACCAACTGTAGACAGCGGGTGCGAACGCTTAATTTCCCGCCGAGGTACAATATAGATCGCCTCGCAGTTATCCTTGCGAGGTTTTTTGTACCCCACACCAGGTATGGTGACAAGGTCGACAATCAAAATTTGGACGGAGATCTCCGTTCAGGAAAGGAGATAAAATGTCTGTAGAAGCAAAAGCAGCTAAGCAGGTTATCATCGACGAGATCAAGGAAAGATTCAGCAATGCGTCTTCCGTAGTCGTAGTTGATTACCTGGGTATCACGGTAGCTGAGGCAGACGCTCTGAGAAAAGAACTCAGAGAGGCCGGCGTACAGTTTACTGTATATAAGAACACACTTGTTAAGCGCGCTATCGAGGGAACAGAATACGAGGCTCTGGGCGACTGCCTGAAAGGCTCCAGTGCTCTGGCATTCTGCTCTGATGACCCGACAGCATCTGCAAGGATCCTGGACAAGGCCATCAAGAAGTACAAGAAGATGGCATTCAAGGGCGGCGTTCTGGATGGAGCAGTTCTGGACGCAGCACAGGTACAGGCTCTGGCAGAGATCCCATCAAGAGAGGAGCTCATCGCCCGCTTCATGGGAAGTGTCAAGGCACCGATTTCCAAGTTCGTCAGAACACTCCAGGCTGTTGTGGACAACGGCGAGGAAGGAAGCGCCGATGCTCCGGAGACAGCGGAGGCAGCAGAGGCATAGGCCGGCGTTCTGTCCATCTGACAGAATGCGTTTCATAAGCACCGCACATGTGAGTGCGGCCACATAAATTTTATAAAGAAAGGAAATTTACAATGGATAAGGATCAGATCATTGAAGCCCTGAAGGGTATGACACTGCTTGAGATCAACGAGCTGGTTAAGGCTTGTGAGGAAGAGTTCGGCGTATCCGCTGCAGCAGTAGCAGTAGCACCTGCAGCAGGTGGAGCAGCAGACGGCGGCGCTGAGGAGCAGACAGAGTTCACTGTCGTTCTGAAGGAGATCGGCGACAACAAGATCAAGGTCATCAAGGCTGTAAGAGAGGCTACCGGACTTGGTCTGAAGGAGGCTAAGGCTCTGGTAGATGAGGCTCCATCCAACATCAAGGAGAACATCGAGAAGGCTGAGGCTGAGGCTCTGAAGGCATCCCTGGAAGAGGTTGGTGCTACTGTAGAGCTGAAGTAGTTCGGATAAAAACAAGGAACGAATTGAACCCTGTTTTTACAGGGTTCAATTTTTTCGTATATTCGTATATATATGCACTTTCCTCACATTCCCCGCAATCACCGGGCACGGCCCCGGGACTGACGTGATTTTTGAAGGCCGGGGGGTTCGGGGAAAATGCATATGTGCGATAAAATAAACATCATTTTCCGTGAAAATTCTGTTGAATAATAGAACTGATTTCAATATAATTGTAAGTTGCTATAGAGTCGAAAAGTTATAATTCAACAAGGAGTAATAACATGCCAAAACCTGTAAAAGTCGGAAGGAAAGAGCGCATGACCTTCGCCAAGATCAATGAAGTTTGCGAGATGCCGAACCTCATTGATATCCAGACGAAATCCTACGAGTGGTTCGTCAAGGAAGGCCTTGCCGAGGTGCTGGAGGACGTTTCTCCTATATGGGATACGACGAACACGCTCCGCCTCTCTTTCACAGATTATTCCTTTTCTGATACACCAAAGTACAGTCAGGAAGAATGCAAGGACAGAGAGGCTACTTACGCCACTTCCTTAACTGTAAAGGTGAGACTCAAGAACATGGATACGGGCGCCATAATGGAGCAGGATGTATTCATGGGAGAGTTCCCTTTGATGACAGAGAAAGGCACGTTCATCTATAACGGTGCCGAGAGAGCCATCGTCACGCAGCTGGTCCGCTCCCCGGGACCTTATTTTGACGTTGAGGTGGACAAGTCCAACCAGAGCCTGTTCTCCGCCCAGATCATCCCTAACAGGGGTGCCTGGCTCGAGTACGAGACAGACTCCAACGGTATCCTTTACGCCAGAGTGGACAGGCAGAGGAAGCTGCCTATCACCACATTCCTGAGAGCCCTTGGCCTGAGCACGAACAAGGACATCCTGGATGTGTTCGGTGACGACCCGAGACTGATGAGCACCTTTGAGAAGGACAGCGCGAAGGACACAGATGACGGTCTGAAGGAGATCTACAGAAGGCTGAGACCTGGAGAACCGCCGACAGTTGAGAATGCGAAGTCCATGCTCAACGCCCTCCTTTTCGATCCTAAGAGGTATGACCTTGCCAAGGTGGGCAGATACAAATACAACAAGAAGCTGGGCATTCACGACCGTCTCGTAGACGCCATCGCCGCACAGGATGTCATAGACCCTAACAGCGGTGAGGTCCTGGTGGAAGAAGGCCAGGTGATCAGCCGTGAGATGGCGATGATCATAGAGGATGCCGGTGTTGAATCCGTTGAGGTAAAGAGCAAGCAGCACGAGCACGAGACCACGAAGGTGATAGGAAACAACTTCGT
>Ga0129315_1001236_pt1 | contig 11088 bp, 8 predicted proteins | sample Cm827metagenome_FD_94432 | JGI IMG/M metagenome (GOLD analysis project Ga0129315, IMG submission 94432) | Eastern black-and-white colobus group fecal microbial communities from Wisconsin, USA - Cm827 metagenome | ecosystem: Host-associated > Mammals > Digestive system > Large intestine > Fecal...
GAGACGGAGCCGCTGCCGCCGGGCATCGCCTATGTCCACGCCGCCTATCCCTACACCGGACAGGCGCGCTCGCTCATTCTGAAGCTCAAGTTCGAGCGGCAGCGCCCGGCCGCCGTGCCGCTGGCCCGCGCCATGGCCGCACTGCCCGCCGGGGAGGAGGAGCTGCTCGTCCCCGTGCCCACAACAAGGCGCCGCCTGCGCGAGCGCGGCTTCAATCAGGCACAGGTGCTGTGCAGCCTGCTGGCCGGGACGTGGGGCATGCCGATGGAGGAGGCGCTCGTGCGCGAGGACGACCGCACGGCGCAGTCCACGCTGGGCGGTCAGTCGCGCAGGGCCAATCTGACTGGCTGCATGCGCGCACTGACGTCGGTCAGTGGACGGCGCGTGCTGCTGGTGGACGACGTCTATACCACCGGCTCCACCGTGGCCGAGGCCGCCCGGGCGCTCATGGAGGCGGGCGCGGCAAGCGTCGGCGTGATTGTCGCGGCGCGCACGGAATTTGATCCGTGACAGGCAAAACGCGAACGGAACCGGGATAAAAACATGCGTCCTCCTGACAAAATTGACGGGAAACCGGGAAAAACTTTGTCAAACCGCTTGCAATATTTCGGCTTTGCTCGTATAATATGGGAGGATGATCACGCGGGTCTGTGGTTGAAAGTCGATGCCAGTCGCAGGCGAAGCGATCCACGTAATCCGGCCAAAGCGCCGGGGAGCATGGTGCGGCTTAGAGGTAAGTCCGTCCAGGGCAACCTGAGAGGGTCAGTAGTGGGGCACAGCTTTTGTGTATGAGCGAACGCTCCAGACGGCGAGTGTGGGGTCAAAGACCAGGTCAGCCGGGTGCATCATACCGATCTCTATTTTTTTCGGAGGGGAATATCCCATGTATCAGGACAAGACTTTGACCTGCAGAGACTGTGGCCAGGAATTTGTGTTCACCGCCGGTGAGCAGGAGTTCTACGCGGAGAAGGGCTTCCAGAATGAGCCGACCCGCTGCAAGGCCTGCCGCATCGCCCGCAAGAACAGCCGCCCGGCTACCGGTGAGGCTCAGCAGCGCGAAATGTACGAGACCACCTGTGCGCAGTGTGGCGCTCCGACCCGCGTGCCTTTCATCCCGAAGAACGACCGACCCATCTATTGCAGCGAGTGCTACGCCGCCCGTCGCGCGCCCCGCTATTGATTGATGAAACAGTCCCCGGCTTACAGCCGGGGGCTTTTTTTTGCACGCAGGAGAGCAGAAAACACATGAAACAGTGCCCGGTTGTCCATACAATTTCCGATTGTGGTCCCGCTTGCGTCACATTGTTGTCGAAAAATCCCGGTACAATGACCGCGATTCCAAGAACAGAGAGAGCGGAGGAACCGAATATGAGCGAAAACAACGTACCGGCGAAAACCACGACCAGCGTGCCCGCGCCGCAGACGGGGAAAAAGCCCCGCCGCAGGCGCAGCCGCCTTGCCCGCACGGTCAAAAAACTGGTGAAGACCGTGATTGCTCTTGTCGTGCTGGTGGCCGTCGGGCTGTTCGGCCTCAAGGCATACATCAGGAGTCAGGCGGCGTCGGGCGATGACTCGGCCAGCTACTCCCGCGCCACCGTGCAGAGCGGCGCGATGAGCGAAACCGTCTACGGCACGGGCACCACCTCGGCCAAGAACCAGCCGAACGTGCTCGCCCAGGCGGACGGCACGCTGACCGATCTGCGCGTGGCCGTCGGCGACACGGTGCAGGAGGGCGACATCCTCGCCATCATCACCAACGAGGACATCGACGACACCATCACCGACTGCGAGTTTGCGCTCTGGGAGCTGGATGAGACGATCCTGGAGACCTCCGCGGGCTCCAGCGTGCTCAGCATCAAGGCCCCGATGGCCGGCCGCGTGATGGCGATCTACGCCGCGGCGGGCGACGACGCGCTGGCGGTCTTCCGCCGCGAGGGCGCGCTGGCCATCATTTCCACCGACGGACGCATGCGCGTGGAGGTGGATGACGTGCCCAAGGCGGCCAATCTGGCGCTGGGCGACAGCGTGAGCGTCACCGGCGCATCCGTGGACGTGACCGGCACCGTCACCGACCTGACCCTCCAGGGCACCCACGCAACGATCACCATCAACTCCGACGAGCTGCCGATGGGCGAGACCGTCACCGTGACCACGGCGGCGGGCCAGAGCGTCGGTACCGGCACGCTGGAGGTCAACAAGCCCATGGAGGTGTCCGCCTACGGCGGCACGATCAAGTCCGTCTCCGTGAAGGTGGGGCAGAAGGTCGAGCGCAAGGACACGCTGTTCAGGCTCGAGGATTCCCCGCTGACGCTGACGCTTGAGAACCTGCGCCTGCAGCGCGAGGCCGCGGCCAAGGAGCTGGAGGATGCCAAGACGCAGCGCGAGAACCTGATCGTCGTCGCGCCGTGCGACGGCATCATCGCCTCGCTGGAGGTCAGCGAGGGCGACGAGATCACCAGCGGTGCGCTGCTGTGCTCCATCCTGCAGGGCGAGGACATGAAGCTGACCATCGCCGTGGATGAGCTGGACGTGGTGAACGTCGAGGCGGGCCAGAAGGTCACCATCACCGTCGATGCGCTCAGCGGCGTGGAGATCAGCGGCGAGGTCTACAAAATCGCGCCGGTGGGCTCGAACTCCGGCGGCGTGACGACCTACGACGTCGAGCTGTCCTTCGATGCGGAGGGCACCGGCGTGCGCTCCGGCATGAACGCGACCGGTGAAATCGAAATCGCCAGCAAGTCGAGCACGCTCTTTGTGCCGGTCGAGGCGATCATGACGATCAACAACACCACCTATGTGATGGTCGAGGACGGCGGCAGCCAGTCGCTCGTCTCTGCGGCGAACACGGCTGGGACCGCCCAGGCGGGCACGAAGGGCGCGCGGGGCACCGGCGATACGTCCGAGGCGGGCAGTGCCCGGTCGATGGGCGGTGCGCCGGACATGAGCGGCGCCTCCGAGATGGGCGGCGCGCCGGAGATGAGCGAACGCATTGGCCGCGGAAGCTGGACCCAGCAGGAGACGGACACGGCGGAGCCTTCCGCACCGGCGGCGCAGCCGGCGGAGGCGAGCTTCCTGAGCACGGCGCTCACGCGCGCAAAGACGCTGTACGCCAGTCTGATGGCCTGGCTCTATGAGGATGCGGTGTCCACGGCGGACACGGTGACCGGCTCGCTGGTGCAGGTGACGGTCGGCATGCAGAACGACGACTACGCCGAGATCCTCTCCGGCGTGAGCGCGGGCCAGACGGTGCTCTACACCGCGACGTCCTCGTCCTCCGGCTCCAGCTGGAACATGAACAGCCGCGGCGGCAGCACCATGGGCGGCATGCCGATGATGGGCTTTTAAGGAGGACCGCCATGATTAGAATGAAGGGCATCCGCAAGGAATACCACATGGGCGAGAACGTCGTGGCGGCGCTCGATGGCGTGGATATCCACATCAAGCCCCACGAGTTCGTCTCCATCATCGGCCCGTCCGGCTCCGGCAAATCGACGCTGATGAACATCATCGGCTGCCTCGACGTGGCGGACGAGGGCGAATACTTCCTCGACGGCCAGGAGATCAGCGACTACACCGAGGACGAGCTGGCCGTCATCCGCAACCGGAAGATCGGGTTTGTCTTCCAGCAGTTCAACCTCCTGCCCAAGCTGACGGCGCAGGAGAACGTCGAGCTGCCGCTGATCTATCAGGGCATGAGCGCGGGCAAGCGCCGCGCGCGCAGCGAGGAGGTGCTCGAGCGCGTGGGCCTGCTCGACCGCATGGACCACAAGCCCACCGAGCTTTCCGGCGGCCAGCAGCAGCGCGTGGCCATCGCCCGGGCACTGGCGGGGAATCCCTCGCTGATTCTCGCCGACGAGCCGACGGGCAACCTCGATTCCCGCACGGGCGCGGAGGTCATGGCGCTGTTCCATGAGCTGCACGAGGCGGGCAACACTATCGTGCTCATCACGCACGACTCCGGCATCGCCGCGCAGACGCCGCGCGCCATCCACATCCACGACGGCCGCGTGCTCGACCCGGCCGATCAAAGCGAGGTGGTCATCTGATGCACCTGAAGCAGACGATTACGATGGCCTTCAAGGCCATCTCCGGCAACAAGATCCGCTCATTTCTGACGATGCTGGGCGTGATCATCGGCGTCATGAGCGTCATTGTGCTCATCGCCATCGGCCAGGGAACGACGGCCTCCGTCACCGAGTCCATCTCCTCGATGGGCACGAACCTGCTCACCGTCACCATCCAGACGCGGCGCGTGGGCGGCATGGGCAGCAAGAATCCCTGGGCGATGACCTCGAGCTCCAAGGGCACGGTCATTCTGACGATGGATGACGTCCTTTCGCTGGAAGACGATGCCTCCATTGAGTGCGTTTCTCCCGTGGTCACGGGCAGCCTGACCGTCAAGGCGGGCAGCACGAATACGACCGCCTCCGTCACGGGCGTGCTCCCTGCCTACGCGCAGATCATCAATCAGGGCGTGCAGGAGGGCCGCTACATCATCGACGCGGACGTGGACAACCGCAGCGCGGTCTGCGTCATCGGCGTGGACCTGGCTGGGGAACTCTACGGCACGACGAGCGTCGTCGGCAACACGCTGCACATCGACGGGCGCGCGTTCCGCATCGTCGGCGTGCTGGAGAGCCGCGGCACCTCGATGGGCGGCAGCTCGGACGAATCGGTTGTCCTGCCGTTCACGCTGGCCCAGCGCATGCTCGACTCCACGACGATTTCCTCGATCTACGTCTCGGCGATCGACTCGGCGAGCGTGGACGACGCGCAGACGGTTGTGGAGAGCTTCCTCTACAAAAAGTACCAGAACGAGAGCAGCTATTCCGTCATGAACCAGACGCAGATGCTGGAGACGGCCAACGAGACGGCCAGCACGCTTTCGCTGATGCTCGGCGGCATCGCGGGCATCTCGCTGCTGGTCGGCGGCATCGGCATCATGAACATCATGCTCGTCCCCGTCACCGAGCGCACGCGCGAAATCGGCATCCGCAAGGCCATCGGCGCCAGGCGGCGCGACATCCTGCTGCAGTTCCTCATCGAGTCCGTGGTCATCTCGGGCCTGGGCGGACTGATCGGCCTGATTTCCGGCTACGCACTGATGCACGTGCTTAAAAACGCGCTGGGCATGACGCTGAGCATGAGCGCGGGCGTGGCCTATCTGGCCATCGGCTTCTCGATGACCATCGGCGTGGTGTTCGGCCTGTATCCGGCGAACAAGGCGTCGAAGCTGCGGCCCATCGAGGCGCTGCATTACAGCTAAGGAGGCGGCTATGGACGAAAAAAAGGAAAGCCTCCGGCAGCGAAAGCGCATCCGCAGGCGCCGCCGCATCCGGCGCATCGTCCGGGCCGCTGCGCTGCTCATCGTCATCGCGGCAGCGGGCGTGCTGGGCTACAGCCTCATCGAGCCCGAGCTGACGCGGCAGGCGCAGGAGCAGGAGACGCAGACCGGCGTGCAGACCGCGCAGGTGACGCGCGGCACGATCGAAAAGACCGTGTTCGGCGCCGGAACGGTACAGCCCGCCAGCCAGCCCGGCGTGTACGCGACGGTCGAGGCGACCGTCTCCGCGACGTTCGTGGAGCTGGGCGACGAGGTGCACGCGGGCGACGTGGTCATGCAGCTTGAGAACGCGGAGCTGGCCCAGCAGATCGCCGAGGCGGAGTACGCGCTCTGGGAGGCGCAGGAGGCCGTCGAGGCGACCAGGACCTATGACCGCTACCGCTACGAGGTCAAGATCGACGACGAGACGGGCAGGCCCATGGTGGACCTGCCGACGGGCCAGTACGTCTACGAGCAGTATTCCAACGAGCTGTCCATCGAGGCGCCGTGCGACGGCCGGGTGATGGCGGTGTACATCAAGCCCGGGGATGACGCGCTGGCGGTCTATCGCAAGTGGGGCGCGGTCGTGCTGCTCTCCACGGACGGACGCATGAAGGTGGAGCTGGATGTCAGCGACGGTGTGACGCTCGAGCTGGGGCAGACCGTGAAGGTCACCGGCACCGGCGTGCGCACCGAGGGCACCGTGGTCAGCCTGACGCGCCAGGGCACACAGGCCGTCGTGCAGGTTGGCAGCGATGAATACGCGATGAATACGGCCGTGACGGTGACCACGCAGAGCGGGGAAACCGTCGGCACGGGCGTGCTCGCGATCAACAAGCCGATGGCCGTCTCGGCCTACGGCGGGACGGTCAGGGGCGTGGCGGTCAAGGTCGGCGACACCGTGAAGCGCGGAGATGCGATCTCGCGCTTCACCTGGGGCGAGGAGCCGCTGTACATCGACAACGCCTCCGTGCTGCTCGACTACGCGAAGGCGCAGGCGGAGCTGGAGGCGCTGCGCAAAAAGCAGGACGCGCTGGTGATCACCGCGCCGTGCGACGGCCGCGTGGCGACACTCGACGCGGACAACAGCGACAGCGTTTCGGGCGGCACGAAGCTGCTCTCCATCGTCGAGGACGGCGCGGGCATGACGCTGACACTGAGCATCGACGAGCTGGACATCGTCTCCGTCGAGGCGGGGCAGCGGGCCGTGATGGAGCTGGACGCGCTCCCGGATGTGACGCTGGAGGGCACGGTTGAAAAGATTGCGCCGCTGGGCAGCACCGGCACGGCGGTGACGACATATGACGTGACGATCGCGCTGGATGGTGTCGATTCGCGCGTGATGGGCGGCATGAACGTCTCCGGCGAGATCGTCGTGGATTCGGCGCAGGACGCGCTGCTCATTCCGACCGACGCACTGCAAAAGAGCGGCGGGGCGTACTATGTGACGATGCAGGACGGCAGCACGCGCGCGGTGAGCCTTGGCATCGTGACGCGCGATCAGGCGCAGATTCTCTCAGGCCTCAGCGAGGGAGAGTGCGTGGTGTACTGATACGATTCTCAGACAGAAGCGGGCTATAGGCGCGAAGCGAACCCTGACGGCCGGTGATCGCACAGCCCGGTTCTCTTTGGGCGCAGCACCGGATCACAACCCGCGGACAAGCCGGGACAACAGAAGGGTCAGGAGACGTGTTCCCCTGACCCTGTTTTGCTGTTCTTCTCATTCCTTCGGCCAGACATCCCCGTGCTGCTGAATCTGCGCGTTGAGCAGATGGATGTTGCCGCAGCTCATGGTGATCACCAGGTCGCCCGGCTGCCAGTTCGCGCGCAGATAGGCCTCCGCGTCGTCAAACGTCGGCGTGTAGGTCACCTTCTGGCCCGTCGCCGCGATGGCGTCCACCAGCATCGTCGCGTGAATGTCGCCCGGGTCCTTCTCCCGCGCGGCGAAGATGTCCGTGATGAGCAGCTCGTCGGCGGCGTCGCAGCAGTGGATGTAGTCCGCAAACAGCGTCTTCACGCGCGAATAGGTGTGCGGCTGCATCACCGCGAACAGGCGGTTGTGCGGCTGATGGGCGGCGTTGTCAAGCGCGCTGCGCATCTCCGCCGGGTTGTGGCCGTAGTCCGTGTACAGGCGCACGCCGCAGACCGTGCCGGTATACTCGAAGCGCCGGTGCGGCGCGGCAAAGCTCGCCAGCGAGGCGGCCACATCCGTCGGGCTCGCGCCCACGGCGACTGCCGCCGCCATCGTCGCCAGCGCGTGCATGACATTGAATTCGCCCGGGACGCGCAGCGTGACGTGCGCGAGCACCTCGCCGTGCAGCGCAAAGCCGAAGTCTGCGCAGCCCTCCGGGGTGTAGGTGAGATCAGCCGGCCGCCAGTCGCAGCCCTCGCCGAAGCCGAAGGTCTGCGTGCGGCGGGGGAGGGCGCCAAGCAGGCTGACCACGCGCGGATCGTCGCCGTTGCCGATGCACAGGCCGTCCTCCGGCAGCAGCGAGAAGAAGCGGCCGAACGCCCGGCAGATGTCGTCGAGGTCCTTGTAGAAGTCGAGGTGGTCCTCCTCGATGTTCGTCACGACCGCGATGGTCGGGTGGAACTGCAAAAAGCTCGCGTTGAACTCGCAGGCCTCGACCACGAACGTGTCATGCCCGCCCACGCGCGTGCTGCCGCCGATGTAGTCGAGCTGCCCGCCGATGTGCACCGTCGGGTCGAGCCCCGTGTCCAGCAGCACCTGTGCGAGCATCGAGGTCGTCGTCGTCTTGCCGTGCGTGCCGCAGACGTTGATCGCGTGGCGGTAGCCCTCCATTAGCTGGCCCAGCAGCGTCGCGCGCTCCATTTGCGGAATCGACAGGCGCAGGGCCTCGGCGCGCTCCGGGTTGTCCGCGGCGATTGCGGCGGAATAGATGACCAGTTCCGCGCCGTGCACGTTTCCGGCCTCGTGGCCGATGTGAACGGGAATGCCCGCGGCCTCCAGCTGGTCAGTCGCGTAGGAGCGGACGGAATCGGAACCGGTGACGTGCACCCCGAGCTTTTTGATCATCAGCGCCAGCCCGCTCATCGAGCTGCCGCCGATGCCGATCATGTGCGCACGCCTGCCGGCGTAATCCTTGATATGCGGCATAATGTGCCTCCTTGCCGGGCATAATCTGTCTCCTTATTATACGCCCAAAGGGCCGCCGCAATCAACGGGTATCTGAAAAAACACGGCCCGCGCGCCGGCAGGGAAAAAACCGGGTAAATTTGCGGGAAAAACGCGAATTGGGGCTGGACGGTTTTGAAATCCTGAATTATAATAAAGGACAGTCTGACGAACATTCGTCTTTGAGAGGGGTTATGAGCATGGACCGCATCCGGCGCAACGAGCGTCTTGCCGCCATGACGAGGATTCTGGTCGAATCCCCGAATAAAATTTTCACACTGGGCACATTCTGTGAGCTGTTCGGCGCGGCGAAGTCCACGCTCAGCGAGGATATCGACATCCTGCGCGGCGTGTTTGCGCAGTTCCACCTCGGGCAGCTGGATACCGTCACCGGCGCGGCCGGCGGCGTGCGCTTCCGCCCGGTTCCCGCGCCGGAGGACGCCTACCGCGCCGTGCGCGATCTGGCGCAGATGCTCGCGGCACCCGGGCGCGTTCTGCCCGGCGGCTTCATCTATATGGCGGACATCCTCGCGATGCCGGACATCGTCGAGCGCATGGGCACGATCATCGCCTCGCAGTATTACCGCGCGGAGCCGGATTTCGTGCTGACGATGGAGACGAAGGGCATTCCCGTGGCGATGATGACCGCCAAGGCGCTGGGCGTGCCGACGGTCATCGTGCGCCGGGACAGCAAGGTCTATGAGGGTCCGGCGGTGAATATCAATTACCTGTCCGGCTCCGGCGGGCGCGTGGAGACGATGAGCCTCTCCCGCCGCGCGGTGCGCGAGGGACAGCGCGCGCTGATCGTCGATGACTTCATGCGCGCGGGCGGCACGGCGCGCGGCATGGTGGACATGATGCGCGAGTTCGCCGTCACCGTCGTGGGCGTCTGCGTGCTGGTGGCGACGCAGGAGCCGCAGAAGAAGCGCATTGACGGCGTCAAATCGCTGCTGATCATCGACGACACAGACGAGAGCAGCGGACAGGCGAGCATCCGCCCGGCGCCGTGGCTGGCCCAGGCGGCGGAAAAGGCGAGAGCATAAAGCCGAACGATCGGCATGATGCCGGACAGGCAGAAGGACAGCACACAGCGAAGCGGGGGTCCCGGGAGCGGGGCTCCCGCCTCAGGCCGTTTTGGGAAAAAAGGAGAACAACCGATGTGGATGATCGTGGGCCTGGGCAATCCGGGCAGGGAATACGCGCGCACGCGGCACAACGTGGGCTTTGACGTGATCGACGTGCTCAGCGAAAAGCTGAACATACAGGTGAACCGGTCGCTGATGCACGGACTGGTCGGCGACGGCTTTTTCGCCGGGGAAAAGGTGATGCTGGTCAAGCCGCAGACGTTCATGAACCTGTCAGGCCAGTGCGTGAGCGAGCTTGTATCCTTTTACAAGGTGCCGATGGACCGGCTGCTGCTGATCTATGACGACATCGACCTGCCGCTGGGTAAGTTGAGGCTGCGGCTGAGCGGCAGCGCGGGCACGCACAACGGCATGCGCTCGGTGATCGGGCTGCTGGGGCGGCAGGACTTCCCGCGGCTGCGCGTGGGCGTGGGCAGCAGGCCGGAGGGCTGGGAGCTGGCCGACTGGGTGCTCTCGCACTACGCGACGGAGGAGGAGCGCAGGACGCAGTTTGATGCGTTCCTGCTGGCAGCGGATACCGCGATGGACCTCATCCGGAACGGCCCGGAGAGCGCCATGCGCACCGCCAACGCGCCGAGGAAATAATGCAGAAAAGCTGCTTCAAGCCGCCGCGAAGCGAAGAAGGGAGTCTGAGGGATAATATCCCTCAGGCAGGGGTATGGGGGTAAGACCCCCATCGTACCCCAATCGCGAAGCGATCCAAGAAAAAGCAGTCAGGGAGCGAAGCGTCACCTGACGGGGAATGATCTCAGACTCCGAATAAGCAGCCAATGCCCCAAAGAATTCGTGTGAAGAAACTCAGGGGGATTTCCTTCCAACGTACCCGACCTCATGAGGAGGATTCATGCAAACGCATTTTCTGTTTGATCTGCTGCGCGGCTTCGAGCCGTTTGAGCAGATGCTCGCCGAGAGCAAAAAGCCCGGCGCGGTCATTGCCGCCTCCGGCCTGGCCGGAGCGCAGAAGACCCACCTCGCCTGCGCGCTCGCCGCGCAGACCGGCCGGCCGCTGCTGTTCCTGTGCGACAGCGAAAAGTCCGCCGCGCAGACCATGGAGGACGTGGGCGCCCTGCTCGGGGGCGGCGTGAGCAGCTTCCCCGCGCGCGAGATCACCTTCTATCAGGAGGTCGCCGCCAGCCGCGAGGTCACCTGCCGGCGCATCGAGACGCTGCAGCGCCTCATCACCGGCGAGACACGCGCCGTCGTCGCGCCCGTCGATGCGCTGCTGCACCGCGTCATGCCGCGCGCGCTGTTCAACGCGCATACGATCCGCCTGCGCGTGGGCGAGACCATGCCCACCGACGCGCTGTGCAGCCGCCTGCTCGGCGCGGGCTATACCCGTGAGTACATGGTCGAGGGCAAGGGGCAGTTCTCCCTGCGCGGCGGCATCGTCGACATCTACCCCGCGGACAGCCTGAACGCCGTGCGCGTGGAGTTCTTCGACGACGAGATCGACTCCATCAGCCTGTTCGACGTGATGAGCCAGC
>Ga0129315_1001237_pt1 | contig 11083 bp, 9 predicted proteins | sample Cm827metagenome_FD_94432 | JGI IMG/M metagenome (GOLD analysis project Ga0129315, IMG submission 94432) | Eastern black-and-white colobus group fecal microbial communities from Wisconsin, USA - Cm827 metagenome | ecosystem: Host-associated > Mammals > Digestive system > Large intestine > Fecal...
CATGGTCGATGTGCGAGAAGTCCAGCTCCGGATCGACGCCCTGCGTGAACATGTTCAGCGCGACGGTCACGATGTCGAGGTTGCCGGTGCGCTCGCCGTTGCCGAACAGCGTACCCTCCACGCGCTCCGCGCCCGCCAGCAGGGACAGCTCCGTGCAGGCGACGCCGGTGCCGCGGTCGTTGTGCGGATGGACGGAGATGATCGCCGCCTCGCGGTTCGGCAGGTGGCGGATGAAGTACTCGATCTGGTCCGCATAGGTGTTGGGCGTGCACATCTCCACCGTGTTGGGCAGGTTGAGAATGACCGGATTCTCCTTCGTCGCACCCAGCGTCTCCATGACCTGATGGCAGATGTCCACGGCAAAGTCCATCTCCGTGCCGGAGAAGGACTCCGGGGAATACTCGTAGCGGTAGTTGGTGCCGGAGCCGGCGTCGGCCTCGGTCAGCTCGCGCACGAGCTTCGCACCCGCCACGGCGATGTCGATGATGCCCTGCATGTCCTTCTTGAAGACGACCTTGCGCTGGAGCGTGGAGGTGGAGTTGTAGAAGTGGATGATGACGTTCTTTGCGCCGCGCACGGCCTCAAACGTCTTGCGGATGAGGTGCTCGCGCGCCTGCACCAGCACCTGGATGGTCACGTCGTCCGGGATGTAATGCCCGTCGATGAGCGCGCGCAGGATCTCGTATTCCGTCTCCGAGGCGGAGGGGAAGCCGACCTCGATCTCCTTGAAGCCCAGATCGACCAGCAGCTTGAAGTACTCGAGCTTCTCCTGCAGGTTCATGGGCGTGACGAGCGCCTGGTTGCCGTCGCGCAGATCGACCGAGCACCAGATGGGCGCCTTTTCGATCTTCTTGTCCGGCCAGGTGCGGTCGGGGAGGGAAACGGGGGTGAAGGGGATGTACTTCTTGCATCCGGGATTCATGGCGATTGGCTCCTTTCAGTTCGCAGTAGGGGAGGCTGGGGCAGAAAAAAGCGCCCCCAGCCGACGTTGGCTTAGGGGCGCTGATTGTGCTTCGCGCGGTACCACCCTAATTCAGCTGCCGCAGGGCAGCCCTCATGGTCTCCATCAAGACCCTGACCGGTCACGGGGTCGTCCGTCGCAGACTACTTGGGTTTCGCCTGCGCAATTCCGGGAGGAGTTCTCAAAAAGGTTTCCGTCCGGCTCACACCAGCCGCCGGCTCTCTGCGCGGAAGTCGCCTCTTGATTTTTTCCCATCATCATCTTTGGGGTAACGGATTATTCGATTGGTGTCATTGTAGCGAAGATGGACGGATTTGTCAAGACCGCGGAGAAAAAAATCTGCGCGGGGCGGAAAGGCGGCGGCCGGGAGCGAAGAAAATTCCCGAAATATCTCAAAAAACTCGGAAAAAGGCTTGACAAAAGGGCGAAGAACAGGTTACAATAACCCGTGCGTATGTTCGTCCTGATTAGCCCCGGGAGTTCCTGCGCGCAACCGGCAAAGCGTCTGACCAGCGCGATGCGTTCTTTATGGTGGATAGAAAAGATTCACTTTGAGGAGGAATTCACGTGAAAACGTTTATGGCAAATGCCGAGACCGTCGAGCGCAAGTGGTATGTTGTTGACGCCGACGGCATGCCGCTGGGCCGCCTGGCCAGCCAGGTCGCCGCGATCCTGCGCGGAAAGAACAAGCCCACCTTCACCCCGCACTGCGATACCGGCGATCATGTGATCGTCATCAACGCCGCGAAGGTGGTGCTCACGGGCAAGAAGCTCGATCAGAAGAATTACTACCATCATTCCGGTTATCCGGGCGGACTCAAGTCCACCAGCTACCGCAAGCTGCTGGCCGAGAAGCCGGAGTTCGCGGTGAAGCACGCCGTCGTCGGCATGCTGCCCAAGGGCCCGCTGGGCCGTCAGATGGCGCGCAAGCTGCGCGTGTATGCTGGCGCGGAGCACGAGCATGAGGCGCAGAAGCCGGAAGTGCTCGAACTGGTGAAGAAGTAAGCAGGAAGGAGTGTTTGACACATGGCACAGGTTCAGTATCAGGCGGTTGGCCGCCGTAAGAAGGCCATTGCTCGTGTTCGCCTCATTCCGGGCGACGGCAAGATCGTCATCAATGGCCGCGATATCGACAACTACTTCGGTCTGGAGACCCTCAAGATGACCGTTCGTCAGCCGCTGGCGCTCACCTCTCTGGAGGGCCGCTACGACGTGCTGGTGAACGTGTGCGGCGGCGGCCTTTCCGGCCAGGCCGGCGCGATCCGTCACGGCATCTCCCGCGCGCTCATCAAGGCTGATCCGGAGCTGCGTCCGGCCGTCAAGAAGGCCGGCTTCCTCACGCGCGATCCGCGCATGAAGGAACGCAAGAAGTACGGCCTCAAGGCCGCCCGCCGCGCGCCGCAGTTCTCCAAGCGTTAATTCGCTTGACCAGTCGAGGAGGCGAATATACATGGCGATCCTGAACGGTATTGTCACCGTGTTGCTGGTCATCAGCGCGCTGATTCTCATTGTGACCGTCCTGCTTCAGCCGGGCGAGAGCAATGGTCTGGGTGCGATTGCCGGCGGCGCCGAGACGTTCTTTGGCAAGAACAAGGCCAAGACGATGGAAGGCAAGCTCGCTCTGGCGACGAAGGTTTCCGCAGGCGTGTTCATCGTCTGTGCGCTCCTCGTTGCCGTGATCGGCTGACAAAGACGAAGCAAGAGGTCAAAGCGGTTTTCGCTTTGGCCTCTTTGTTTGCTGTATAGGAAATTGCGCCAAAGCGTCGTGCAGCGGGCACTGAGGGACATCACCCGATCTGGATATTCGAAGGTGGGGGCGGGCACGGCCCGCTTTACGCGGAAAAATGCAGCGCCCGGCCAAAACGGGTGATGAAATGAAGGGAAAACAGACATCGTAACCCTGTGGAGGTGAAAGGATTGAAAAAGCAGAAGCAAACATCGCGCGGCCCGAAGCGGACGCGCAGCAAGAAGGATGACCGCCGCTTTGAGCGGCGCATCCCCATCGAGGAGCTTGTGCCCCGGCGCACGCAGCGCGAGGAGGCGGTCGAGCTGACCGTCCGGGGTTTTTACCGCGGCAGCGTGCAGATGGCCGCGGACGACGGCACGGCATACATCTGCGCGAAGGAGAACACCCACGGCGCGCTCTACGGCGACCGCGTGCTCGCCGAGCGCATCGGCCGCGACCGCGTGATCGTCGCGCGCGTGCTCGTGCATGCGCATGAGACGATCGTCGGCGTGCTGCGCGAGCGGGAGGGACAGCTCGTCCTCGCCCCGATGGAGCGCCGTCTGCCGCAGGCGATCGACGTCGTCGGCCCGGTCGAGGGCGCGCAGCCCGGCGACATCGTGCGCACGGACGTGCAGCGCTGGGAGGACGAGGGCTCGATGGCGGTGCGCGTCATCGAGCGCATTGGCAGCTTTGATCAGGCAAAGTATGCGCTGGAGGCGCTCGTGCGCAGCATGCGCCTGCGTGAGAGCTTCCCGCCCGAGGCCATGGAGCAGGCGAAGGCCTGCCGCAGCGCGGACCTGGCGGACGATCCGCAGCGCGAGGACCTGCGCGGCCTGCTGTCCTTCACCATCGACGGGCGCGACGCGAAGGACTTTGACGATGCGGTCAGCCTGGAAGCGCTGCCGGGCGGCGCCTGGCGGCTTGGCGTGCACATCGCCGACGTCGGGCACTATGTGCCGCAGGGCTCCGCGCTCGACCGTGAGGCGTTCCTGCGCGGGACGAGCGTCTATCTGCCGGGCCGCGTGATCCCGATGCTGCCGGAGGAGCTCTCCAACGGCGTCTGCTCGCTGCGCCCGGACGAGGACAAGTTCACGCTCAGCGCGCTGATGGACATGGACGCGCAGGGCGAGGTCACGAATCTGCACCTTTGCCGGACGATCACGCGCTCCAATGCGCGGCTCGTCTATGACGACGTCAACGCGCTGTTTGACGGCGATGAGGCGCAGCGCGCGGCCTGCGGGGCGAAGCATCCGCAGCTGTGCGATACGCTGCTGGCGATGCGCGACCTGGCGCGGCTCATCCGCCAAAAGCGCGTGGACCGCGGCGCGATCGACTTTGAGACGAGCGAGCCGCAGTTCCGGCTGGACGAAAACGGCGAGCCGGTGGAGATTGTGAAGCGCGAGCGCGGCGAGGCCGAGATGATGATCGAGGACTTCATGCTCACGGCGAACGAGTGCGTCGCGCGCTGGGCAAAGCGGCGCGGCATCCCGCTGCTCTACCGCGTGCACGAAAAGCCCGATCCGGAGAAGCTCGCGACGTTCTCGAGCTTTCTGGCGGTGCTGGGCGTGGATGCGCGGCGAATCACGCCAAACGCAAAGCCGGGCGACATCCGCGCCGTGCTGGAGGCGACGAGCGAGCGCCCGGAGTTCCGTGTGATCTCCACGCTGGCGCTGCGCAGCATGCAGAAGGCGCGCTATGACGCCAACCCGCTGGGGCACTACGGCCTGGCGCTCGAGGATTATTGCCACTTCACCTCGCCGATCCGCCGGTATCCCGACCTGATCGTCAGCCGCGCGGTGACGGCTGCGCTGCTTGGGCAGGGCATCCCGATGGCGGGCGAGCGGCTCGACAACGCCGCGCAGCGCAGCAGCGACTGCGAGCGCACGGCGATCGAGGCGGAGCGCGCCGCCGACAAGCTGATGATGGCCCGGATGATGGCCTCCCACGTCGGCGAGGAGTTCGACGGCGCGGTCAGCGGCGTGACCGACTTCGGCGTCTACGTCGAGCTGGACAACGGCGCGGAGGGCTTCATCCACGTCCGCACGCTGGACGACTGGTTCGAGTATGACGAGCGGCGCATGACGCTGCGCGGCGAGCGAACCGGCGCGGTGTTTTCGCTGGGGCAGGCGCTGCATGTGCGCGTGGCGAGCGTGGAGCTGACGCAGAGCATGGTCGATCTGGAGCTGACGGCGCCGCTGCGCCCGGCAAAGAAGGAAAAGTCCGAGCGCAAGAAGGAGCGCGAGCGCATGCGGGGATTCCATAACTGATACTGTTTTGCGTCTATATGCTTTACACAGCGCGAAGCGAAGCGGGGTCAAGGGGACCGAAGCCTGCTGCGCCCAGTGGGTGATGAAGGCGGGCGGAGCGTTTGAAAACGGTAAGGAGCGCTTGCGCGACTCTTCCGTTTCCCGGGTCGGCAGCCCAAAAATCCCAGAGAAAATGCAGCCTGCGATTGAGACGGGCGCTGTTCTGAAGGGCAGAAGAAATTTGAATACAGGTTGAGCCGTGTGCCAACCATTCGATGATACGAAAAGGAAGAAATCCCCCTCCCGGCGGGCTGCAGGAGCGGGGGAGCGGGGCGGTTTCGGGACGGCGCGGGGCGTGTGCGGCGCGGTCCCGAAGCCGCTTTGTGCACCGCATAAACCCACGGTTGATGGGTCAAACGCAGCCTGTTTGCACGCGGCGGGCACTTGTGGTATAATGCAGCGAGGCTTGGAAACGGAGAGAGTCTATGAAAATGTCGGTGATCGGCTGCGGCCGGTGGGGATCGTTTATCGCGTGGTATCTGCACCATATCGGGCACGAGGTCACGCTCTACGGGCGCGAGGGCTCCGCGCACATGGCGCAGTTCATGCAGACGCGCAGCAACGGTCTGGTGACCTTCGGCCCGGACGTGCGCCTGACCTGTGACCTCGATGAGGCGATGCGCGCGGAGGTGATCTGTATCTCCGTCGGCGCGCAGAGCCTGTCGCAGCTGATGGCGCAGCTGGCGCGGTATGAGGTGTCGCAAAAGACGTTCGTGCTGTGCATGAAGGGCATCGAGGTGGGCACCTGCCGCCGCCTGTCCCAGATCGCGCGCGACGCGCTGGGCGAGGCCTGCGGCGTCGCCGTCTGGCTGGGACCGGGCCATGTGCAGGAGTTTTTGGCCGGCGTGCCCAACTGCATGGTCATCGACTCGGACAGCGAGGCGGTCAAGGAGCGGCTGGTCGGCCTGCTCTCCGGCGGGCTGATCCGGTTCTACTACGGCACGGACCTCATCGGCAACGAGATCGGCGCGGCGGCCAAGAACGTCGTGGGCATCGCCGCGGGCATGCTCGACGGCATGGGCGTCTCCTCGCTCAAGGGCGCGCTGATGAGCCGCGGCACGCGCGAAATCGCCCGGCTGATCGCCGCGATGGGCGGCAGCGAGCGCTCCGCCTACGGCCTTTGCCACCTGGGCGACTACGAGGCGACGGTCTTTTCGAAGTACAGCCACAACCGCCGCTTCGGCGAGCTGTTTGTGACAGGACAGACGTATAGCGAGCTGGCCGAGGGGGATGCTACGGTACGGGCGCTGTGCGCCATGGCGGATAAGACAGGCGTGGAGCTGCCGATCTGCCGGACTGTTCACGCGGTTTTGCACGAGGGCGCAGACGCGGGCGAGGCGATGGGCAGGCTCTTTACCCGCAGTCTCAAGCACGAGTTTTAGAAATATTTCACAATATTGCAAGATTCTTTGTACAATGCGACAGCGCTGCCTGAAAAATAGTGGAAAAAGCGTTAAAATTTGTGTTTACAAAGAACTTGTTCTTGCGCGGCGGGCGCGATGCTGATATACTTATGAACATAGGGCTTTCTGCTCAGATTCATGGATGGGAGCTGGTTACAAATGGCTTACAAGTCGCGGGTGTCTGACGCGGTTGTGCGCAGGCTGCCTATGTATTATCGTCATCTGCGCGAGCTGGAAAAGGCGGGCGTGGTGCGCATTTCCTCGCAGGAGCTGGGCGAGCGCATGAATCTGACTGCCTCCCAGATCCGCCAGGACATCAACTGCTTCGGCGGGTTCGGCCAGCAGGGCTACGGCTATCACGTCTCCAACCTCAAGGAGCGGATCGGCGAGATTCTGGGCCTGACCCATCAGTATCACGTCATCATCGTCGGCGCGGGCAACATCGGCCGCGCGGTGGCGAACTATCCGGGCTTCGCGAAGGAAGGCTTCAACATTCAGGCGATCTTCGATGTCTCCCCGGCGCTCATCGGCATCGACGTGCACGGCACGCTCGTGCAGCCGATGGACAAGATGGAGGCGTGGCTCTCCAGCCATCAGGTGGATATCGCCGTGCTCGCCGTGCCCTCCGCGCATGCGCAGGAGACGGCGGAGGTGCTTGCGCGCGGCGGCGTGCGAGGCATCTGGAACTTCGCTCCGGTCGATCTCGCGCTCCCGGAGGGTATCGCGGTCAACAACGTGCACCTGTCCGACAGCCTGCACATCCTGTCCTACCGCATGAACGAAAAGACCCTCTTCGAGACGCTGGACGCCAACAAGTAAGGAGAGCATCATGGCTTTGGGAAGCCGCAGAAACGGACGGAACCGCCGTCCGACGGCACACGCCAAAGAGGAACGCGGGCTGTTTCCCGTATGGACGCTGATCGTCATCGCGCTGTGCGCAGCGCTGTGGGTTGGCGGTGCAAAACTGTATTCTGATCGGATGGCGGCATATGAAGCGTATGCCGCCATCAGTAAAATGGCTGCGCAGGATACATTTTTTCCCGGCGTGACCGTCGACGGCATCGACCTGGGCGGCATGACCCGGGACGAGGCCCATGCGCTCTTTGCCGACCGGCAGATGCAGACGGCCTCGGCGTTCTCGCTCGTCGTCGCGTCGGGCGAGAAGCGCTGGCGCATCACCTCGCAGGAGGTGCCGGTGACCTTCAACGCGGACACCATTCTCGAGCAGGCCTACAACGTGGGCCACACCGGCACGCTCGAGCAGCGCGTCAGCGAGATTCAGCGCGCGCGGGACGAGGGCGTCGTCTTCGTCACGGGCTACACCTATGAGCGCTCGGCCGTGCGCGCGCTGGTGGATACCATCGCTGACAGCCTCGACGTCGCTGCGAAGGACGCCACGCTCGATGCGTTTGACCCGAACAACCACACGTTCACCTTCACAAAGGAATCCGCCGGCTACCGCGTGGACCGCGAGCTGCTGCACAGCGACATCCTCGCCGCGCTCGACGAGCGCGCCTATGACCGGGTGATCCTCGTGCAGGGGGAGAGCGTGGAGCCTCAGGTCACGCTCGCCCGGCTGGAGGGCCTTTTTGGCAAAATCTCCTCGTTCACCACGAAGACGACGAAGAACAACGACCGCAACACGAACATCGCACTCTCGGCGGCGGCGCTCAACGGGCGCATGGTGCTGCCGGGTGAGACGCTCTCCTTCAACGACTGCACCGGACAGCGCACGGGCGAGAAGGGCTACCGCGAGGCGGGCGCCATCGCCGGCGGCGTGCTGGTGGATGATACCGGCGGCGGCGTCTGCCAGACGTCGTCCACGCTGTTCAACGCCGTGGTGCGCGCGGACCTGGAGATCGTGACGCGCTACGCGCACAGCTGGCCCTCCTCCTATGTGAACAAGGGCGAGGACGCGACGGTGAACTGGCCGTCGCTCGATTTCGTGTTCAGAAACAACGGGCAGTTCCCGGTGTTCGTCGTCGCCTGGTATGCCAACCAGGAGGTGACGGTCGAAATCTACGGGCAGATGCTCGAGGACGGGCAGACGATCGACCTGTATTCCGAGGTGACGCAGACGCTCAAGCCCTCGGACGACATCCTCTATACGCTTGACGAGTCGCTGCCCGCGGGCACGCGCAAGGCCGGGCGGCAGAAGCGCACGGGCTACGTCGTGGACACCTACAAGGTCTATTACGACGCCGAGGGCAACGAGCTGCGGCGCGAGAAGCTGTGGACGACCACCTATCGCGCCCAGCAGGAGGAAATCCTCTATCACTGATCGGGAGGCCGGAGGAGCCAATGAAAAAGGGAGATCAGCGCCGCGACGAGCTGCTTGCGACCGCGGAGCGCCTGTTCTATACAAAGGGCTACGAGGGGACGTCCGTGCAGGACATCCTCACGGAGATGAACTTCTCCAAGGGCGGCTTCTATCACCACTTCGACAGCAAGCTCGCCGTGCTGGAGGCCATCTGCGAGCAGCGCGCGCAGAAGACCTGCGATCGCGCGCGGGAGGCCGCCGGGGCGCAGCAGGGCGCCGTGAACAGACTCAACGCGCTGCTGCATGACAGCGCGCTGCTGCACAGCGGGAACGCGGGCTTTGTGTACCTGCTCATTCAGGTGGCCTACCGCGACGACGGCGCGCTGATGCGCGAGAAGATGAAGCAGTGCCAGCTGGAGCGGATGCAGGATGTGCTCGCCGGGATTGTGCAGGAGGGCGCGGAGGCAAAGGACTTCTTTGTCCCGGACATCCCCGCGACGGCGCAGCTGGTGTTGCGCCTGTACATGCAGTTCACCGACGAGATTGCGCTGCTGCTCGCCCGCGAGGAGAGCGAGGAGAGGCTCTGCGAGGCGATGGTCACGAAGCTGCGCGTATACCGCACGGCGATCGAGCGGGTGCTGGTCGCGCCGTTCGGGTCGATCGTGCTGTGCGACGCGAAGGAGCTTCAGCTGCTGGCGCGGGATGTGTTGCGCCGCCGCGTGCGCGAGCGCGCCGACAGGCTGCTGGGAAGCTGAAGCTGTTTTGTGTAAAAATGCTTAAAACTGCGCGAAGCGTAGTGGGGTCAAGGGGCGAAGTCCCTTGCGGGGTTCAGGGGCAGCGCCCCTGAGCAGGTTTGGGCGGCAGCCCATAAATCCCAGAGGAAGCGTAGTCTCAGAGCAGACCGCGAAGCGGACTACGATTGAGACGGATTAGATTTGCAAATCAGGCATTATAACGAAAATAAGCATCAAGCCATCGCAAGCAGTATGAAACCGCCTGATCCGGCAAAAACCACCCAAAACCAAAAGGGATCGGAGAATGAGAACCTCCGGTCCTTCTGTTTTGTTTGCAAATCAGTCGAACAGAAACCGCATCAGCCTGTCCTCGTCGGCGTTGAGGATGAGCGCTTCGGGGAAGCCGACGCGGCGGATGAAGGCCTCCGCTGCCTCGAAGCGGCCGACGGCGCTCGGGTCGTGCGCGTCGGAATCGATCATGATGGGCGCGTTCATGCGCGCGCACAGGCTGAGCATCGTCTCGTAGTTCTGCACGCAGTTCCTGCGGGAGCCGGGCCTCAGCAGCGAGCTGTTGTTCAGCTCCAGCGCGACGTGCAGCCGCTTCGCCGCTTCCACCAGGCGCTCGTAGTCGAGCGGCGTGCGGTCGTCGTCCGGATGGGAGACGATGCGCACCTTGCCGTTGGCCATGCAGCCGATCAGGTTCTCCGTGTTCCCGTCGCGGCCCTTGTCCTCGTAGCAGGTCAGGTGAATGCCCGCGATGGCGTAGTCGAGCCGGTCGATGTACCGCTGCTCCAGCGAGAGCCGCCCGCCATCGAGCACGTTGATCTCGCTGCCGTGGAGCACGCGCACGCCGTAAAGCGTCTTGGGGACGGCCGACAGATTCAGAAAGTAGAACGGATCGACCGTTCCGGGGACGCCCGGGGCGTGCTCGGTGATGCCCAGCACGCGCAGCTGCTGCTCTGCGGCGGCCTGCGCCATCTCGCGGATGGTGCCGTAGGCGTGGCCGCTGACGAGCGTGTGGGTGTGCATGTCGCCAATCAGGGTGCGCATATCAACCCTCCCGGTGCGGTTCCTCCGATGGAGGAACGGGTGCGCCGCCCGCCTGCTTCTGGTCCCACAGGCCGTATTGTGCGGTGTTCTGCAGCGCGGAGAGCATGTAGTCCTTCAGATGCGGGTAGGTTTTGCACAGGGTGGCGATCAGCTGCTTGATCTCCTCGCGCTTGGAGTTGCCGTCCGCCGGGCAGGGGTTTTTGACCACGGGCAGCTCCAGCGTGCGGACCATGTGGATCACATGCTTCTCCGGAACGTAGACCATCGGGCGGATGACGGTGATGTTCCTGCGGGAAAGATAGGTGTTGGGATGGAAGGTGTGCAGCCGGCCCTCGAAGATCAGCGACATGAGCAGCGTCTCGATGGCGTCCTCGCGGTGGTGGCCGAGGGCGACCTTGTTGCATCCGGCGGCGACGGCCGCATCGTTGAGCGCGCCCCGGCGCATCTTCGCGCACAGCGCGCAGGGATTGCTCTCCTTGCGGATGTCGAAGATGACGTGCGCGATCTCCGTGTCAAGCACGGTGTAGGGCACGTCGATGCGCTCGCACAGCTGCGCGATGCCGGAGACGTCGAACGGCTCAAGGCCCAGCTTCAGCGTGATGGCCTGCAGCGTGAAGTCCTTGCCGGAGAATTTGCGGTAGAG
>Ga0129315_1001238_pt1 | contig 11071 bp, 10 predicted proteins | sample Cm827metagenome_FD_94432 | JGI IMG/M metagenome (GOLD analysis project Ga0129315, IMG submission 94432) | Eastern black-and-white colobus group fecal microbial communities from Wisconsin, USA - Cm827 metagenome | ecosystem: Host-associated > Mammals > Digestive system > Large intestine > Fecal...
AAAAAGATGGCCACGCTGATGCAGGATCTGCGCGCCCGCCCCCTCACCGAGATCGCCGGGACGGCGGTGGTCCTCCGGAAGGACTACAGCGACGGCGTCCAGACCGACGTGGCCGCCGGCACCGTGACGGAGATGGAACTCAAGGGCTCCAACGTGCTCAAGTACAAGCTCGCCGACGGCACCGACCTGGTGGTCCGCCCCTCCGGCACTGAGCCCAAGGTCAAGGTCTATATCCTGGCCCAGGGCGCAAGCAAGGCAGCCTGCGACGCGACGGTGGCCAAGTACGCCGCCTGGGCGGAGACCCTGAAGCGCTGACCTGGCCCGCTCCCCCGGCGAAGCTATTCGCCGGGGGACATTTTTTGAAAAAACCTCTTGACTTTAACAGCAAAAAGTGCTAAAGTCGTGAGCCAGAAGGAAGTGTTCTCATGCGTTCGTTCTCCGGTCATGTGTATTACGGCTCCTATTACCGTTACGATTTTTTCGGTAACGGCAATTTCTGCTGCCCATGACCGGACGTCCACGATAGGAGCATTCGTATCCTGCCGCGGCGGCCCAGTGGGCCGCCGCGGTTTCATTTTATCTGAGAAAGGATCTGTCACATTATGGTCGTCATTATGAAACGGGATTTTACCGCCGAACAGCTTCAGGAGGCCGTCCAGACCATGGAGGCCGGCGGGGTCCAGGTGATGGTGTCCAAGGGCGCCGAGACCACCATCCTGGGCGCCGAGGGCAACGCCGCCGGCATCGACCAGGAGAAGATCGCCCTGCTCCCCGGCGTGGAGCGGGTCATGCGGGTCACCGAGCCCTACAAGAAGGCCAACCGTAAGTACCACCCCGACGACACGGTCATCGACCTGGGCAACGGCGCCGCCATCGGCGGCGAAAAGCTGGCCGTCATCGCCGGGCCCTGCTCGGTAGAGTCCGAGACCCAGATCGCGGAGGTGGCCGAGGCCGTGCAGAAGAGCGGAGCCGCCGCCCTGCGGGGCGGCGCCTTCAAGCCCCGCACCTCCCCCTACTCTTTTCAGGGCATGGGCAACGACGGCATCCGTCTGCTCCAGGAGGCCAAGGCCGTCACCGGCCTGCCCATCGTCACCGAGATTATGTCCACCGACAACATCGAGATGTTTGAGATGTGCGTGGATGTGATCCAGGTGGGGGCCCGGAACATGCAGAACTTCGACCTGCTCAAGCAGCTAGGCCACACCACCAAGCCCATCCTCCTCAAGCGGGGCCTGTCCTCCACCATTGAGGAGTGGCTCATGTCCGCCGAATACATCATGGCCGGCGGCAACCATCAGGTCATCCTGTGTGAGCGCGGCATCCGCACGTTTGAGACCTTCACCCGCAACACCCTGGACCTGTCCGCCGTGCTGGCGGTGAAGAAGCTGTCCCACCTGCCGGTGGTGGTGGACCCCTCCCACGCCTGCGGCCAGGCGTGGATGGTGGAGCGCATGAGCCTGGCGGCCGTGGCGGCCGGGGCCGACGGCCTTATCATCGAGGTCCACAACGACCCCAAAAACGCCCTGTGCGACGGGGCCCAGTCCATCACCCCCGCGGATTTCGGCGGCCTGATGAGCAAGCTGGCTACGGTGGCGGCCTGCGTGGGCCGGAGCCTGTGAGATGAAAAGACAGATCGCCATCATCGGGCTGGGCCTCATCGGCGGGTCCATGGCCATGGCCCTGAGGGGCTTTGAGGACTATGAGCTGGTGGGGGTAGACCAAGACCCGGACACCTTGGCCTTCGCCGCCGCCCATGGGGTGGCTGACCGGCTGACCGACGACGCCCCGGCCGTGCTGTCCCAGGCCGACGTCGTCTACCTGTGTCTCCACCCCCGGGGCATCGTCCGCTTCCTGGAGGCCAACCGGGACCGCTTCAAGCCCGGGGCCCTGGTCACCGACGTGTGCGGCATCAAGACCGCCATCGTAGAGGGCGCGGCGGTACTGCCGGAGGCTGTGGACTTCATCGGCGGCCACCCCATGGCAGGCAGGGAGACCTCCGGCATCTTCCACGCCGACGGCGCTCTGTTCCGGGGGGCCCACTACATCATCACCCCCGGGCCCCGGAGCTGCCCGTCCCATGTGGCCCTGCTGGAGCGCATCGCCAGGCACATCGGCTGCCGGGACGTGGTGAACACCACCACCCAAAAGCACGACGCCATCATCGCCTACACCAGTCAGGTCATGCACATCATGGCCGTGGCGGTATGCGACGACCCGGACCTGTTCGACTGTAAGGGCTTCGAGGGCGGCTCCTTCCGGGACTGCACCCGGGTGGCCGCCCTGGACGTCCCCCTCTGGACCGAGCTCTTTTCCATGAACGCCCCCGCCCTGTGCACCGTCATCCGCACCCTGGAGGACAACCTGCGCGCCTACCGGGAGGTCATCGAAAGCGGCGACACCCAGGCTCTGGCCGCCAAGCTGGCCTGGTCAGCCGACCGCAAACGGCACATGAATCTGGAATAAATCAGAGATTCTTAATCTTCCCTTCATTGACTTGGACCGGCGGGAGATGATATAGTGGTCTTACATCATTGAAATGGGAGTATCTGGATGGATAAAAAGCTTTTTCGAAGCCTTCTGCTGCTCATTACCTTCACCGTGCTGCTCATCCTGGTCATCGTCAAATTCGACGTGCTGTGGGGCGCTGTGGCCAGCGTGCTCACGGTGTGCCGCCCCCTGTTCATCGGCCTGGCCATCGCCTTTGTGCTCACCAAGCCCTGCGCCTTTTTCCGCTGCCACCTGGACCGTCTGCTGGCGGGGACCGCTCTGAAAAAGGCCGTTATCCCGCTGGCGGTGACTCTGTCCTACCTGCTGCTCTTCGGCGTGGTGGCAGCCGTCTTTTCCTTTGTGCTGCCCCAGCTTGTGGGCAGCATCGGGCGCTTTGCCTCCAATCTGGAGGGCTATGTGGGGCAGGCTCAGGTCTGGATCAACGACCTCACAGCCTGGCTCCACCTGGAGGAGCTGGACCTGTCCCGGCTGGACCAGGTGCTCCGGGACCTGTTTAACAGCGCCCTCGCCGCCCTGTCCAACGCCGTGCCGCAGCTCGTCAGTCTCACCAGCAATCTGGTGTCCATCGTGGTCACCGGCGTGCTGGCCCTGGTCTTTTCTATCTACATGCTCTCGGGGAAAGACCGCCTGCTGGCCCAGTGCCGCCGGGTGCTGCGGGCCTATACGCCGCCCAAGGTCTGCCGGATGGTGCTGGAGGTCACCGCCCTGACGGCGGGCACCTTCAGCAAATTCGTCACCGGCCAGATCACCGAGGCCTGCATCCTGGGCGGACTCACCTTCGCAGGCATGGTCCTCCTGCGGCTGGACTACCCCCTTCTGATCGCCGTGCTCATCGGCGTGTCCGCCCTGGTGCCCATTGTGGGCGCTTATGTGGGGGCCTTCACCTCCGCCCTGCTGCTGGCCATGATTGATCCCATGAAGGCCGTCATCTTTCTCCTTTTCCTGGTCTGTCTCCAGCAGTTCGAGGGCAACGTCATCTATCCCCGGGTGGTGGGCACCTCCCTGGGCCTGCCCGGGATCTGGGTGCTGGCCGCCGTCACCATCGGCGGCGGGCTGTTCTCCTTCCTGGGAATGCTCCTCAGCGTCCCGGTGGCCTCCATCCTCTACACCCTGCTGCGGCAGGACGTGCGCAGACGGCTGGACGGCATATGACCGAATGCTCGGGCGCCCGATGCGGAGTTTCTTCCGCGCCGGGCGCCCTTTCGCAAATTCTAAAGTTTTTCTGAATGCGGCAACTTTCTCTTGCCGCCGGGCGTCTAACCTTGTATACTGAGCATTGTTGACATAATTCTTGGGAGTGAACGCTGTGGCAAAGCGCATACAGAAGAAACGAAGGCCCTCCCGCCTGCGCCGGGCGGGCCGGACGCTCTACCGCACGGCGGTGGCCCTTTCGGCCCTGATCGTCGCGGGCTTCGTGGCGTGGCAGGTGCTGGTGCGTCCTCCCGCGCAGAGCGCCGCACCCCCGTCCACGGCCCCCCTTCCCACCGCCGTTCAGCCCGCGGGAGAGAGCGCCGCCCCTCAGGAGCCCGCCGAGGAAACGGCTCCGCCGCCGGAGCGCCGGGCGTACACCTACACCTTTCTGCTGGCGGCCAGCGATCAGTCCAGCGGCAACGCCGACACCATCATGGTGGCCACTTACGACGTGCCCAACGCCAAGGTGGGGGTGGTCTCCATCCCCCGGGACACCCTGGTGGACCGGAAGACCCCCAAGATCAACGCGGCCTATCTGGGTAAGGACGGGGCCTCCACCCTGAAAAGCGTGGTGGCCGACCTGGTGGGCTTCCCCATCGACTACTACATCACGGTGGACATCTCGGCCTTCAAGGCTCTGGTCAACGCGGTGGACGGCGTGGACTTCTACATCCCCTGCGACATGGATTACGACGACCCCACCCAGGACCTCTCCATCCACTACCAGGAGGGGATGCGGCACCTGGACGGGGCCCAGGCGCTGGAGGTGGTGCGCTTCCGCCACAACAACGACGGCAGCGGCTACACCGACGTGGGCCGGTCCCAGACCCAGCAGAAGATGCTCGCCGCCATCGCCAAAAAGGTATTTTCCCTCTCCAGCGTGACCAAGTTCAACCGCTTTGTGGATATCTTCACCAGCTATGTCAAAACCGATCTGTCCGCCAGCGACATCGCCTATTTCGCCTCCAATGCCCTATCGGTGGATCTGGCCGCCGGGCTGTCCACCGGAACCCTGCCCGGGGACGGTACCGTCACCTACCGGGGAACCAGGTGGTGCTATCGCCTCTATCCCCAGGAGTGCCTGGACCTGCTCAATCAGACCGTCAACCCCTACACCACCGACCTGACCCTGGATCGGGTCCATTTCTTTCAGGGATGAAACACGCCCCGTGAGCCGCGGCTCACGGGGCGTGTTTGGTTTCCTTACCGCTGGAATACACCGGTGGAGAGATAGCGCTCCCCGGTGTCCGGCAGAACGGCCACGATGGTCTTGCCCCGGTTCTCCGGCCGGGCTGCCAGAAGGGCGGCGGCCCGGGCGGCTGCGCCGGAGGAGATGCCCACCAGCAGCCCTTCCCGGACGGCCAGGTCCCGGGCGGCTGCGCAGGCATCGTCCCCGGGGATGGGCAGGACCTCGTCCACCAGGTCCCGGTCCAGCACAGACGGGACGAAGTTGGCTCCGATGCCCTGGATCTTATGGGCTCCCGGCTTGCCGCCGGAGAGAACCGGGGACTCGGCGGGCTCCACCGCCACCACCCGGACAGCGGGGTTCTGCTCCTTCAGGTAGCGGCCCGCCCCGGTGAGCGTGCCGCCGGTACCCACCCCCGCCACATAGATGTCCACGGTGCCGTCGGTATCCCGCCAGATCTCCGGGCCCGTGGTCTCGTAGTGGGCCCGGGCGTTGGCCGGATTGTCAAACTGGGCGGGCATCCAGGCCCCGGGCAGGGTGGCCAGCAGCTCATTGGCCTTGTCGATGGCCCCCTGCATCCCCGCAGGGCCGGGGGTGAGCACCAGCTCCGCCCCCAGGGCGGACAGCAGGCTCCGCCGCTCCGCCGACATGGTCTCGGGCATGGTAAGGATGACCCGGTAGCCCCGCAGGGCGGCGATGTAGCTCAGGCCCACGCCGGTGTTGCCGCTGGTGGGCTCCACCAGGACGGAGCCGGGCCGCAGCAGGCCCCGCGCCTCGGCGTCCCGGATCATATAGAGGGCCGCCCGGTCCTTGGCCGAGGACAGGGGATTAAAGCACTCCAGCTTGGCCAGAATTCGGGCGCCGGGCGCATAACGCTCCAGGGCCAGAAGGGGCGTATTGCCGATCAGGTCGGTGAGGATGTGGGCGATCTGCATGGTATCTCCTCCAATTCCATCGGATGTTTTCCGGGAGAAAAGCCCGTCCAATCGGTGGACGGGCTTTTTCAGCGCGGTTTTTTAGAACACGGGCACCACGGCGCCGGCGTAGGTCTCGTCGATGAAGTCCTTGACCTCCTGGCTGGTCAGGGCCGCGGCCAGAGCCTGGATGGCAGGGCTGTCCTCGTTGCCCTCCTTGACGGCAAGGACGTTGACGTAGGCGGTGGCAGCCTCGCCGTCGGCGGCCTCAATGGCCACGGCGTCGGCCACCTTCAGCCCGGCGTCAATGGCGTAGTTGCCGTTGATCACGGCCATGTCCACGTCGGCCAGACGGACGGGAAGCTGGTTGGCTTCCAGCTCCACGATGTCCAGGTTCTTGGGGTTCTCAGCGATGTCGGCCTTGGTGGCGGTGATGCCGGCGCCCTCCTTCAGGGTGATGAGCCCCTCCTGCTCCAGCAGCAGCAGCGCCCGGGCCTCGTTGGTGGTGTCGTTGGGCACCGCGATCTGGGCGCCGTCAGCCAGGTCGGCAATGGAAGCGGTCTTGCCGGCATAAAGGCCGAAGGGTTCGTAGTGGACATCGGCGGCGCTGACCAGATGGGTACTGTCACTGACGTTGAACTCATTCATGTAGGTGACGTGCTGGAAGTAGTTGGCGTCCAGCTCGCCGTTCTCCACGGCCAGGTTGGGCTGGATATAGTCGTTGAACTCCACGATCTCCAGGGTGATGCCCTGCTCGGCCAGGAGACCCTTGACCACCTCCAGGATCTCGGCGTGGGGAGCGGGGGTGGCGCCCACCTTCAGGACAGTACCCTCCAGGGGGTTGGACGCAGCGGGCGCGGAGGGCTCCACGGGGGCGCTGGAGGCGGGCGCGCTGGCGGAGGGGGAGGGACTGGCGGTGTTCCCGCCGCCACAGCCGGCCAGAAGAGCGCAGGCCAGCGCGCCGGTCAGGAGCAGAGAGACAAACTTTTTCATGATACATTCTCCTTTTCCTTCAAACTGAAGTGATTTGAACTATGTGAGCCGCCGGAGCGGGATTCACCAAAAGAAAACGTCCTTGACGTGCCGAAAGACACATCAAGGACGAAAGCAAACGCTTCGTGGTACCACCTTGCTTCGCCCGGACCTCGCGGCCAGGGCCTTAGAGCGTACAGGACAGACCGATACGCCAGCGCGATCACGGGCGCTTCCCGTCGCAGCCTGTGCCTTCCGGCAGTCGGTGCGCAGCTCCAAGACCATGTTCAGCGCGGCCTTCCGTACCCCTTCCCACCAGCCGGGGCTCTCTGCAACGTATCTCCGTGCTTACTCTTCTCTTCCTTGCCTTTGTTGAGCGGTATTCGATTGTCTAATAGTTTAATCCAGGCACCACCCGCTCGTCAAGTGGGAATTTTGCTCACATAGTGCCTGGAATCTTGCGTTCCTTTTGTATATCCTGTCCACCCTCTTTGCGCCGACGCCTCTTTCCGCCGGGGCCGATCCGGCGGTCGAACCGGACCGCCAGGCAAGTGCCGATAGACTGGAAGATCTGCACCAGGATGACCAGCACTACCACCGAGACCCAGAGGATGATGTTCATGCGGCGCTGGTAGCCCAGATTCAGCGCCATGGAGCCCAGTCCGCCGCCGCCGATGGCGCCGGCCATGGCGCCGTAGCTGAGGATGGTGATAAACGCAGTGGTAAAGCCGGAGATGAGGGAAGGGCGGCTTTCCGGGATCATCACCTTGGCGATGATTTGCAGAGGGGAACAGCCCATGGATTGAGCAGCCTCCACCACCCCCTTGTCCACCTCGCGGATGGACGCCTCCACCAGACGGGCCACGAAGGGAAAGGCGGCCACGATGAGGGGGATAATTGTGGCCACCGTGCCGATGCTGGTACCCAAAATCACCCGGGACAGGGGGATGACCAGCACCATCAGGATCAGAAAGGGCACCGAGCGCAGGATGTTGATGATCACGTTGAGGGCGCTCATGACGGGCCGAGGCAGGGGCCGCACGCCCCCCTCCTCCCCTGCCACCATCAGCACACCCAGGGGCAGGCCGATGACGTAGGCAAAAAAGGTGGCGATGACAGTGACGTAGCAGGTCTCCCAGATGGCGAACAGCAGGCCGTCCTTGCCCAAGGACAGCAGGCGGACCACCTCCGGATTTTGCAGCAGCTCACGCATGGTAGTCGCGCACCTCCTCCACCGTGACATCCTTCTGGGCCCTGAGATAGCTCAGGGCTCTGGCGGCCTCCGCCGCGTCCTGGGGCAAGCCCAGCAGCATGGAGCCAAAGGCCTTGCCGCTCACGTTGCGGGTGTCGGCCCCCAAAATGTTGACTTTAACCCCGCAGTCGATGGCCAGCGAAGCGATGAGCGGCTCATAGGAGGAGCCGCCGTTGAAGGCGATGCGCACCACGTTGGCCGCGGGGAACTGGTCGATATGGGCCCCCTCGGGGTAAACCAGCCGCCGGCCCGCCTCGGTCTTGGGGTTGGAAAAGACCTCCTCCACCGTGCCGGTCTCCACCATACGGCCGTGCTCCAGGATGGCCACATGGGTGCAGATCTCTTCCACCACCGCCATCTCATGGGTGATGACGATGACGGTGATGCCCAGGCGCCGGTTGATGTCCTGGATGAGCCGGAGGATGGCCCGGGTGGTGGTGGGGTCCAGGGCGGAGGTGGCCTCGTCGCACAGCAGCACCTTGGGATCGGAGGCCAGGGCCCGGGCGATGGCGATGCGCTGCTTCTGCCCGCCCGAGAGCTGCACCGGATAGGCGTCCGCCTTGTCGGGCAGGCCCACGATGTCCAGCAGCTCCAGGGCCCGCTTGCGGGCCTGGGCCGCCGGGACGCCGGCGATCTCCATGGGGAAGCAGATGTTCTTCAGACAGGTGCGCTGCATCAGCAAATTAAATTGCTGAAAGATCATGCTGATGGAGCGCCGGGCCTGACGGAGCTGGGTGGGCGTCATCTGGCACATGTCCAGCGGGCCGGTCCCTCCGCCGTCCACCAGGCCGTCCACCAGGACCTGACCGGAGGTGGGCTTCTCCAGCAGATTGATGCACCGGACCAGGGTGGACTTGCCCGCGCCGGACATGCCCACGATCCCAAAAATGTCTCCGGTCCGGATGGTCAGGCTGATGTCCTCCAGGGCGTGGAGCTCTCCCTCGCCGGTATGGAAGGTTTTTGACAGGTGTTTGAGCTCGATCACGGAAACGATCTCCTTCTGGGACTGTTTTTCCAAACAATTCCCATTTTTTCTGGGCAAAGCCCGGAATTTCATGCATAGTTCATTCTATGACAAGAGGTCGCGCCTGTCAAGGGGAAAAGCCCGGAACACTCAGTGGCAGGAACAGCAGGAGCCGTGCTCTCCGTCCTCACAGGGCAGTCGGAGGGATTCCGGCACCGGCCTGCCCTGCCGCCGGTAGTAGTCGGCCAGCGCAGCCTTGATGGCCTCCTCCGCCAGCACCGAGCAGTGCATCTTATAGGCGGGCAGGCCGTCCAGCGCCTCGGCCACCGCGGCGTTGGTCAGGGTCATGGCCTCCTCGATGGGCTTGCCCTTGATGAGCTCGGTGGCCATGGAGGAGGTGGCGATGGCCGAGCCGCAGCCGAAGGTCTTGAACTTCACGTCGGTGATGACACCGTCGTCAATCTTCAGGTACATCTTCATAATATCGCCGCACTTGGGGTTGCCCACCTGGCCCACCCCGTCGGCGTTCTCGATCTCCCCCACATTCCGGGGATGCTCAAAGTGATCCATTACCTTTTCTGTATAAAGCATGAGGAATTCTCCTTTCTGTATTCAAGCTCTCAGGCGGTCAGGTCCCAGGTGGGCCGCTGCGCGGCCTTGTCCCACACGGGGGACATCTCCCGCAGGTAGCTCACCACGGCGGGGACCTCCTTCAGCAGGTAGTCCACATCCGCCTCGGTGTTGTCCGCCCCCAGGCTCAGACGCAGGGAGCCGTGGGCCACCGCATGCGGCAGACCGATGGACAGCAGCACATGGGAGGGGTCCAGGGAGGCGGAGGAGCAGGCCGAACCGGAGGAGGCGCAGATGCCCTTGGCGTCCAGGTGGAGCAGCAGGGCCTCCCCCTCCACCCCTTCAAAGACGAAGGAGGCGGTACCCGGCAGGCGGTTCACCGGGTCGCCGGTGAGGCGGGAGCAGGGGATCTGGCTCAGGCCCTGGATCAGCCGGTCCCGCAGGGCAGTCAGCCGGGCGGACTCGGCCTCCAGCCGGGCCACGGACTCCTTCAGCGCAGCCGCCATGCCCGCCGCTCCAGCCACGTTCTCCGTGCCCGACCGGCGGCCCTTCTCCTGGCCGCCGCCATGGATGAGGGGCGGCAGGCGCAGGGGCTTGCGCATATACAGGGCCCCGATGCCTCGGGGGCCGCCGAACTTGTGGCCGGACAGGCTGAGCAGGTCGCAGCTCCAGGCCTCCACATCCACGGGGATGTGGCCCACCGCCTGCACCGCGTCAACGTGGAACAGTACCCCGGCGGCCCGGGCAATAGCTCCGATCTCGGCCACGGGCTCAATGGTGCCGATCTCATTGTTGGCAGCCATCACAGAGATCAGGATGGTGTCAGGCCGGAGGGCGGCCTGCACCGCCGCCGGGTCCACCCGGCCCTGGGCGTCCACCGGCAGGTAGGTCACCTCATAGCCCTGCTTTTCCAGGTACTGGGCCGTGTGGAGGATGGCGTGGTGCTCGATGGCGGAGGTAATGATGTGCCTGCCCTTCTTCTGACGGAACTCCGCCACCCCGCGCAGGGCCCAGTTGTCGGCCTCGGTGCCGCAGGAGGTGAAATAGAGCTCCTCCGGCCGGGCATTCAGACAGGCGGCGATGTCCGCCCGGGCGGCTTCCAAATCGGCCTTGGCCTGCTGACCAAAGGAGTAGAGACTGGAGGGATTGCCATAAGCCTCCTGCAGATGGGGCATCATAGCGGCCAGCGCTCCGGGGGAAAGCCGGGTGGTGGCGGCGTGATCGGCATAGAGAAAACGGGACATAGGATCGACTCCTTCCGAAAACTTTTTAATTCCTTTATTCATATCTGTTTACTAGGATTATAGGCCGGAATCGCTGACTTGTCAAGGGCGTTTTTGAAACTCTGTATCAAAAATGGGCCCGGCATCCAAATGGCCGGGCCCATACACGGTTACGGATTGGCTTGGTCCTGGGTCTTTTGGTGATACTGCTCCACCAGGTCGCGCAGGGTGATGTGGTCCACCACGGAGGACACCGCTTCCTGGATCTGCCGCCAAACGTCCACGGTGACG
>Ga0129315_1001240_pt1 | contig 11063 bp, 8 predicted proteins | sample Cm827metagenome_FD_94432 | JGI IMG/M metagenome (GOLD analysis project Ga0129315, IMG submission 94432) | Eastern black-and-white colobus group fecal microbial communities from Wisconsin, USA - Cm827 metagenome | ecosystem: Host-associated > Mammals > Digestive system > Large intestine > Fecal...
ATTATAATATAGTATATAATCTTCTTTAGCATTAAAATTCTTTGCCTTTGAGAAGTATGTTCCCAAAAAATCATCAACTCTATTTTCATTTAAATTATTAATATTTACAGGCTCTATGTTATTTATATTAGCAAATTCCTTATATGCTAAATATGCTCCAAGAGAAGTCCAATGGTGATCAGTTTTATAATATATATAGCAATCTTTATTACTATTAAGGGTATCAACTACATTTATTGTTTTCACCTTATCTATTTTATTGAATTCACTATAAATACTATTTATATATTGAATTTCATCAACTAAATTAATCCCTGCAGGTAATAATTCTTTATATATACTAAAAGATTCTGGAATAATCATAAGATTATAATTGGAGTTATATGAGGCTATAAAATTTTTAAAAGAATTAATATTCTTAGCTAAATTACTTTCATCTACTTTTTCAAATTTATCGAATAAAAAGTTATTATCTCCATAAATAACTCCATTATTCTCTTTTTTACCTAAAGAGAATTCTACTAGTGACTTTACATTTATCCATGAATTTCTTAGTAAGAATTGATCATTTATATACCTTTCGTAATTTTTAAAATATCTACCACTTTTGAAATCATCGTAATAGAATTTTGGTTTTTGAGCTAAAGTTCTATTTTCAAATAGAGAAAATTCAATATCTGTATTTGAAATGTCTACTATACTAATTAATAAAATCAGCACTATTGAACAAAAACTTATAGGATATTTCTTTATATTCTCCATAATATAGTTACTCCTGTTAAAATCTAAAATATAAAAAGGGATTATAAGTGCTATCTACTAAATAAGCAATTGATAATAGGAAAATAGCAATAATAACTAATGATTTAATAAGCTTATTCATTTTCCTATATAGATTTAATACTAATGGAGTTGAACAAATAAAGCAGAGGATAAATACCAAAATATAATTATTAAAGTAATATAGCCAATCAAGAGTAAAATTAAAGGAAAACATTCTCTTAAGATAATTACTTAATAAATCTATTTTATCTATTGCAAATATAGTCCACCCAATTAATAAGAAAAAGCTAGTGTAAATATGCGAAAAAATAACATTATTATTTAGAAATTTAGCTAAAAATCTCTTTTCTATATAGGTAAGTAAAAAGAAATATAATCCCCATAATATAAATGTATATTCTGCCCCATGCCAAAAGCCTGTTAAGAACCATAATAAGAGAAGATTAAATAATAACCTTTTCTTATTAACTCTATTGCCTCCTAAAGGTATATAAACATATTCCCTAAGCCAAGATCCAAGTGTTATATGCCATCTACGCCAGAATTCACTAATACTTCTTGATATATAAGGAAAATTAAAATTTGTTGGATAATTAAACCCCATAATTTTACCAAGACCAATTGCCATAGAGGAATATCCACTAAAATCAAAATATATTTGAAATGAAAAGGCTAATATTCCTATCCAAGCTAGTGGCATGGATATTTCAGTTATGTCTTTACTATATATTTCAGTCCACAGAACGCCTATATTATTAGCAATTATAACCTTTTTGCTTAATCCAATTATAAATTCCTCCATCCCATTTTCAAAGTTATCAAGAGAATGTGTACGTTTCTTTATTTCTTTATTGATATCTGTATATTTTACTATGGGACCAGCAATAAGCTGAGGAAATGAGGAAACAAAGGCACCAAAGTCTATTATATTTCTTTCTGCTTTTACCTTTCCATTATAGACATCAATGGAATAAGATAATGTTTGAAAAGTGTAAAAGCTTATTCCTAAGGGTAATGCTAGTTTTAAATTACTTAAAGAAGTAGAAAAAATTAAATTTATATTATCTATAAAAAAGTTAAAATACTTAAAGAAAAATAACATTCCCATATTAAATAATATAGATAGCATCAGTAAAAGCCTGCATTTAAACCTGTTATTAAAGTTGTTTTCTATAGCTATAGCTATAAAATAATCAACTAGTATTGAAGCTATCATAAGTGGGAAATATATAGGCTCCCCAAGACTATAAAATATTAAACTAAATATAAGTAAGGTTAAATTCTTATATTTATCTGGGGCAAAAAAATATGAAATTAAAAAAACTGGTAAGAATCTAAATATAAAAATTAAGCTACTAAATACCATAATATCCTTTCTAAAAAAGCTAGATAAGAAACTATTCTTATCTAGCTTAAAAACTAATTATTGAAAGCATTCCTCTACAGCTTCTTTTGCTGCTTGAACATCATAATTAACTAATAATATAACGTAATTTCCTTTTTCCATGAAAATAGCATTTTCTATTTTTTCCTTTTGATCTGGTAAATATGCATTGTTTCTTTCAGTATCTAGCATTTGCTGTAAGGAAGTTTTTACAGATTCAAGCTTTCCTTCTTTAGCCTTTACAACAGCTGCTATATCAGCTGAATTAATTATCATTGCTTTTATTATTCCGTAGTCTTCTACGTCATCTAAGTTAAGATTTGCTAAATCCTTAGCCATTTCTTCATCTAATTCCATAGGCATTTGCATTGGTGCTTTATCTTCAACATTTCTAACAACATCCATTGCAGTTAATCCATCTTTTAATTCAGTTCCTTTTGTATTATTGCTAGTACATCCAATAAGTGCAATACATAATAATGAAAGACCTAATGTTTTTAAAAGTTTCTTCATGTTGTATCTCCTTCTAGTAACAATTATATTTATTTTACACAAAGATTATACTATATTCACAAGGTTCATAAAAGAAAGATTTTATAAATTTTTCTTATACTCTTTTATTTGTCTATCAATATCTTCTAGGTACTCTAATCTTTCATATTTCATTAAAAGTTCCTCTTCTAACTCTTCTTTCTCTTGCATTAACTCATTTAAAGCACCATAGTTTGTAGCATTTTTATTCATTTTATTTTCTATATCAGTAATTTTATGTTCTATTTTTTCTATAATATCATATATTTCTTCAAATTCTTTTTGCTCTTTAAATGTAAATTTAGGTCTATTATCTTTACTTTTATAACTTTTATCTAATTGCTTTTTATCATTTTCATTAGAAGTTGTTAAACTTTCATTAGACTTTTCATATTCTTTATAAATAAGATAATCACTATAGTTACCTACATATTGTTTTATTAACCCATTACCTTCATAGGAAAAAATTTTATTACAAAGTCTATCTAGGAAATATCTATCATGAGATACTATAATTACTACACCAATAAATTCATCAAGAAAATCTTCTAATATTTTTAGTGTTTCAATATCTAAATCATTTGTAGGCTCATCTAAAATAAGTACATTTGGAGATTCCATTAGAATCCTTAATAGATGCAGTCTTCTTCTTTCACCACCAGATAGCTTTTCTATTGGGGTATATTGTAATGTACCATCAAATAGAAATCTTTCAGCCAATTGTGAGGCTGTTATGGTATATCCATCTTCCGTTGGAATATTCTCTCCACCTTCTTTAATATAATCTATAGCCCTTTGATTTAAGTCCATATGGGTATTATCTTGTGAAAAAGTACCTATACTAACTGTGTCACCAATTTCAATTGTACCAGAGTCGGGCTTTATAGCACCAGTTATCATATTTATTAATGTAGTTTTACCAGCTCCATTTTTACCTATAATACCAATTCTATCATTTTTAGAAAAAATATAGTTTAGATCTTTAATTAAGGACTTTTCACCAAAGGATTTTGATAAATTATCTATTTCTATAATCTTTTTACCTAGCCTTCTACCTATGAAAGGCATTTCTATATCTGTATTAACTGATACAGTTTCAGTATTAACTAATTCATCAAATCTTTGTAGTCTAGCTTTTTGCTTAGTTGTTCTTGCTTTAGCACCTCTTCTAACCCATTTTAATTCCTTTAAAATAAGCTTTTGTCTTTTTTCTTCCTGTGCTGCTTCTACTTGTAGTCTTTCAGCTTTCTTCTCTAAGAAGTCACTATAGTTACCTTCATATTGATAAAGGGAACCTCTATCAAGTTCTATAATCTTATTTGTTACTCTATCTAGGAAATACCTATCATGAGTAATCATAATTAAGGCACCTTTTCTATTATTTAAATACTCTTCTAACCATTCAATGGAATCTGAATCAAGATGGTTAGTAGGTTCATCTAATACTAATAATTCACAGGGAGTTATTAATGAAGAAGCTAAAAATACTCTTTTCTTTTGACCACCAGAAAGCTCAGACATTTTTTGATTAAAATCTGTAATACCTAGTTTTGTTAATATAGTTTTAGCATCACTTTCTAAATCCCAAAGATTCATAGTATCAATTTTACTCTGTAATTGTATTAATCTATCATTTAAAGATGGGTTTAATAAAACTTTATCTAGTAAATCCTCATACTCCATTAAAAGCTTCATTTCAGGAGTATCACCCTTAAATATTTGCTCTAATACTGTTGAGTTATTATCATATGCTGTATCTTGAGCTAAATACTCTATTCTAATATTCTTTCCTTTAGTAATCTTTCCATCAAAGAATTCATCTCTACCTGTTAATATTTTAAGTAATGTAGACTTTCCAGCTCCATTTAATCCAATTAAACCAATTTTATCTCCATCATTTATATTTAAATTAACATCTTTTAATAAAACTTTTTCGCTATAGGTCTTATTTATATTTTCTAATGTAATTAAATTCATATCAGTCTCCTTATTTTTTATCTATTAGTATATATGTATATTTTAATTAAAAAAATAAGCTTAGACAACTATAAAGTATCTAAGCTTAAACATTTTTATTCTATCCTAATGATAATTTACTTCTGTATTTATCTGAAATAAATTTGAATACTGGTACTCCTACTAGAGTTACTATTACAAACTCACCAACTCCAACTTGAATCATAGTTAATAACATAGGTAATTCTATTACTACACTAAGCATCCATCCAATTATTATAGCATTAAATATAGTTGGCCATAAAGAGGCTATAATTAGGCTAATCATATTATCTTTCATATATTTAGCTGTTAATGATATAGCACTTACACTTAAGAAGGTTGCTAAAGTACCAAAGATAATATCAGGTAGTCCATACCCACCAAAAATATTTGATAATAAACATCCTAATGTTAAACCTATTATATATGTAGGATTTATAAAAGCTAGAAGCACTAAAATTTCAGATATTCTAAACTGTATTGGCCCATAGCTTATAGGAGCTAGTATTATCGTCAATACTGCATAAATTGCTGCAATTAAAGCAGCTTTTACTAAATTGTTATTCAAATTAAATCCCTCCAATTATTTATAAAAAAATAAGGAGCCGTCCTAAAACAGCCCCAAAATCACGAATTAAGTAAAGCAATAACTAAAGAATATTAGGTATAGAAATAAAAATAGAGAGTTTATATATAAACCCTCTACGAATAAATCACACTTAATATAAATTGCAATTAATAACCGTAGTTTTGTTTAGAGACAGGAGGCTTCCGAACTGTCTTATTTAATTTACTATAACAGTATATTTTATTTATTGATTATTGTCAATTCCTTAATATAATTATTAATCTTATCTAGTTCTTTATATTTATTTATCCACCAATCTCTATACCATAACCTATATATATAGATGTTATTATCCTTATAATATTTATATAGTAAAACATCCTTCTTTAATGAAGTGGTGTTTAATAAAAGTATTATTTTATAATCATTTATTTTTAACTCCATATAAGTATCTATAATAACTATATCTATAGACATGTTTTTATTTAATAAAAAGTATTTTATTTCTGATAGTATCTCATTATTTTCCTTATTTAAATAATTATTTTCTTTAGTAAACTCTATTTCTTTTAGGTTATTATCTATATCTATTAATATTATACTTTTAGATAAGTTACTTAAATAATTTAAATCAATTAGTTTGTCTCTTGCCTTTGATATTACTATAACTTTATCAAAGTATATTTTATTACTTTTAAATTCCTCAATTTTCTTATTAGAAAAATTAGATATTACGCAAGGAAAAAATCTAATTAAAGTATCATCACTTATATTATCTATATTATCTTTTAATATAGAAGAAGCATCCTTTAATTTATTATCCCATATTTTATTTATTGCTTTTGAAATTATAGTATTCTTTTTAGAATTTTCTTCATAGATATCATTTATAATACTATCATATTCCTTATATAGATTAATTATATTTATATTTTTAAACTCCTCTTCTTCTATATCTAAATAACACTTCAATAATGGAAGAAGAGATATTAATTCTTTTATATATTTTTTTTCTTCTAAATCATCATAACAATACTTTAAAATATTTTCTTCAATACTTGAAAGATTACTAATAGAGTCTATAGCGTGTCTATTTTCATATGCAACTTCGAGAATTTTCTTATAGAAAATAAGATTTTCATAAACATTTCCATTTTTTATTATACTTACTATTGCTTCATTATACTTATCTTCTTTTAAAATTAATTTCAAAAAGGATAATTTCTCCTTCAATATTTTTATTGACTTATAATTATTTGTATATTCCTCATAAATCTCATTCTTAATTCTAGAAAATATCTTTAAGTTTTCTTTTTCCTTAGCCCTATTAAACCTATGAAAGATATTAAACCATTTTTGATTAATAGGATTATTTAATAACTTATAATTATATTTTAAATTAACTGTATTAGTTAAGGATAATATATAGTCTTCATCAACAATTTTATTAGATATAAATTCATCAATAAAATCCTTGGTATATGTTGATACGCTTAAACTATAATCAATATCTTTATTATCTATTATAGTTTTTAGTGAAGTTATAGAATTATTTATTAAACTATAATCTAAAGGCATTTTAAAATATTGAGATATATCATTATCTATAAATCTTCTATGCTGTATATATTGATTGCTTATATCTGATAATAAGATATTATTACAAATTTCATTTAATTCATTATAACTATAGTTTTGAAAGGGTTTCTTTATTCTAAAGGTTCTATAATATTTGTTATAATTATTATTACTATCTAGCTTTCTTTTAGTTAGAATATATTTATCTATTAAGGGAATGTCGTTATCACAATTATTAAAAAAAATACTTATTTCTTTTAATGAATCATATTTCTTATTAATACTCCTATAAATTAATTCAACCTTACTTATTATAGTTTTACCAGTTTGATCTTGTAAATTTAATAATAAATACTTTATTAAAGCCTTAAGATTAAAGTCATTATTTAAATTTATTAATCTTTTATCAAGATCTTTAAAGCTATCATTAGCAAGAATATATTCCTCATAAGAATCTGTAATAATTAAAACTTGTTTATCTTTAAATAGATAATAAGATACTATTTCTCTTATAACGTCTAATAATTCCTTTTCATTAATTTTATAACATAGTAGGGTTTCATCATTTTTATTTAAAATATCATTAGCTATATAATTCATGCTTAATAAAGCTTCATTACCATCAAGAGTGAAATAATTACTTATAGTGACCTCCCCCTTATTTAAATATTAATACAATATATTCATATTTTTAAAAAATTATAATTAATTTCATTTATATTTTTTATTTATGTCAATAATATAAGTATTAGTTATAGGAAGGTGATTTTTTGAAGAAAGTATTTAGAATAATTACAGCTTTTTTAATTTCAATATTAATTACTACCTTTTGTATAGGAATTTACTTCAAAAATTCACTTATGATAATATATAGCATATATGAGGAATTAAAAAACTCAAATGAGTCAGTTGCGACATTAGGTAACTTAACAGATTACTATACTACAACATCTATGGATGTAAAGAATATAAAATATAAAGAAAGTATATCAAAGAATGTTTTCCTAGATATATATAAATCTGATATAGAGGATAAACCTTCACCTGTGATTTTATACGTTCATGGAGGAAGTTGGGTTTATGGTGATAATGGAATACCTAAAGGCCTGGATCCCTTATTAAATGCTTTTAATAAAAGAGGATATACAATTATAAGTGTTTCTTATGAATTATTAAAGAAAAATGTACCTTTAGAAAATCCTATAGTAGATGTTAAAGATTCAATTAGATGGGTTTATAAAAATAAAGAAAAGTATAACTTTGATACAGATAATATTGGCATTATGGGTATATCATCTGGGGCTCATCTTGCTTTAATGGCATCATATTCAGGAGAAGATAAATTTCAAGGAGATGAGGGGTTACGAAATTACTCTTCAAAAGTAAAATACCTTATAGACATCTTTGGACCAACAGAGTTAAGTACATTAAATATATCTTCAATAGATGAAGAATATAAAGAGGATATTGAAAGTATAGTAGATTCATGGGACACTTTAGGTAAATATACTCCTATTAACTATATAAGTACTCATACACCTAAAACCTTAATTATACATAGTGAAGAAGATGAAATAGTCCCTTATGAAAACGCAAAGATTCTATATAATAAATTGAAAGATAATAATATTAAAACTAAACTACTTACATTAAAATCAGGTTCTCATTACTTTACTGGTTATAATAAATTCGAACTAACAGCTCTATGCTTTGAAGTACTAAAGTTTTTAGAGATAAATAATAAATAAGGACGCATTAAGCGTCCCAGTTTTATTTATTATATGTAACTCCATATTTTTCATAATAAGATTCTATAGCAGTTTTCATATTATCATCAATATATATTTTACCATTAAGTTCTCTATTATATAAATAATCTACTATTTCTCTCATAGTAACTATTGAATAGGTAGTAATTCCAAAGTTCTCTTTAATTTCTTCTTGAGCAGACTTTTCTGATTTCCCTTTTTCCATTCTATCTACTGAAATAATTAGACCCTTTATATCTACATTCCCTTGTGACTTTAATATTGGCACAGTTTCATATATTGAGGTTCCTGCAGTCATAACATCTTCAACAATAACTACCCTTTTATTATCCTTAAGAGATCCTCCTAATAAAATTCCACCTTCACCATGATCCTTTATTTCTTTTCTATTAGAACAATATTCAACATTTATATCATATAATTCATTTAAAGAAATAGCTGTTGTTACTGTTAGAGGGATTCCTTTATAAGCAGGACCAAATAAAACATCAATATCAGTTCCAAAATGTTTATTTATTGCTTTAGCATAGAATTCTCCTAATTTCTTTAATTGAGCACCTGTAGTGTAATTTCCTGTGTTTATAAAGAAAGGAGTCTTTCTTCCACTTTTTGTAGTGAAATCTCCAAATCTCAAAACATTACTATTAACCATAAATTCGATAAATTCTTCTTTATATCTATCCACAATTAATCTTCCTTCCGATACAAATATTAAACGTATAAATATAATAAACATACGTCTTTATAATTTTATCATTTTTTCGAAGAAATTGCTAATATTTTCATAGCTATAACTTAATTACATAAAAATTAGGAACTGACTTAAACAGTTCCTAATAGTTATGAATATCTATTAATTTATTTATTCTCTTGATTCTTTATTTAGCTCATAAAGCCTTTTTCTTTCGGGTAAAGTTAATTCTAAATTACCTTCTCTTTTATTAATTAGTTTTTCAAGTTCTTTAAATTTATCTTCACCAAGCTTTAGCTTTATTACATCAGCCTTAATCATTTTTAGCTCACTACACTCTGTAATAGTTAAATTTTCACCCTTATTAACTTTTTCTCTTAAAGAGTTAATTTTTGCTTTTTGAGTTTCATTAAGGTACCCTTCATTTTTAGGAGTCCAAAAGTCATCAAATTTATCTTCTTTACTTAAATTTATCCTATATTCACTAAATACCCTTAACGCATTTCCTTTAGACTTAACATCATCTGCCTTTATATTACTAAAATTAGATGAAAATATGGTAGTAGATATTATAGAAAGTAAAGCCAAATATCTTATCATCTTTTGTCCCTCCTTTTAGATATTCACATTATTATTATATGGAATTATCTAATAATTAAAGGAAGTAATATTTACTATAATTTTTTTTATTTTCCTGATAAATATTCATTTATACTTTTTGCAGCTTCTAGACCTTCTCTTATTGCCCATACAACAAGAGATTGGCCTCTACGTGCATCACCACAAGTAAATATTTTCTCTCTGCTAGTTTTAAATAGCTTATAATCTGCATTAATGTTTCCTCTATTATCTAGCTTAATATCAAAACTATTGCTTATATATTCTTCAGTACCCAAAAACCCCATTGCAATCATAACAATATCTACATCAATAATTTCTTCGCTACCCTCTTCTTCTTTAAAGGTTAATCTTCCATTTTCATCTTGATACCAATTTACTCTTATAGTTTTAGCTGCTTTTACATTTCCAGCTTCATCTGATATAAATTCTTTTACACTTGTGCAATACTGCCTTGGATCTTGTCCAAAAACTTCAATGGATTCTTCTTGTCCATAATCTACCTTTAAAGTTCTATTCCATTCTGGCCAAGGATTACTGTCTAATCTTTCCTTTGGCAATGGATTTGTTATTTCTAATTGAGTTACAGACTTACAGCCTTGTCTTATTGAAGTTGCTACACAGTCTGTACCAGTATCTCCACCACCAATTATTAGAACATTTTTATCTTTACTAGATATCTGCTTTGAAACCATTTCATTATTTAGCAAACTCCTTGTATTTTCCTTTAAATAATCCACTGCAAAGTATATGCCTTTTAGATTTCTTCCTGGAACATTTAAATCTCTTGGTTTAGTAGCTCCAGTAGCTAATACAATAGAATCATATTCTTCTAAAACTTTATCTCTTAAAGGTTCATTTATGCATATATCTGATTTAGTGAAGAATTTAACTCCCTCAGCTTCTAACATTTTTATTCTTCTATTAACTACTTCTTTATCAAGCTTCATATTAGGAATACCATACATTAGTAATCCTCCAATCCTATCTTCTCTCTCAAAGACATCCACATTATATCCAAATCTATTTAGATAGTAAGCACAGGATAAACCAGCTGGCCCAGAACCTATTACTGCTACTTTTTTATTATTTCTATACTTAGGAACTTCTGACTTCATAAGGCCTTCTTTAAAAGCAGTATCA
>Ga0129315_1001241_pt1 | contig 11055 bp, 10 predicted proteins | sample Cm827metagenome_FD_94432 | JGI IMG/M metagenome (GOLD analysis project Ga0129315, IMG submission 94432) | Eastern black-and-white colobus group fecal microbial communities from Wisconsin, USA - Cm827 metagenome | ecosystem: Host-associated > Mammals > Digestive system > Large intestine > Fecal...
GAGGGCATCAGCATCTACGCCGAGGGTCTTGCAAGCGTGGAGGATGTAGACAAGGCGATGAAGCTCGGTGCGAACCACCCCATGGGACCGCTGGCACTCGGCGATCTGATCGGTCTTGATGTATGCCTCGAAGTCATGAATGTTCTCTATAATGAGACTCTTGACAGCAAGTATCGTCCCAACCCGCTGCTGAAGAAGATGGTTCGCGGCGGTCTGCTGGGCAGAAAGAGCGGACGCGGCTTCTACGATTACAGTAAAAAGTAAGTATAACTACGGTATCTCCAGGACCGTGCTCCTCACACCGTCCTGTGGTACAACTATATGGCTTCGGCCACAAAAAACGAAGAGAAGCACCGCGATGCCAGACTCCTCCGGCACCGCGGGTGCTTCTCTTCTCTCAAGTATATAATAAATCTATTCTTTCAACAAGCCACCCAAAGCACCTGTCCCTCGGACAGCAGCAACAGCCAAAATCCTTTTCTCACTCCTACCGGCGCTCATAATCCAGATTCACCATGAGTTCCCCAGGCTCCGGCTTTCTCTCGATGAGCCCCTGCTCATACATCCAGTCGATATTCTGCTGCCAGCACGCCTCTGTCTGTGACAGGAACGGAGCGTCCTCCTGCTCCATGAGCGGAAGCAGAATCTCTGCACTCTTTCTCTCCACATCGGGACTCAAAGGGAAATTCTCCTCATTCTGATTGTCCAGAAGGATCTGCAGCGATGCCTCCGGGTCCGCCTGAAAGTCCTCAAATCCCCGCTTTGAGGCGCGCAAAAAGGCCCTCAGCACCTCCGGCTCCCTCTGAAGAAGCTTTTCATTCGTCAGAAAGCAGAGCTCGTAAAAATTCGGCACGCCATAATCTGTCAGTGGGAAGTAATTCAGTTCAAACCCTTCTTCCTCGAGCTGCGGAACCTCATGGTTCACAAGGCAGCCGATGGTCGCATCCACAGCGCCTGTTGTCATGGAGCTCATCAGCTCAAAGCCGACATTTTGCAGCGTCACCGCAGAGGGATCCTCTCCGACATCCTTCATGAGTGCCTGCACCATCGCTTCAGAGAGTGCCGTGCCCCCATAGCCCACTGTCCTTCCGACAAAATCCTTCGGACTCTGAATGTTTTTTTCCTTCAGAGAGAGGATGATATTCAGCGGGGTCTGACAGATGGCGCCGATTGATCTGAGACCGATCCCCTGATTCGCCACCGCCTGAATCACATCCTGCTGATAGTAAGCACTGAGCTCCGCCTTTCCCGCTGCCACAAGAGCCAGCCCGTCATTGTCATTTGCCGGAAAGCGAACCTTCACATCCAGCCCCTCATCCCGATAATAGCCGCGCTCGATTGCAGTATAAATGAAGCTGTGAATCGCATTCGGATACCAGTCAAGAACCAGATTCAGCTCGCGAAGCTCTCCCTGCGCCGCGCTTGCCTCACTTGTCTCCGACTGCCCGGAGCTCTTCGCTTCTCCGGAAGTTCCCGCTGCCATCTCTCCCGCGGCGCTGCCTGCATGATCTGCACTCTGACTGCCGCAGGCCGTAAATCCCAGCGACATAAGCACCGCCCCCGCGAGCAGCACTCCAACTGTAGCACTTCTTCTACTCTTCATCTCTGTTCCCTTCTTATTTTTTCAATCATTTCTCCAATGAATCAGTACAGCTTCGATGCAGCCGACCGCTGCGACCATGAGCATGGCCGCCAGACTCAAGAGAAGCACAGGCGCAAAGACGCCCGCCCCGTCCAGCTGTGTCATCATGCGACGCGAGAAGTAGCCCAGCCCGCACTGCGCCCCCAGCCACTCCCCGATCGCGGCGCCGATCACCGAGATCGGAACTGCCATCCGCAGCGCCGAGAAGAAATACGGCAGCACCGCGGGAAGCTTCAGCTTGAAAAAGATCTGCCGCCCGCTTGCGCCGAAGCTCAGCATGAGCTCCTTCATATCTGTTCTCACCGAGCGGAACCCGTCATAGACTGTAATTGCCACCGGAAAAAAGGTCATGAGCACCGTCACCAGCACCCTGCTCCAAATGGAGTAGCCGAACCAGAGCACAAAGAGCGGCGCGAGTGCCGTAACCGGAATGGTCTGCGAGGCGACAATGAGCGGATACAGGGCCTTCTCCGCCATCGGGCTCAGGTCCATGAGCACCGCCAGTCCCACCCCGAGCAGCACGGAGATGAGCAGTCCGATGAGCACAACCTCCATCGTGGCCGGGAGGTGCGCCGCAAACAGCGGCTCTCTGAGCTCCCAGAGCCTTGCAAGGATCTGCTCCGGCGCGGGCAGTATATAGGCCGCGTTGATGCGCCGCGCCGCCACCTCCCAGAGCAGGAGCAGGAAGCATACCAGCGCTGCCGCCGGGCCGTTTTTACAGATAGCTGCCTTCCACTCAGACCACTTCATGACGGCTCCTTTCTCAGAAGCCGGATGAGCTCTTCCTTCAGCTCTGTCGCCTCCGGACGCTGAAGACTCGCTGCTGTACGCGGAAACAGAAGCGGAACCTCAATGGAGCGAAGCTTCCTGATCGGCGAGGTCTCCACTGCCAGAATCCGCGTCGACAAAAACACTGCCTCCTCGACATCGTGGGTGATAAAGAGCACCGTCTTCCTCTCCCGCTCCCACTGCTTCAGCAGCCATTCCCGCATGGAGAGCCGCGTCAGGTAGTCAAGCGCCGAGAAGGGCTCGTCCAGCAGCAAAAGCTCTGAGCCTGTGAGCAGAGTGCGCGCAAAGGCTGCCCGCTGCCGCATCCCGCCGGAGAGCTCCCGGGGCGCCTTCGCACCCTGCCCGAAAAGCCCGACACTCTGAAGTGCCTCCTCTGTGAGACGATTCATCTCTGCCTGCGTTCTGCCTCCCTGAATCTCCAGCGGGAGGCGCACATTTTCCGCAACGGTTCTCCACGGAAAGAGCAGATCCTGCTGAGGCATGTAGCCACAGTAGCGCCTCCGCCCCGCAATCGGCAGACCATCCACCAGGATCTCTCCCTCCGCCGGAATGAGCAGCTGGTTCACCAGGCGGAATATGGTGCTCTTTCCGCAGCCGGAGGCGCCGATCACCGAGACGAACTCCCCCCGCTGAATCTGAAAGCTCAGGCGGTCAATGATGGAAAAAGCCTCCGATGCGTACTGAAAGCGGACATCGCAAAAGCGGAGCACCGCCTGACCGCTCACGCTCTCTGCTCCCATGCCATATCCCAGAAGGACTGCTCAAAGCGGGAGCAGTTCACAAAAATTTCCGCGAGCTGCGAGAGCTCTGCCTCCGGGCTCTGTTCTGTCAGGCGCTCCATGAGGACTATGAGCTTTTCATTCTCCTCGTGATAGCTGAGAGAGCTGTAGCCCTGCACCCACTCCCCATAGAAGGGATGAGACACGGAGGACGGATACTGCTTCAGAAGTCTTCTGGCAATGTACTCATAGCTCAGTGCACAGGCGAGAATCGCTGCTGTAAGCTCTGCCTCTCCGCCCTCATAGGAAATGCGCAGCATGTAGGAGGTATAGGAGAGATTGTCGAGAGAGGCTCTGCTCTGCTCTGCCTCTTTCTCCGGAATGCCGAGCCGCCGCATGTAGCTGCGGTGCAGCGCCATCTCCCCCTCCATGATCTGATGGATGTAAGCTGCAAAAATACGCATTGACTCCGGCTCCCGCGCCTTCGCCGCGCCGAGCGCGAACACCCGCGCGTACTCAAAGAGATATACATAGTCCTGAAGCATATAGAAGCGGAATCTGTCCTGATTCAGGCTTCCCTCACCGAGCCCCCGCACAAAGGGATGCTTAAGATACCCCTCCCAGATCGGCTCTGCCGCCCTGAGCAGGCGTTCTGTCGTCCGTCCCGCGTGCGCCGCAAAGTTCGGGAGTCGCTGCCCCTCCGCACTCTGTACTGCAAGCAAAGCTCTGTCCATAGCTCCTCCTCTCACAGCTCATGTGAGCCGTAGTTCTCTCCGATATCCCATCCGTGATCCATAGGCCCGGAGCCGCTGCCGAGATCCAGCATGGCCGCGAGCGCACCGGAGATATACGCCTTCGCACGCTCCACTGCAAGCGCAAGCTCCGCCCCCTTCGCGAGGTTTGCCGCTATGGCGCTGGAGAGCGTGCAGCCCGTGCCGTGCGTGTTATTATTAAAGATACGCTTTCCCATGAACCAGCGGCAGCCGTTGTCCCGCCACAGGAGATCATTGGCGTCGTTCAGGCTGTGTCCGCCCTTCAGCAGTACCGCACAGGAAAAGCGCCTTCCAATCAGCTCTGCCGCTCTCTCCATGTCCTCCGGGCTTTGAATCTCCATCCCGGAGAGTACCTCCGCCTCCGGAATGTTCGGCGTGAGCACAGTCGCAAGCGGAAGGAGCTCCGTCTTGAGACTCTCCACCGCGTCCTCGCTGATGAGCCTGCTCCCACTGGTCGCCACCATCACCGGATCCACGACAATATGCTCTGCTCTGTAGAAGCGCAGGCGCTCTGCAATCCCCTCAATGAGTCCCACAGAGGAAACCATACCTATCTTCACCGCATCCGGACGTATATCTGTAAACACACTGTCAATCTGCTGCTTCAGAAATTCCGGAGGGACCTCATAAATCCCCTGCACTCCGGTGGTGTTCTGCGCGGTGAGCGCTGTGATCGCGGAGGTGGCAAAGACGCCATTTGCGAGCATAGTCTTGATGTCTGCCTGAATTCCTGCTCCTCCGCTGGAATCGCTTCCCGCAATGGTCAACGCTGTTTTCATAGTTCTGCTCCTTTCCGGACGAATCTCCTGCCAGGGTAACTCCCGTACACGCAAACGATCCCACAAAAAAGAGAGGAGACGCAGCTGCATCCCCTCTCATACAAGAAGCTGCACCGCCCGGAGCTCCGGGCAGCCGCCTCTCTTCCCTACGTTGGCATTATCCAAATCAGGTGTATGGGTTACGGCAAGGACAGCCGACTCTCAGCCCGGTTCCACCGAGCACCCCTCATCATTCTGTTTTCACGCTTCATCTTAAGGACTTGCGCGGTGAATGTCAAGGCTCAGTTCCTTAAGCCTCTCTCCGATCGTCAGGATCACTGTCTTTTCTTTCTCTGCCGCAGCGTGAACAGAAGGAAGAGCAGACTCAACAGTCCGGCGATCAGAGCATACAGCATATTATCACTCATATCTCCCATCTTAGGCAGTGCTCTCCAGTCCTTCTTCGGCTCTTCCACACTCTCCGCCGCAGGATACTGTAGCGGTATTGCTTCTGACGGCCTGACAGCGTTTTCGCGCGGAGACTCTTTCGGCCTGGTAACCCTCCTCGAAACGCTGGAGCCACCTGAAGATCCGGACGACCTCGGAAGGCTCTTAAGCTGATTGATGAGAATATATCCCTCTTTGGCACTTCCCTCCGTTTTAACATGGAAGCTCTGATTACCTAAGTGAATACCGCCGTCGGCTTCTCCCACTTCTTTCACACTGTACTCATACTTTGTTCCGTCATCCGCAGTCTCCGGCAGATGTTCAAACACTGCTGTCCACTGATTCTCATTGCTCAGAACCCTCACGATACCAGCAGGCATTCCATTTCTTAAAGGCGCCATTCCCTCCACTGAGATACACGTAACGGCCATTGCCATAAAAGGCGCCGTCTCCAATCTCTGAGAGCATAGCAGGAAGCTGCACCTCGGAAAGGCGGTTATCTGAAAAGGCATCTGCTTCAATGAGCTGCAATCCGTCCGGCAGCTGCAGCGTTTTCAGAGTGTTGTGCGAAAAAGCACTCTCAGAAACGGTCGAAAGCTCTGAGAGCGCAGAGAAATTCAGCTCTGAGAGTCTGTTGTTCGCAAAGGCACTCTCAGAGATGGCGGAAAGCTTTGATTCCGGCTCAAACTTAAGCGCAGTCATATCATTATTCGCAAAGGCCTCTCTGCCCAGCTCCTGAAGCGCAGCAGGAAGGGTAATGCTCTCTAACTCATTCAGAGCAAACGCCTGCTCCCCGATCGTCTCTATACTCTCCGGCAGAGTGAGCTTTTTGAGCTTATTCTGCAGATTGGTGCCAAGAAACGCGCTGTCGCCGATGGCCTTCACCGGATACTCCACTCCGTCCTTCTTCAGGGCCGCAGGAATATCCAGCTTTGTCTCGGTTCCACGATAGTAGATGATCTTCTGGGCGTCCACAGAATAGATGTAATCTCCTATCTCGATCACTTCCTGACCATCCACCTCCAGCTTGAGGCCGCGCGGCAGAAGGAGCAACTCTCCATCTTTCCCGAGAGAAATATCGCTCTCGACAGCCCCCTCCTCCTCAAAGCTTTCCGCTGCATTGGCGGGAGTCTGTCTCTCCGACTGTCTCTTTGAAAGTGATTCGGCATTCGATGCGCTCGTCATCGACAGATCCGCTTTCTGACCCGCATGCGCAAAAACAGCTGGATTTAATGTATTAAACGATATTAAATTCTGTAATAAATTAATATTTTGTATATTTTTTAATATTTATATAGATCTTTGGGCTCTTCACAGAAAACAGGGCGGTTGCACCAATTACTCGGTGCAACCGCCCCGCCAGACAAGCGCTTCTACTTTCACTCAGTGCACATAGACTGTCTCTCCCGCATACACGCGCTTATACAGCTTCTTTGCAAAGCTCAGCGGAAGGTTCACACAGCCGTGACTTCCGGAGCTCTTGTAGATTGTTCCGCCAAACTGTCCGCGCCAGGTCGCGTCATGCAAACCAATCCCTGCATCAAATGGCATCCAGTAGTTGACAAAGCTCGCATACAGGCGCTGAGAGCCGCGCAGCACGCGGTTTCTCTGCTTATAGTTGATCTGAAAGACGCCCTTATGCGTCTCTCTGGCCCGGTTTGGCGTACCCGTGACACAATCGCTCTCCATGATCTTGCGGCCGTTCTCAAAGAGAATGACATGCTGCTTCTCGATATCAATATCAATATAGTCAAGTCCGTAGCCCAGCTGGAACTCCGGATCTGCGGCGATGACAGGAATATAGATCTCCTCTTCCGTGAGTATATGCCGCTCTGCTGAGGAGGGAGTGGCCGTCTCTGCCTCCTCCTCGGGATCGTCCGGAATCAGCGCATTGGACCGACTGGCCGGCCCATACTGCTTCTCGGCTTTGCGCCTTCGCTCCTCCCTCGCCTCAGCGCTCTCCATATTTTCTATATAAATGCCATCTGTGAGACAGATCGTATCATAGCGCTCTGTCTGTTCTGCCCCGGAAGCACTCTGCGCTGTGTCTGCATCACCCGCGCCCCGCTCCTCCTGAGATGACAGCCTCACTGCCAGCATCTCGGGCTCCGGCACAAGCTCTGCCTCCGCCTCTGCAAGAATGCGCTCCGCCTCCTCCGGAGTCTTCGCACGCTTTGCCTTTCTCTGCGCCTCCTTCAGGAGCTTCTCATTGCTCTTTTCCCTTGCGCGTGTCTGTGCCGCAGTCTCGGGAACCGGAAGCGTGACGCCGAGCTTTGCAGCCAGAATATGCTGAAACAGTACCGTATCTATGATATAGCGCTCTCCCTGCTCTGCACCAAGTGTCTTCAGAGCCGCGTCAAACTGGTCCGGAAGTGCATCCGCATAGGCTGTGATCGCCGCTGCGTCAAGCCCTCTTCCTCCGTCTCGCGTCTCGCGAAGCCAGCCGCTCAGAATGGTGCCGTCCAGCTCACGCTCCTCTTCCCCGAGTTTCAAGATGTAGCTGTGGTGTGCGAGCGCATTCTGCTCCGCGCAGAGCTGACAAAGTACGCTATCCTCTGAGGAGCGCTCTGCCTTTACTGCGAAGCGCTCTGTGAGATCCAGCTCAAGGGCATCCTGGACGGCAGCCTCCTGAATGGCATCCATGATCTCCTTCCGGCCGCCGCGCCAGCCGTCCTCATCCGGCAGCACTGTAAAGCCGCTCTCAGGACTATAATCCGAAATCTTTGCGTCGACAGGCGCAATATCCAGTTGAAAGAGCCCCTGCTCCTCCAAAAGCTCCTCCGCGCGCACCCTGTCAAAGCTCAGATTCTTCCCGCTTGATAGCTCATGGGAACGAAAGAATTCCAGCGGCCAGAGCAGCGTGTTCTGCCCCGCAAAGCCCTGACGTATCGGTGCATCCTCTGCGACAGAGAGAACCTCCGCGCGCGGAAGCTGATACTGCCGATCCTTCACGCTGACAGTCACAGCCCCCTCTGCCGTCTCTTTCCGAATGCGCTGAAAGGCTTCCTCCGGTGTGAGGTAGGAGGCTTCCACTCCGTCTACCTTTGTGTTTGGAAAGCTGTGCTGCCTAAAATAAGCAGCTCCTGTGCCGTACAGAGCCAGCACAACAGCTGCCGCCGCGAGTCCGATCCTCGTCCGCTTCTCCATAAATTCCCCCGTCTTACTGTTCTTTTTCAGAAGAAAAGCCCGCTCCGGAAAATATCTGTCTATCTACGGAAAGGCTCCTGCTCTGTTTTCTAAAATTTATATTTCTACTTTACCATGGAAGGTAGGCAGAGACAACCGGGAGCGCGGCCTTTCCCAAAAGTTTTTTCTTTTTCTTTACTCATTTTTTGAAGGTATGATATATTAGTGCATAAGCTCTTGCGAGGAGCACAGAGCGCATCTCGCAAGGCAACAGAAATAATCAAAAAGCAGGGGGCTGCGAAGCTGCTCACTGCGATTTGTAAGGAGGCTATCTTATGGCACTGATGATTCCGGAAAATTATGACCCGGTTCTCTCCGTCCGGGAGACACAGGAAGCAATCAAGTTTATCCGAGACCTGTTTCAGAAGGAATTCGGACGGCAGATGAATCTGGAGCGCGTATCTGCACCGCTCTTTGTATCCCGCAGCAGCGGACTGAATGACAATCTGAATGGAATCGAGCGCCCCGTAAGCTTCGACATGCTCTCCATCCCGGGAGAGACCGTCGAGGTCGTGCAGTCCCTCGCAAAGTGGAAGCGCTTCGCCCTGAAGCGCTACGGCTACAAGCCGGGAGAGGGCATCTATACCAATATGAATGCCATTCGACGCGACGAGGAGCCGGACAATCTCCACTCCTGCTACGTTGATCAGTGGGACTGGGAGCGCGTGATCCGCAGAGAGGATCGCACGAGAGAGACGCTCGAGGACACTGTACGGCGCATCTATATGGTCATCAAGCACATGCAGCACGAGGTCTGGTATAAGTATCCGAACGCTGTATACCGCCTGCCGCGGGAGATCAGCTTCATCACCGCGGAGGAGCTGCTTCAGCGCTATCCGGACATGAGCCCGAAGCAGAGGGAAAATGCCATCACAAAGGAATACGGCGCTGTCTTCATTGAACAGATCGGTGACAGGCTCTCGAACGGAGAGCCCCACGATCTCCGCGCACCGGACTACGACGACTGGGCGCTGAACGGAGATATTCTGTTCTGGTTTGAGCCGCTGCAGTGTGCAATAGAAATCTCCAGTATGGGCATACGCGTCAGCGAAGAGTCCCTTGCAGAGCAGCTCGAAAAGGCAGACTGTCAGAACCGCCGGAAATTCACCTATCACAAAATGCTCCTGAACGGCGAGCTGCCCTACACCATCGGCGGCGGCATCGGTCAGAGTCGTCTCTGCATGCTGCTGCTGGGCCGCGCCCACGTCGGCGAGGTACAGGCGAGCATATGGCCCGAGGAAATGCGCCGCCGCTGCGAGGAACACAATATGATACTGCTGTAAAGAAGGAAGAGCCACGCGATCGCGTGGCTCTTCCTTCTTTAGATTTCACAGAAAATCCCGGCATATCTTCTCTGCCCATTGCTGATACTCTGTGAGTGTCCTGCTCTTTTTTATTTTCTTCAGTTCCCTCTCACAGCCCGGAAAGCGCGCTCCAAGATAAAACCACAGCTCCTTCATGCGGCAGAGTGTCGCATTCTCAAACTGGAAGCTCCGGCTGTAGCTCTGAAGCAGACAGTCGTGAAAGCGGCACAGTCTCTCCCTGCTGTCCTCCGGATATCCTCCCGCAAACCACGCCTCCGCGAGCAGCGGGTCACGAAGAAGCCCACGTCCCAGCATCATGTGTTCTACGGAGGGGAATTGCTCCTCTATCCTCTGAATATCCTCAATATCCAGAATGTCTCCGTTATAGCAGAGCGGCATCCGGGCCACGCGCACGGCGTATGCAAAGGCGTCCATATGAACATGCCCCCTGTAAAATTCCTTCTGTACCCGCGGATGTATTGTGAGCTCCGAGATCGGATAGCGGTTGTAGATCTCCATGAGCGCCGGAAATTCATCCGGATCGCAGCGTCCGATCCTTGTCTTCACGGAGACCGTCAGCTCCGGATCGAGCTTTTCAAAGAGCTCGTCGAAAAACGCGTCCAGCGCATCCAGCTCTGACAGAAAGCCTGAGCCCTTATTTTTTGCCGCCACCGTACCGGATGGACATCCGAGATTCAGATTGAGCTCCCGGTAGCCGCAGTCCTTCAAAAGCTGCGCTGTGTGCAGGAAGTCCTCCGCGCGGTTTGTCAGAATCTGCGGCACCAGCGGAATGCCTGCATTGTTTTCCGGCAGTATATCTCTCCGGTCCCGCTTCGTAATACCGATCCCACCGTGTCCCGGCGAAATGAAGGGACTCATATAATGTGTCACACCTCTGAAACACTGATGGAAGGCATTCCGGAACACATAGCCCGTGATGCCCTCCATCGGTGCGAGGCAGAAGCTCTTTATCATGACTTATCCTCAGTTTTTTTAGCCCCTTTCGCAAAGCGCTTCAGGAGATTCTCTGCGACGCCCTTTGCCGCCGCGGCCTTGTAGCGTCTGCGGGTATTTCCCTCAAAGGTATCCCCGATCGCAATGGCAAGCGCAGCCGTCGGCTCCGCCTTTGTCCCGATCAGCAGCTGCTCTGCCGCCTCCAGGCGGAAGGGCTTCGTCTGGATGGCTCCTGCAATCACGCGGGCCTCCGTGACGACGCCCTGTGCATCCCTCTTTAGTGCGGCCGCGAGACCGATGCGGGAGATCGTCACCTGCTCGCGGTGTCCGAGCTTCTCAAAGGCGGTCTCAAAGCCTGCCAGTGCACGGCGATCTATGATGAAGCGTGTCAGCACCTCATTGTAAGCGCGATCCGTGTCCTTCACGCCGCGGATGAACGCACGGATCGGAACGCTTCTCAGCGCGCCCGCCGGCCCCATGAGC
>Ga0129315_1001245_pt1 | contig 10983 bp, 8 predicted proteins | sample Cm827metagenome_FD_94432 | JGI IMG/M metagenome (GOLD analysis project Ga0129315, IMG submission 94432) | Eastern black-and-white colobus group fecal microbial communities from Wisconsin, USA - Cm827 metagenome | ecosystem: Host-associated > Mammals > Digestive system > Large intestine > Fecal...
CGGGCGTGCGCGCGGTGTCCTTCTGCATGCGTCAGGCCTCCTTTCAGTCCGCCAGGCGGATACGCGGGTCCGCCAGGCCGTAAATCAGGTCGATGATCAGGTTGATGACGACGTTGAGCATCGCCACCAGCAGCGTGATCGCCTGGATCACCTGATAATCGCGCTTTTCGATGGAATCCACCATCAGGGAGCCCATTCCGGGGATATTGAAGAGTCTTTCCACCACTGCAGCGCCTGCAAGCGCGCTGATGAAGCCCTGGCCCACCACCGTGATGACCGTCAGCAGCGCGTTGCGGAAGCCGTGCTTGAAGAGGATGCTGCCCTCGCGCACGCCCTTGGAGCGCGCCATGCGAATGTAGTCGCTGCCGAGCACCTCCAGCATCGCGGTCTTGGTCATGCGCATCATGTACGCCGCATGGATGAAGCCCAGGGACAGCGCGGGCAGCGTCATGTAGCGGATGAACGGCACGAAGCCATCCGCAGTCAGGCTCTTGTAGCCCGCGGCGGGCAGCCAGCGCAGCTTCACCGCCAGCAGCATGATCAGCCCCAAGCCCAGCAGAAAGCTGGGCAGCGAGATGCCCATGATGGAGAACACGGAGACGGTGTAATCCCCCGCCGTGCCGCGCTTTTTCGCCGCATACATGCCCGCCGGAATCGCGATGAGGATGGTGATCAGCTGCGAATAGATGGCCAGGCAGATCGTCGGCTGGAAGTGGCTGGCGATCAGGTCGGCGACGGGCTGACCCACGACCGCCGTGGAGATGCCAAAATCACCGCGCAGGCAGCGGCCCACCCAGCGCACATACTGCACCACGATGGGGTCATCCAGCCCCAGCTTCGTATGAAGGGCCGCGATGTCCTCGAGCGTGGCGTCGTCGCCCAGCATCATCGCAGCGGGATCGCCCGGCGTCAGATGGACGAGCAGGAAGATGACAACGGAAACGATCAGGATCGTTGGGATCAGCGACAGCAGCCGCTTGCCAACATACTTCTTCATGGCCGGAAAACCTCCATAAACTCATACTGTTCTCAAATGAAAACGGCGCAGGCAGGTGTGTCGGTTGGATTTGAGAACAGTATCAGGAAAGGGCACCCGGACAAACGCCCGGATGCCCTTTCCATCGCCTTTCATTGCATGACAGGGCCCTGATCACTCAGCCAGCTTCGCGTTCCAGAAGTTGGTGGTCAGGAACACATTGTAGCCGGTCAGCTTCGCGGTGCAGGCCGCCGCCTGATGGAAGTGGCCCATCATCAGGACCGGGCAGTAGTCGGAGTAGCAGTACGCCTGAATCTCCTCCCACCGGGCAAAGGCCTCCTCGCGGGTCGGCGCGGTGGTCATCGCCAGCATCAGCTCCTGCAGGTGCTCGTCCTCGGACCAGCCGGCATAGCTGGCATCCAGGAAGCTGCGCAGGCTCGGCACCGCGACGGAGGAGAACGTGGTGAAGTAGGCCTCGTAGACCGTCTCATCCTTGCGCAGCTGGGTGAGGGTGCTGCGGTCGGTGATGTTCAGCTCCAGGGTCAGGCCCAGCTCCGCGACCTCCTGCTGGAGGATGAGAAGCATGTCCTCCGCGTGGCCGCCGGTGGAGACGAGAATGCGGATGGGCTTTTCGGCATCCCAGTCGGACTGGGCGAGCAGCTCCTTGGCCAGCTCCACGTTGTTCTGGCAGAAGTACTCGCTGCCCGCGGTGGTGTACCAGCTGGACTGATCCTTCTCCATGTAGCACGGATCGGTGTCATACAGGGAGCCGTAGTTGACGGTGTTCAGATCGTCCGCGTTGGCGATGGCCTGGAACGCGAGGCGCAGATACTTGTCGGTGTTGCGCTTGTTCCAGACGAGGGAGACCATGCCCGTCTGCTGGGAGTAGGTGACGAAGCTGTCGTCCGCCTGCAGCGCCGGCAGATAGTCGTCGGTGACCTTGACCGCGAAGTCATACTCGCCGGTCATCAGGCCGTTGAAGCGGGTCGCCGCGTCCTTGACGATCCAGTACTTGAGCGTCCTGGTATAGGCGTGCTTGTAGCCCCACAGGCCGTCGATCGGCGCGTCCGGATCGCCGTAGGGCACATAGTCGTCGAAGCGGTCGAGCTGGACATACTGGTCCACCGCCCACTCGGTGAACTTGTAGGGGCCGGTGCCGATGAAGTACTCCACCGGGATGAAGCCGGTGTCGGCGCTCACCGCCTCGATGGACTCCGTCGGATAGATCACCGCCGCCTGGGCCGCGCCGGCCATCATGTCCAGCAGCATGATCGCGGAGTTCTGAAGGGAAATGGTCACGGTGTAGTCGTCCACGGCCACGAAGGTCGCGTCGCCCACCATCTTGCGCGCGGTGGAGAAGCACTCCAGCCAGCGGTTCAGGGAGGCGACCACGTCGGCGGAGGTCATCTCCTTGCCGTTGTGGAAGAGCACGCCCTGGCGCAGGTGGAAGGTGAACTCGGTGCTCGTCTCGTTCACCTCATAGGATTCGCACAGCTCGGGGCCGATTTCGCCGTTGGCCTTGAGCGTGACCAGCTGCTCGAACACCGTGCCGCGCAGCATGTTGCGCACGTTGACGGAGGTGTCCTTGTGCAGGTCATAGGAAGCACCCTGATCGTTGTCGGCGATGTTGATCACGTCCCTGTACCCCTCTTCAGCGCAGGAAACCGCGGCGCACATCGTCAGCAGCATGCAGAGCATCAGCGCCAGAGCCAGAAGTTTACGTCCCATCTCTTTCTTCCTCCTGTAAAAAATAGGTAAAATTTGCGTTCGACACCAATATAACACAAAACCGGCGCAAGTCAACCGTTTATTTGAAAAATCTCCGCTTTTTACCGAACGTTCCGCGCGTTTTCGACATATTTATACGTCACATTGCCCACAACCGGACCCTGCACGCCTTCCTTTGTGTAAAATCACACCGCAGGCAAGCTGCCTGCGGTGCGTCTGTTTACTTGTCCGTGATCATCATCGCATCCCCGAAGGAGAAGAAGCGGTAGCGCTCCTTCACGGCGATCTCATAGGTGCGCAGCGCCTCCTCGCGGCCCATCAGCGCGGAGATGAGCATGAGCAGCGTGCTCTGCGGCAGGTGGAAGTTGGTGATCAGCGCATCGACCGCCTTGATCCTCACCCCCGGGGTGATGAAGATCTGCGTGAACCCGCTGCCGGGATGCACCACGCCGTCCTCCGTGGCGACGGTCTCCAGCGTGCGCACGCTCGTCGTGCCGACGCAGACGATGCGCCCGCCGCGCCTGCGCGCCGCGTTGATCGCCTCCGCCTGCTCCGGCGTCACCTCGTAGTACTCGCTGTGCATGTGGTGGTCGGCGACGTCCTCCTCCTTGACCGGGCGGAACGTGCCCAGGCCGACGTGCAGCAGCACGGGCACCACGTCGATGCCCTTCTGGCGGATGCGCTCCAGCAGCTCGGGTGTGAAGTGCAGGCCTGCCGTCGGTGCGGCGGCGCTGCCGTCCACCTTCGCGTAGACGGTCTGATAGCGCGTCCTGTCCGCGAGCTTCTCGTGGATGTACGGCGGCAGCGGCATCTGCCCCAGCCGGTCGAGCACGTCCTCAAACACGCCCTCGTAGGTGAAGCGCACGGTACGCCCGCCGTCCTCGCTGACGGTGAGGATTTCGGCGATCAGCTCGCCCTCGCCGAACACGAAGCGCGCGCCGGGCTTCGCCTTTTTGCCGGGCTTCAGGATGACCTCCCAGTCGGTGAGGTTCAGCCGGCGCAGCAGCAGAAACTCGATGGCGCCGCCCGTCCCCTCCTTCACGCCGTAGAGCCTGGCGGGGATGACGCGCGTCTGGTTGACAACCAGCACGTCGCCGGGGTTCAGGTAGTCGATCACATCGCGGAAAATCCTGTGCTCGATCTCGCCCGTGCCTCGGTGATAGACCAGCAGGCGGCTGCTGTCGCGCGGCTGCGCCGGGGTCTGCGCGATCAGCTCCTCGGGCAGATCGTAGTTGAAATCACTCGTCTTCATGGTATTCCTTCTTTATATTCAGTCAAGCAGCGACGTCTGGCCGTCGAGTCTCTGCTGCGCCTTCTGCTCCGCGGGCATCGCGATCTTCATGTGGTCGTACGCCGCCTGCGTGCAGATGCGTCCGCGCGGCGTGCGCATGATGAAGCCCAGCTGCATGAGGTACGGCTCGATGACGTCCTCGATGGTCACGGCGTCCTCGCCGGTCGTCGCCGCCAGCGTGTCAAGGCCAACGGGCCGCCCGCCGAACTTGGTCATCATCGTGCGCAGCATGGCGCGGTCCGTGCGGTCGAGGCCCAGCTCATCGACATCCAGCAGCGTCAGCGCCTCGCGCGCCATCTGCAGGGTGATCACGCCGTCGCCGCGCACCTGCGCGTAGTCGCGCACGCGCTTGAGCAGCCGGTTGACGATGCGCGGGGTGCCGCGGCTGCGGCGCGCGATCTCGCGCACGCCGTCCTCCTCCGCCTGGATGCCCAGCACGGACGCGGAGTGGTGCACGATTTGCATCAGCTCCTCGGTGGAGTACATCTGCAAACGGAAGATGATGCCGAAGCGGTCGCGCAGCGGCGCGGACAGGCTGCCCGCGCGCGTCGTCGCGCCGATGAGCGTGAACTTGGGCAGGTCGAGGCGGATGCTGCGCGCGGAGGGGCCCTTGCCGATCATGATGTCGAGCGCGTAGTCCTCCATCGCCGGGTAGAGCACCTCCTCCACCGCGTGCGAGAGCCTGTGGATCTCGTCGATGAACAGCACGTCGCCGCTGGAAAGGTTCGTCAGCAGGCTCGCCAGGTCGCCCGCGCGCTCGATGGCCGGGCCGCTGGTCACGCGGATGTTCTGCCCCATCTCACTGGCGACGATGCCCGCAAGCGTCGTCTTGCCCAGGCCCGGCGGGCCGTAGAGCAGGATGTGGTCGAGCGAATCCCGCCTCTGGCGCGCCGCCTGAATGTAGATGTTCAGGCTGTCCTTGACGGCCTGCTGGCCGACGTAGTCCCGCAGCGTTTTGGGGCGCAGGCTGCTCTCCTGCTCGTCCTCTTCCTCGCGGAAGCCGCTCATCACAAGGCGTTCTTCTTCCATATCATTTCACCGTCTTCACACAAACTGGTTTCTGTCCTCGTCATAGGCATAGCCCGCCGCGGAGAGCGCGTATTCGATCATCTCCGGCGAGACGTTCATGTCCTCGCACAGCGCCTCAAGCGAATCGTAGCGGTCGCGCAGCTTCGTGTTGACCACGCTGAGCAGCATGATCGGATCGGTTGGCAGCATGGCGGTTTCCTCCTTATAAAGATCCCATCTGGCGCAGCGCCAGCATGATGAGCTGATCGACGGTCGTCGCCTGATCGCGCACGAGATTGATCGCGCGCGCGGCCTCCGCAGCCGTGTATCCGAGCGCCTGCAGCGCGGCCTGCGCCTCCTGCTGCGCGCTGCCCACCGGGGCGGACGCGGGCGCAGCTGCGCCGGGCGCAGAGATGTCCTGCTGCTCCACCTTGTCCTTGAGCTCGAGCACGATGCGCTGCGCCGTCTTCTTGCCGATGCCCGGCGCGCGGGAGAGCGTAGTCACGTCGCCCGTGACGATCGCCACGGACAGGTCGCGCAGCGGCAGCGCGGAGAGCACGCCCAGCGCCGTCTTCGCGCCGACGCCCGTCACCGTGCACAGCCGCCGGAACATCTCGCGCTCCTGCCGGGAGGCAAAGCCGAACAGCTCAATGGCGTCCTCGCGCACGTTCATCACCGTATAGCAGCGCCACGTCTCGCCCTTGCCCGGCGCGGCGGAAAGCGTCGCGTTCGAGCACATCAGCGAAAAGCCCACGCCGCCCGCGCTCATCATCACCAGCTCGCCGGCGTTCTTCTCGGCGACCTTCCCCTCTATGAATGTAATCATGGCTCTCCCCCGCCTTATTTGATCCTGAACTGCTCCCGCCCCGCGCCCGCGTGCGCATGGGTGATTGCACAGGCGACCGCGTCGGCCGCGTCGTCGGGACGCGGAACCTCTTTGATGCCCAGCAGCATGCGCACCATCATCTGCACCTGATGCTTGTCCGCGCCGCCGTAGCCGACCACCGCCTGCTTGATCTGCATCGGCGTGTACTCGAACAGCTTGTCCGTGTAATCCTGACAGGCCGCCAGCGCCACGCCGCGCGCGCCCGCCACCTGGATGCCCGTGGTGATGTTCTTGGAAAAGAACAGCTCCTCGAAGGCGATTTCGTCCGGCCTGAAGGTGTCAAGCAGCCCGCGCACGCCCGTCTGGATGCACGCCAGCCGCGTCGGGAACGTGTCCCTCGGATAGGTGATCACCGCGCCGTACTGCACGAGCCTTTCCTTGTAGCCGTCCGATTCTATCACGCCCCAGCCCATCGTTGCCAGGCCGGGGTCAATGCCCAGTATTCTCAAAACGCTTTCCTCTTTGCCTCGTCTTCCCGCATCGCCAGAACGATAACTGATTTATCTTATCGTATTTTCCCCTGCCTGTCAATGACCCGCCCCGTCGCACCTTTATACGCATACAGCACACGTTTATACATTCCTATTCATCCAAGTAGCGCATCATGCACCGATATTCGGAATAAATATGGTATTTTCTTCCAAACCTTTCATTTTGTCGCGAATATTCATTCAACGGTATTGCATTTTTATGAGTGACGCGCTATAATACCAAATCGTAACAGCAAAACAAATCGCGGGCGCTCCCGTCCGCGATCACATTGGAGGGACTTTCACATGGCCAACAAGAAGTACAATCGCGTGCTGCTGGCGTATTCCGGCGGTCTGGACACGTCCATCATCATCCCGTGGCTAAAGGAAAACTACGGCTGCGCCGTCATCTGCTGCGCGGCGGACGTCGGTCAGGGTGAGGAGCTCGCCCCGCTGCACGAAAAGGCGAAGAAGACCGGCGCGGAGAAGCTCTACATCGAGGACCTGCGCAAGGAATTCGTCGAGGACTTCATCTGGCCCACGCTCAAGGCCGACGCCGTCTACGAGGGCAAGTATCTGCTGGGCACGTCCTTCGCCCGTCCGCTGATCGGCAAGCGCCTGGTGGAGATCGCCAAGGCCGAGCACTGCGACGCCATCTGCCACGGCTGCACCGGCAAGGGCAACGATCAGGTCCGCTTCGAGCTGACGATCAAGGCGTTCGCGCCGGAGATGCCCATCATCGCCCCGTGGCGCGAGTGGGACATCAAGACCCGCGAGGAGGAGATCGAGTACGCCGACGCGCGCGGCATCCCGGTCCCGGTCAAGAAGGACCGCCCCTACTCCATGGACCGCAACATCTGGCACCTCTCCCACGAGGGCTGCGACCTGGAGGACCCGGCCAACGAGCCGCCGCGCGACCTGCCGCTCATCTGCGTGCATCCGGAGGATGCGCCGGACGCGCCGGAGTATGTGACCATCGACTTTGAGAAGGGTGTTCCGGTCGCCGTCAACGGCGAAAAGATGGACGCCGTCTCTCTGCTTGAGAAGTGCAACGAGATCGCCGCGCGCAACGGCGTGGGCATCGCCGACATGGTCGAAAACCGCCTGGTGGGCATGAAGTCCCGCGGTGTGTACGAGACGCCCGGCGGCACCCTGCTCTACGCCGCGCACCGCAACCTCGAGGAAATCACCGTCGACCGCGACACCTACCACTACAAGGAGCAGCTCGCCGTCAAGTTTGCGGAGCTGGTCTACAACGGTCTGTGGTACACCCCGCTGCGCGAGGCGATGAGCGCGTTCGTGGACGTCACCCAGCAGTACGTCACCGGCACCGTGAAGCTCAAGCTCTACAAGGGCAACTGCATCGGCGCGGGCGTGACTTCTCCGTACAGCCTGTACATGGAGGACATCGCGACCTTCGGCGACTCCGGCGAGATGTACAGCCACAAGGATTCCGCGGGCTTCATCAACCTCTACGGTCTGCCGCTCAAGGTGCAGGCCATGATGAAGCAGAAGGCCGGCATCAAGGAATAATCCCATCCGACACAGGGCTGCAGGGCCTCACCGCCTTACAGCCCTTTTTCTTCCACCATCTCACAGGAGGCACACACTATGAAACTCTGGGGCGGACGCTTTGAAAAGAAGACCGACGGGCTCGTCGATGACTTCCACTCCTCCATCACGTTTGACAAGCGGCTCTATCATCAGGACATCGCGGGCTCCATCGCCCACGCGACGATGCTCGGCGAGCAGGGCATCATCCCCAAGGCCGACGCGGACGCCATCGTCGAGGGGCTGCGCGGCATCGAGGCGGACATCGCCGCGGGCAAGGTGCACTTCGAGCTCGACGCCGAGGACATCCACATGAACGTCGAGAAGCTGCTCATCGAGCGCATCGGCGACGCGGGCAAGCGCCTGCACACCGGCCGCAGCCGCAACGATCAGGTCGCGCTCGACTGCCGCATGTACGTCAAGGACGCCGCGCGCGAGGCCGCAGGGCTCATGCGCGAGCTGTGCGAGACGCTGCTTTCCATCGCAGAGAAAAACCTGCACACCATCATGCCGGGCTACACGCACCTGCAGCGCGCGCAGCCCATCACGCTCGCACACCACATGATGGCCTACTTCCAGATGTTCACCCGCGACATACAGCGCATGAAGGAGGTTTACGCCCACGCCGACGTGATGCCGCTGGGCTCCGGCGCGCTGGCAGGCACCACCTATCCGCTGAACCGCGAGCGCGTCGCGGAGCTGCTCGGCTTCTCCGCCATCACGCAAAACAGCCTCGACGGCGTCGCCGACCGCGACTTCGTCTGCGATTACCTCTACGCCGCCTCGGTCTGCATGATGCACCTGTCGCGCTTCTGCGAGGAGCTGATCCTCTGGAACAGCCACGAGTTCCGCTTCGTGGAGATGGACGACGCCTACGCGACCGGCTCCTCCATCATGCCCCAGAAGAAGAATCCCGACGTCGCCGAGCTGATCCGCGGCAAGACGGGCCGCGTCTACGGCGACCTGACCGGCCTGCTCACGACGCTCAAGGGCCTGCCGCTGGCCTACAACAAGGACATGCAGGAGGACAAGGAGGCGCTCTTTGACGCGCGGGACACGCTCGTCAAGTCCCTCGTCGTCTTCAACGCCATGCTCGCCGCGTGCACGTTCAACACGGCAAACATGGAGCGCGGCGCCGCCGGCGGCTTCACCAACGCCACGGACGCAGCGGACTACCTCGTCAAAAAGGGCATGCCCTTCCGCGATGCGCACGCCGTCATCGGCCGCCTCGTGCTCCACTGCGTCAAGGAGAACAAGGCGATCCTCGATCTGTCGCTGGACGAATTGCGCGAATTCTCCGTGCTGTTTGACGAGGACGTGTTCGAGGCCTGCTCCATGCGCGCCTGCGTCGAGCTGCGCGACGTGCCCGGCGGCCCCGCGCCCGGCCGCGTGCAGGACGCCATCGACGCCGGACAGGCGTGGCTGGAGGCGTTCGCGTTCTGATTTTCCAAAAATGAACAGAGCTGCCGCGCGGCAACCGGATTTCCGGAAGGCCGCGCGGCAGCTTTATGGAAGGATCAGATTCAGGCTTCCTCGATGGTGCCCGTCACCGCGTGCAGCGCCGCCAGACGCGCGAAGCACGTCGTCTTGCCCTGCATGGTGCCGCCGTACATCTGCGGATAGCTGTTGTTGAAGAAGCCGCCCATGTCGTTGCCCACGACGTACAGGCCGCCGATCACCTCGTCGTCGTCGTTGACCGCCTGCAGGTTGCGGTTGACGCGCACGCCGTTCATCGTCGCCAGCAGCCATTCGCCGATCGCGATGCCGTAGTACGGCGCCTTGCGCACCGGGGTCATGTCCTTCTTCTGCTTGCCGAAGTCCTCGTCGATGCCCTTGTCGCACAGCTCGTTATAGCGCTCCACGGACTTCACACAGGCGGCGGCCGCCTCGTCGTCCATGCCCAGCAGCTTCGCCAGCTCCTCGATGGTGTCGGCCTGCTTGAGCTTGCCGCTCTCCAGCGCCGGCTTCATGTAGACGTTGTAGAACTCCTCCTCGCTCTTGCAGGGGAACACGCCCGGCAGCACCTCGCTGTTGCGCGCGCCCGGCACGGCCACCACGCGGGAGCAGATCGTCGTGTGGAAGGCGTTCACGTCGGACCAGTAGTTGGAATCGAAGATCTGATAGCAGAATTTGCCCGGCTGACGCAGCCAGCTGTTGATGTGGAAGTCATACGGCAGGTCCTCGTTGGCAAAGCGCTCGCCCTTCGTGTTCACGTTGAGCCACGGCTGGCTGCCCGGCCACCAGATGTCCGTGAGCGCACTGTCATACGGCGCGCCGACGTGGTGATCGAGATTGATCGCCGCGCGGTCGAACGCGCAGCCGCCCGCGTGGTTGCGGTCGATCGCGGCGCCCGCCCACATGGCCATCTTGATGCCGTCGCCCTGCGCGAAGGCGCAGCCCAGGTTGTTGCAGATGACGTCCTTGTCGCGGTAGTTGAGCGCCTCCATCATCTCCGGGTTTCCGCCGTAGCCGCCGGTGGAGAGGATGACGCCCTTCGAGGCGTTGACCTTGATGAACTTGCCGTCCGCGTTGCGCTTGATGATGATGCCGGTGACCTTTCCGCTCTCATCCTGCACCAGCTGCATGGCGGTGTGCTCGAAGAGGCGGTTGACGCCCATCTCGTCCGCGTACTCCACCCAGAGCGGGTTGGCGACCTGGCTGCCCATGAAGTTGGGGCCCAGCTCCTTGAACTCGCCCTGGTAGACAGTGTGCGTCTGCACCTTGTTCATGTAGAGCGTGTCCTTCATGTCCGTCTCGATGAAGGTGTTGATGCCCTTGGCGGCCATCTTGTCCACGAACCAGTCCATCGTGCGGCCGGACTCGTTGACCCAGAGCGCGACCAGGCGCTGATCGACCTCATAGCTGCCGTAGCGGCAGATGTCGTTGATGATCTCGTTGAGCTCCTCCTGCGTGTACTCGATGCCGTACTTCTCCTTCATCAGCTTGGAGTTGTACGCGCCGATCTCGCCCGCCCAGGTGATCGGACCGGCATTCTTTTCCACCCAGACGACCTTCGCGCCCAGATCCGCCGCGGACACCGCAGCGATGCAGCCGCCGTTGCCGGCGCCGACGA
>Ga0129315_1001246_pt1 | contig 10966 bp, 9 predicted proteins | sample Cm827metagenome_FD_94432 | JGI IMG/M metagenome (GOLD analysis project Ga0129315, IMG submission 94432) | Eastern black-and-white colobus group fecal microbial communities from Wisconsin, USA - Cm827 metagenome | ecosystem: Host-associated > Mammals > Digestive system > Large intestine > Fecal...
CCCAGATGAACGACAAAGGCATACAGCTCTACGTGGAAAGATGCAGGGCCGGCGACATCATCGACAACGTTGAAGATCTCGTCAACAGCATCGCCAACCACCCAAGATCCTTCGACACAGATTTCCAGGAAGTGGAAGTTTGCAGGAAGATTTTCTCAGACAGCTGCGACTTCGCCGAGCATCAGCTGCAGGATGCCAGAAAAGCAGCCGGCGGCGCGGGCGCAGGTCTTGCGGCCGGTGCGTCAGTTGCTTTTATGGGTCCCACTGCGGCGATGTGGATAGCCACTACGTTCGGCACCGCATCCACCGGAACAGCCATTTCCACCCTTTCCGGGGCGGCAGCAACAAACGCGGCGCTGGCCTGGCTCGGCGGCGGAGCACTTTCAGCCGGCGGCGGAGGCACCGCAGCCGGATCGGCCCTTCTGGCCCTGGCCGGCCCAGTCGGATGGACCATCGCAGGAGGCGCCCTGCTCTCGTCGATAATCATTTTGTCCGCCAAAAGGGTAAAGCTGGATAAGGAGAAAAACAAGGAGATCGAGGCCGTAAAATCGAACACGGAAAAGATCAGAGAAATGGACGCCCAGATAGCGGCCATTCTCCAGGAGACGACAAACATCTCCGACGATCTCAGACGCTCCTATGCCCGCTGCCTTGATACATTCGGAAATGACTACGGCTCCCTGTCCGCCCAGCAGAAGATCCAGCTGGGTTCACTTGTAAACAACACCCGCGCACTGTCGGCAATGCTGGACAAAACCGTCGGATAGAGCGTAATACGAACTATTGAATAGCACCTGAGGAACAAAATGGAAAATGTTTTTACCAAAGACCTCGCCAACGGTCTCACACTCGAATTCCTGGAAAACACGCCCGCCGGCTCCATGCTGCAGAGCGCCATTTCCACATACAGCAAAGTGCAGACCCTGCTCCTCCACCTTTCATCCGCGGAGGACGAGGGCTCTCTTACGGCGCTGAAGATCGGGACAGTACTGACCGAGGCTTTTCTGGAAAAATTCCTTCAGGGCAAAGCCCCTCAGGACCTCACCAGGGCGGACCTGGCGGAGATCGCGGACAGGGTGACCGACTTCGCGGTGCTAATGGATGGCCGGGACTATTCGGTCTTTGTTTTTGAGCAGTACGCGCGCTACATAGAATTCTCTGCCAAGCTCCTTGCTGCCCGATCCGATGCTCGCTCCACCGACCAGATCGGATCCATTCTGGCGGTATCTCAGGAGATCCGAAACAATTCCAGGAAGCTCCACGACGGCGAGATCTCGGAACCGGAGTACATCGAGGCCTGCCTCTGGCTGTCGCTGGAGGCGATCCTGAAATGCTTTTCCGCCTATCTATCCTGCACGACGGGCATGCCGGAATTCGGCATGCTGGCCCAGTCGATCTCGATGCTCGCCTTCGAATACGGCCGACTCATGGCCTGCAAAAAAGAGCAGGCCGTCCTGGATGCCAGCCTGAAAAGCCAGCAGCAGCTGGACGAGAATCTATCCGAGGAATTCGAAGCTTTCAAGAACAGGCTCGAGGCCGAAGAAGCTCAGTTCAACGAACTTATCGCAAACGCTTTCGCCCCGGATTTCCGCGATTCGCTGAGAAGTTCAGCGGCCCTGGCGAGCGCCGCAGGGGTAAAAGAAGAAGACGTTCTGCGGACAGCAAGCGACATAGACAGGTTTTTTATGGAGTGAATCGCTTGGCGTTTTGCCAAGCCATTGCACAGTTTTATAGCTATATTAATAGAAAGCCGAACACATCCGACTACTTTAGGCGTAGTCCGCAGAAATTTGCAGTTACTTATATTCTAATGTTCAGCACCCTGTAGCAATACATCTTGCCGATTTATTCAAAGCCTCTTCGATGGCCTCATCCATGTCGTAATACCTGTATTCTCCCAGCCTGCCTCCGAATATCACTCCCGGCTCACTGTCGGCCAGCTTCTTGTACTCGTTATACAGGTCACCGTTCTTACTGTCGTTTACAGGGTAATAAGGTTCGTCCCCCGGTCTCCACTCAGAAGAATACTCGCGGCTTATCACTGTCTTCGGGAGGTCGTTCCCATCCTCGTCTTTTCCGAATTCGAACCATTTATGTTCGATGATCCTGGTCCAAGGGGTCTCTCTGTCGGTGTAATTCACCGCAACATTGCCCTGGAAATTAGGGATGTCCAGCACTTCAGTCTCGAACCTCACGGAGCGGTACTGGAGATATCCCAGCCTGTAGCCGAAATACGCATCTATCGGCCCAGTGTACACCACCGTGTCCGCGATGGCGTCGTATTCTTTTTTATTCTCGAGATAATCCGTACCGAGCTTCACTTCGATGCCTTCCAGCATATTCGCCACCATCCGGGTGTATCCCCCGACGGGGATGCCCTGATACAGAGCATTGAAGTAGTTGTTGTCGAACGTAAATCTCACCGGCAGCCTCTTGATAATGAAAGCCGGCAGCTCGGTGCAGGGACGTCCCCACTGCTTCTCCGTGTATCCCTTTATCAGCTTCTCGTAGATGTCAGTTCCGACGAGGCTGATGGCCTGCTCTTCCAGGTTCTTCGGAACCTCGATCCCCGCAGCCTGTTTCTGCTCACGGATCTTGTCCTCCGCCTCCTGCGGCGTCACGACGCCCCACATTTTATTGAATGTGTACATGTTGAAGGGAAGTGAATAGAGCTCCCCGCGGTAGTTGGCTACGGGAGAATTTGTGAACCGGTTGAAGGTGGCGAATCTGTTCACGAAATCCCACACTGACTTATTGTTGGTGTGGAAAATGTGTGCGCCGTACTTGTGCACATTGATCCCCTCGACCTTCTCGGTGTACACGTTGCCCCCGATATTCGGTCTCCTGTCTACGACCAGGACCTTTTTTCCAGCCTCCTTCATCTCGCGGGCAAACGTCGCTCCGTAGAGACCCGCTCCTACTACCAGGTAGTCATACTTCTTGGCGTTCATCGTTCATTCCTTCCCGCCTTGAGCTTTCTCATCACAAAAGCGCTCCCCTTCTTGAGCCAGTTCTGATTTTCCATGAAAACACACGGAAGTTCCCTGTATTTTATGTCGTTGGTCTCTATCCACACGTCCAGCAGTCTCTCGCTCACGAAGCCGAAGACCCTGGCGTCGTTCTTGCTGTACTGGCTGATGTCCAGCCTTTTCTCCAGCTCGAAGAGTATGTCGAACAGCCACTTGCAATAGGCATCCTCCAGCTCCCGCTTCATGATGAACATGTTGAACCGGTGGCCCGTGGTCCGCTTCATGGAGTCATCATACGCCTTCAGGTATCCAGGATACATCTCGGAAATGATCTCCCTCGTTGTGTCCAGGTCCTCGGCATGATGGGCGTGGACGTACTGGCTGTAATTCGTTTCGATGAAGTAATTCCTAGGCTTCGGCAGCACCACGTCGGTATCTGCGAGGATCGCCTCGAGCTGCTTCCCGGTGAGGACGCAGCCCCTTTTATCATTTTTGTTTTTCTTTATGGAAAAGTGTCTGCGGTAGTGAGCGAGGCCGAGGTAATCCGCGTCCAGGTTCTTCCAGGCCCAGTAGAGTCCCGTGAGTTCGCAGAAATTCGGATTCTTCTCGCTGATGTTGTCTCCTGTGTTGTCCCTCACGAAGCCCTCCGGCATGTCTGGAGCCGGTCCTACGAACACCGGTAGATAGATCTCATCGTCCGGCATCCAGTATTTCTTGTGAGACACGACTATTATCTTTGCATTCATTGGAAGATCACTTCGCTCTTTTTCTATTTCTCCTCAGCAGTGGCCTACATATCGAAGGGATTGCCACTAACACTTCAAGGTATCACAAGTTTATACTCATATCCATCTGTCATCTGCGGTTGACACACAAAAAACACATGGCTTTAAAATCAACTGGTCAGAATTTGATCCCTGAATGATGGGTGTTTCATGGATCTTTTTTACGATGGGTTGAAACCAATGAAGCCACAAATTTCCAGCGAAATGCAGAGCAGTTTAAATTACTGATCTTACCTGACAGAACAGCTTGCACCTCTCGTTTGACAGCCCTCTTCCCCGGTGCTATATTTTCCTTAAAATTTAACGCTTTATTGTGGTATATCGAATGCCTTACCGTCCGGCATCCCGATGTCCTATTTCTGGAGGTGTGCAATGACAGACACAAGATTTCTTCCCTCGCAGTTCGTTTACGATCGACTTGAGGAACAGTTCAAGCCAGACAGAGTGACGGACATTTTTCCAAAAAAGGGGCTGCAGTTCGACTTCAACACGAAGATCCACAAGGTCTACACTGCGACGTTCGCAAATCCGAGCGTTATCAAGGAGATCCTGAAACGCGGAGAGACGGACATCATGCTTTTCACTCATCATCCAAGGCCTCCAACGCCAAGCCTTCAGGCAAATTATGCAGAGATACCTGAAGACCTGATCGAGCAGATGAAGGAAAGGCGCATAAGCCTCTGTTCCTATCATATCCCGATGGATGCGGGATACTTTTACTCGCCTGCCTACACGCTGGGAGAAGCGCTGGGAGGTAATATCTACGATTTCTGGTATCCGCAGAACGGAGGCCTGATTGGTGTCCTCTGCTCCAGCGGGTTCGATACGATAACGGAACTCCGTGATAGATTCATCAAAGTACTTGGCCACAAAGTATCCTGCACTCAATATGGCGATGAGAAACTGATCGATGGAAAATTCGCCGTGATGCCGGGTTGCTCTAAGAGTCTTGAGGCGTACAAGTATCTCAAGGAAAACGGCGTGAACGTTTTGGTGACCGGCGTTACCTCCCCGGTCGTGGATTGGTCAAAAGAGGTCCATGAAGCGGCAAAAGCAAACGGCATCACTCTCCTTGCAGGCACACATTGCTCGACCGAGCAGTTCGCACCTCGCAAGATGTGCGGATACTTCCAGAACCTAGGGCTCGAATCCGAGTTCATACCAGAGACACCGAATTTTGACGAGCTCGATGCCGAAAACATCTATGAGGACGGTGCGAAGTAATGGGCATTCCTTCAGATGGATGGCTGAAACTCTCCTCGAGATACAAACGTGGCGCCAGGGATCTCATAACTGACGTCCCTGGCATTCTGGTCGGGCACCGCACTGTAGACGACCCGTCCCGGGATATACACACAGGAGTGACCGCGATCGTACCTGCAGATGGTGATGTTTTTCGGGAAAAAGTACCGGCTGGTGTGGCGGTCATCAACGGCTTCGGGAAAAGCGCCGGGCTTTTGCAGGTCGAAGAGCTCGGTACGATCGAGACGCCTATCCTGCTGACAAACACATTCGGAGTCGGTACGGGGATCAACGCCCTGACAAAGTATATGCTAGAACGGCATCCCGAGATCGGTGTTTCTGTAGGTACGGTGAACTGCGTTGTCACAGAGTGCAACGACGGCAGACTCAACGACATCCGTGGGATGCATCTGACCGAGGACGACTTTATTCAGGCTCTGGATTCGGCAGATATCACATTCGATGAAGGGGCCGTCGGTGGCGGCCGCGGAATGGTCTGCATGGGACTGAAGGGCGGCATAGGTTCGGCTTCACGCATCGTTCATGTCGGCCAGCAGGAATTCACGATCGGGACTCTCGTGATGACAAACTTCGGCTCGGCAGGGAGGCTGCGCATCACCGGAGAAAGAACAAGTGACGGAAAGCCTTTTTACGAAATAATGAAGAACCTGAGATCCAGCTCGCCGTACGAAAAGGATTCAGGCTCCTGCATACTGATCATCGGAACCGATCTTCCACTGGACAGCAGGCAGCTCACAAGGATCGCAAAACGCGCGTCCGCAGCCCTCGGCAAGACCGGATCGTTCATAGGGACCGGGAGCGGAGACTTTGCGATCGCTTTTTCAAACGGAAACAGGATCCCTTACGACGAAAAAGGACTGTTCTCCATGCGAACTGCCGGCGAAAGTGCCATGGACGAGATTTTCGAAGCCACAGTCGAGTGCCTGGAAGAGGCAATAATCAGTTCGCTATATCACGGTGAAAGCATGATCGGCATCCGTGGAAACAGAGTCAGAAGCCTTGCGGAGCTTGCCGCAGAGGGGAGATAAAATGCTTGGCATAGTCGGTGGAATGGGTCCGCTTGCATCTGCGCTTTTCTACGAGATGCTCATCAGGAAGACACCGGCCGAGAAGGATCAGGAGCACATAGATCTGATCCTCCTCAGCCACTCTTCTATGCCTGACAGGACCGCAACGATACTTCACGGGAGCGAGGAGGACAAACAGCTCGTACGCTCCCTGCTGGAAAAAGATGTGGAACGATTGGTCGCGGCTGGCTGCGATGAGGTCGTGATCACCTGCAATACAGCACACTATTTTGTTGCCAGAATGCCGGAGGAACTCAGGAAAAAAGTGATCAATCTGATCGACGTGACGGCGGAGAAGATCGCCTGTTCCGGAAAAAAGAGGATCGCGATCCTTGCCACTGACGGGACGATCCGGACGGGTCTTTACCAGAAAGCACTTGAAAAAGCGGGTATCGATTCGTACATCCCGGATCCGGATCTTCAGAAAATCGTGATGCGGATCATATACGATCACGTGAAGAGCGGGAAGAAAGTCCCAGATAGCCTGTGGCACGAAACGATGTCCAGGGTCCGGGCAAGCGGCTGCGACGGAGCAGTTCTGGGATGCACAGAGCTCTCGGTAGCCTTCGACGAATTCAAAGGGGACGAGACTTTCGACGTAGACGGGCCCAGCTTCTTCGACCCGCTGGAGATCACGGCGGAAAGGTGCATAGCGTTAGAGAAATAGTGAAATAACACGCACGTCTGATTTTTCAGAACCCCAGTCACGTATCTACGAATCAACCCAAACATATGGATGCCATTCTGTATTATGCAGATGGCATCCATATCTATTACGACCGAATTAAAGGTACAGCTTGTCCGCTATTCCTCCCCCTTCTTTTTTCAGGAACTTGATGAAGTTATTCACCGTCCTGATGTCTTCCTTGTTAATGTCTGTAGGTTTCACTTTTATCCCCATCGCATCTTCTACGCTGACTATGATCTCCAGTAGCGCAAAGGAATCCAGGTATCCCGTGTCCAGAAGGTCCATGTCGTAGTCATCGAATATCTCGTCTGTTTCGCAAGCATCTTCCAGTACCGTTCTTGCTATCTGTTCATATTTGTCCATTATCCGCTCCTCCTTCAAGTCTGTCATTATCATTACCATTTCTATTATTATTAATTCAGATATTCGTCGGCAAGCCTTCTTCGATCAATCTTTCCATTTGTGTTGACCGGGAAGCTGTCAAGCACAACGATCTTCTTAGGGATCATGTATGAAGGGACAAGTTGCTTCAGTTCCTTCTTGATGTGGATGTTCGTCTTTGCGCGGGACAGTCCCAGGTCTTCAGACATCACGACAAACCCGGCAATATATTCCACCCTGCTGTTTTTGTAGACGGGGATCACAGCGCTGTTCTCGACGCATGAGATCTTGTTCAGGTTTTTTTCCACGTCCTCAAGTTCTATGCGGTATCCGTTCAATTTCACCTGGAAATCGATCCTGCCGCAGAAATACAGCAAGTCCCTCTCGCGATACACGAGGTCGTGGGTCCTGAAATATCGCAGAGCCCCGCGCTTTCCAAAGGCTTTTTCCGTAAGATCCTGCTGCTTGTAATACCCGGGGCTCACGCTTCGGCTCGCCACGATAAGCTCTCCCTGCTTTCCGTCTTCTTCCACGGGCCCGCCTTTGGACTCTATCCACCATTCTCCATCCCCCAGGACATGGCCGATGGGCAGTGCCTCGTCACGCTGTACCATTTCACGTGTTATTTCACAGGCAGACGTGAGGACCGTTATCTCGGACGGACCATACCCATTGACGATTTTTACTCCCGGGAATTTTTTCCACAGAGTCTTTACCAGATTCTTCGTCAGCACCTCTCCGGCCAGGACTATCCGCTCAAGGTCCGGCAGGAGCTCTCTCGAAAATTCATCGTATACGGCGCACATTTCTATAAAGCTCGGAGTCGAGTCTCACGAAGAGATGCCGCTGCCACCGAGAAAGCTGAACAGCTCTCCGAAGTCTCCTATCATCTCCCTGTCGATGTTGAACAACGAAACGCCATTGGCAAGGTGATAATAGAGCTGGATGTCGGACACATCGAAGGAATAGGATACCTGGTTCAGAGCGCGGCTGCCCTCCGGCACACTCAGGTATCTCCCGAAATTCTCCGTGAAATTGATTATATTATCCTTGGTTATCTGTACTCCCTTTGGCTCTCCCGTGCTGCCCGACGTGAACAGTATGTAGCAGTCATCATCTCCGGATACCCAACGCTCCTCGTCGGATCGCCCGCCGGGAGTCTTCAGCCAGTCGTGGAAGTCTCCGCCAGACACACGGAACGCCTTGCCATTTCCTACAGTCGTGTTGTCTGTTTCTGAAAAATTGAAAAGGATCTCGGCTTCTGTCATGTCTGCGATCTTCTGCAAGCGCTCCACGGGAAAAGTCACGTCCACCGGCACGTAGGGGCGCCCGGTCTTCAGCGCAGCCATCATGACCACGAGGATCTCGATATCCTTGTTTCCATAGATCACGACAGGTGCCATCGTCTTGAGCTCATCTTCCAGCTTCGCCGCCAGATGTTCAGATGCCGTCCAGAGCTCCCTGTAGGTAATGGATCTGTCCCTGTGTATCATGGCCGTTTGATCCGAATGCATTCTGTTCTTCAATTCGTCGAGGATCCACATCTTATCACATCACCTCACAGTCTCATCTGCGTTGTATCTTGTCTTGTCTGCATAGTCGCTGTAGAATACGTCATCCGGTTTCGTCACGCCGTATTTTGATCCGTTGTAAATAGTCGCCACTGTCTTCGAAAACCTCTCAGCCCCATGTCCGTTCAGGTGAACGGCATCGAGATAATCGTCGTATCCGAATGTTATGTACCCCTTTTTCAGCAGATTGAAATTCCAGTACTGCAGGCCGTTCTTCTCCGCAAACGACCGCACGCCATCGATATACGACTGATAATTTTCCTTGAGCAGCGTAGCATCCGGATAAGGAGTTTCCACCAGGATCAGTTGTATGTCGTGAGCTTTGCAATAGCTGGTTATCGCTTTAAGCTGGCTCATGGCGTGATCGGACATGATGTGGCCAGGCTCGATATCCTCCTCAACCTCATACGTTACGTTCTGATCGGCGTGCCCGTTGCTGTAGACGAATCCGTCTCCCCTGTATGCCTCACTACCATAAGTCACGTAATCGTATTTCCAATTCCTATACGGTGCAGACAGCTTCTCCGGGATCAGCTCCACAGGATCTCCGTTTCTGTGGATAGCGGGGATAAAATCGTTCTCGATGCCCGTGAACCCCTGGCTTTTCCACAAATATTCGTATTTGTTGCTGCTCATGGACATATAGTCCGTGAGCAGATACGTCTGGAGTGCGCCCTCTTCATCGCTTTGATTTCGTGGAAAATCGACATCCAGCATTACGGTCTTCAGGTCATTTGTGCGCTCGGCCTCCTTTATCATCGCCAGAGAACCTCCCATCTGCTGGCTGGCGGAACCGGCGTTGAAAAACCTGTCTCCAGTTGCCTTGCTCAGCACCTCGGGATCATATGCCTTGAAGACCTCTGATCCTCCCACTATCAGCGTATCTATGTCATCGCTGCTGTGCATCTCATGGAGCATGAGCCTTGTATAGGAATGGACATCATCAACGACGCACCAATTCAGCACCATCGCGATCGCCACGACCAGGAGGCATTTTAATGTGAATTTTATTTTTTCCATAAAAAGTCTCCTCTTCTAAAATTGAGCGTAGGCGAACGGCGCAGACTGTACGCTCAGCGACATGAATATCATGGCAAGTACAACCGTGTACAGCCCCCATCTCACCACTGCCGGACGACTTGCTATAACAACGTTCACATCCTTTTCCCTGTACTTGAAAACGTCTGCGATCACGATCAGCACCAGGCCAGCGAGCACCAGGCACAGGCCTGCTGTCCCTCCTGTATTTCTGTTCAAATACGGAAGCTGCAATATCAAAGACGGATCCCAGTGCGTGGTAAAGCCGATCGTTATTCTTCGTATCGCGTCCGGCATCGAGGCAGCCTTAAAAAAGAAATTTCCGACGCTCGCTATGAGGAACGTCCTGACGGACTGGAATGCGTGCCAATAGCCCGCCTTGCTGTCGATGTGCAGGAGCTTCATCAGTTTTTTATTTTGATCCTCGAACATCATTCCAAGGACTATCACCAGCCAGAACCACATGCCCTCTCCGAGGATGTACTTCCAGCTGTTTCCATGCCACAGCCCCATGGCAAACCATACCACCAGCATGGAGAGATATGCCGGGATCCTGCGCCCCGCCTTCTTTCCGTATCTTTTTCTGATAGCCTTTGTCATGTTGATGAAGGCTCTTGATTTAAGAAGAGAATTCAGGACGTAGTCTCTCAGCCACGCGCCCAGGGTGATGTGCCACCTTCTCCAGAACTCCTGAGTGGACCGTGACAGGAACGGTGCGCGGAAGTTCTCCGGCATGTCTATCCCGAATATTTCGGATGCACCCAGCACGATGTCCATGCAGCCCGAAAAGTCCGCATACAGGAAAACCGTATACAGTATCGCTGAGAGCCAGATATACGCCCCGTCGTACCGGGCGGTGTCGCCGTCCAGAATATTTACTACTATCAATATCCTGTTTCCAACCACCATCTTTTTCATTGCGCCAAAGGCCATCCTCTTCAGGCCTCGTGTGACGCGCTCGTACTGGAAATGGTGCTCTGCTGACAACTGGTCTCTCATCTCTCCGTATCTGCAGATCGGACCAGATATCATCATTGGAAAATAACACGTAAACAGGAGCAGCTTCAGCGGATTTCTTTCGGGCTGAAGTTCCCCGCGATAGCAGTCGATCAGATATGACACGATCTGCAGTGTAAAGAAGCTGATGCCTAACGGAGCCGCCCAGTGAACGAGCGGAGACGCCGAAAAGTCATCAGACCCGAGG
>Ga0129315_1001251_pt1 | contig 10937 bp, 6 predicted proteins | sample Cm827metagenome_FD_94432 | JGI IMG/M metagenome (GOLD analysis project Ga0129315, IMG submission 94432) | Eastern black-and-white colobus group fecal microbial communities from Wisconsin, USA - Cm827 metagenome | ecosystem: Host-associated > Mammals > Digestive system > Large intestine > Fecal...
AAATGGATCGATCCACGGAAGTACTACTTGCTTTCTCTTCTTCTGAAGCAGAGGACCAGAGCCAGTCCTGCTGCGATCATCAGTATAACTGCGTACAGCCCAAGCGATGTCTCGTCGCCAGTGCGCACGGCGTTCACTGTTTTTTCCGTCTTCACGGTCTGGACGGTCGTCTTGCCGCCGTTTCCCGGCTGCACGTTGCCGCTCTCGCCGTTTCCACCGGATGTTCCTGCGGCTGCCACCGTGAACTCGGCAGTTGCGGAACCGTCTGTGAACTCGGCCGTGAGGGTATGCTTTCCTGTGGACAGGCTGTTCATGAGCTCAGGGCTCAGCACTACATTCAGGCTGCCCTTGGAGGCGGTGAACTCGTCTGCCTTGAGCTCTCTTCCGTCCAGGGTGAGCTTTCCTGTGAACTTGTCGAATGTGCCGTTGACCTCGTCTGCCGTCTTGTCTCCGTACTGGAACCTGATCCTGAGTCCGCTGTCAGAGCCCTTGGTCCACGTGGACTTGTGGCCCTCTGCCACCCAGTACTGATCTGCAGGAGCAGTCTCGTCCTTGGCGTAGATATAGGTGATCACAGGATCTTCTCCCAGATGTGCCACGAAGTAGTTGGCGTTGGTGTACTGTCCGTCCTCGTTCTGGTCAGGCATCTTAAGGTATTCCTTCAGAGTCGCCGGATCAGGAGTGGAGCTCTTCAGGGTGTATCCCTTGATGTCCTTCGGCTTGATGCCCAGGTTGTACAGCTCTGTTACGGCATATGCCGGATACTTGTCCGTTTCGGCGATCTCGTTGCCCTGCTCGTCCACGTAATTGACCTTTACGGCCTTCAGCTCGGTCAGCTGCTCATATGTGAAACCGCTTGGAATGTCGATCACATGATCGTTGTGGACTATAACTGTTCCCACAGGGGAATCCTGGAAGTTCTTCCCGTCAGGTGCGAAGTACAGCTTGAAGGTGTGGTCCTTTCCTAGAGCCCTCGGTGCCAGCATTTCGATGGCCTGCTCGTTCTTAGATTCCTTCTCAGGAAGATAGGAAGCGGAGTTCTGCCAGCGGATGGTGGCACCGCACTCGAACACCGGATGAGCCGGCCACTCGATGCCGTTCTCGTCCACTACTTTTACCGCCGTCCTCTTGCTGCTAAGGTTCGCTCCCCTGATGTACACGTTGAGCTTGTAGGACACGACGCCGGAGTCCATGGTGGTCTCCAGAATATCCGGGGCATCGTTTTCATCGTTTCCACCGCTGATGGTGATGGAGGAGATTACGCTGGTATTTGGATCCGCTCCTGCAGGGAGGACCGTGATGACGTCATAACCCTTGATATACGCAGTGTAAGCGTTGTTGCCGTCCACCACCGGCAGCATCCTGTAGGATACCGGCTTGTCCGTCTTGTTCTCAGGCAGGGTCACACGGAACTCGGCCGTGGTCGGATCCTTTACGGTGACATTCGCCTTCAGCTCTGTGGTGGAGAGCTTGTCGTTGTCTCTGAAGATCTGGAAGCTGATGGCAGGGTCGCTCTTGTCAAGCTGTGTTCCCTTGATGGTGCCGACAAGCTCGCCGCCCTTGCTGTCGAAGGTGATCTTGTTGTAGGACATGGAGTCGATGTGGGCTCCGTACTGTAAGTAAGTCTTGTGATCTACACCCTTGGAGTAATCTCCAAGGTATGCGCCGCTGCCGTTAACGAGGCCGTCTGCCTTGATGCACAGAGCTCCAGGAACGCTTGCCGTGGTGTCCTTTAGCTGGATGGTCATAACATTTCCATCCATGGATACCTTATCATCAGCCGTGAGTTTCCTTGTCGTCGAACCCTCATAGCCGTAGCTGAAGTAGATGTAATCGTTGATGTTCACCGCCGGGTTGAGGCTGACGTCCTTCTTGAAGGTCGCAACGATCCTGCCATCGCCATAGTTGACAGCAGACCAGTCGTCTACGTCGAGCTTGAATGTCTTCTTCTCGGGATCTGTGGTCTGACCCCCGCTCTTGCCGGCTACGGTCAGCGGCGTGATGCCGTCTATGCCGTCATTAGAGGCTGTCCCATACTGGCCCTTCTTGAACTTCAGTTCGTAGGACTTAGCCTTGTCGCCCGTGTTCTCAGGAAGGGTGAACGTGAGAGACGCGCTGGACGAATCCTTTATCGTGTAATCGAGTTTTACGTCTGTGGCCTCGGTGCCGTCGCAGTACAGGACAGGCTGGAACAGGAAATCTCCCACGTCGAGCAGTGTCCCCGTGACGTCCACGGATACCTCTCCGCCCTTGCTGTCAAAGGATGTCTTGTTGAAGGCCACCTTCGTCACCTTGGATCCAGCGTTGGTGTATGCTGTCACTTCGTTGGATACCGCGCCCTTGGCATTCGTCAGGGCTCCTGCGCCGAAGACGACATTTCCGTATTTATATCCACCTGCGATGGTGATGATCACGTCGTTGCCGGAGGCAGTGACCATGTCGTCTGCTTTAAGAGGTTGAGTTGCAAACTGGATCTTCGCCTTAGCATCGGATGCCAGTGATACAGGATCTGCGAAATGGATCTTGATTGTGTTCTTGTCGATCCAGTTTGCTTCCTCAATAACAGGGGTAAACTTCTTTACGGTCGCCGCCTTGCCCGCTACTGTGAGGGTCTGGTCGGTCCCGGAAAGCTCATCGGTGCTGTAATAACCATTGGCACTATTTTTCATTCTGAATGTGTAGGTCTTATCCGTCGTTTCGGTGTTTTCAGGCAGAGTAAAAGTGATGGTGCCCTGGGTGTCGTCTACGGCAGTCCAGGTGTAGTCTCCAATGACATCTGTTTTTACGTCCTGCCCCAGGTCCTCGTTGTAAACAGAGGTCATGAGCTTAGGGGTGAAAGGCAGATTGTCCTTGGTCAGGTCCTTGAGGTTGCTGCCCTTCACGGTGACCGTCACCTGTCCTCCTGCAGATGTAAAGGACGTGGCGCTGTAGGACAGGCTGGTGATGGCAGGGTCCTCGGAAGGAGCCTCGCCGGAGCCTGCGGCCTGGGTCATCTGGAAGGCAGGTAATTTCTCACTCGTGTTAGGATTAGAAGATTTCTTCGCATTTAATGTGTAGATGTGCTCTGTTGCGTCCGTGTTGACCGGAGCCGTAAAGGTCAGAGTTCCCGATGTGGCGCTGTTGGCTTTGAAATCAGTGTAGATAAAATCTGTCGGTGCACTACCGTCAATGTAGACCTTGAATGAATAGCTGCTGTCCATGTCCAGAAGTCTTCCGGCCACATTCACCGTGACCTTTCCTCCCTCTGCAGGGATCGTGGTGCTGTCCGCGGAAAGCCCGGTGATGGCGGAATCCACACTGTTTGTATAAGCAGGCTTCGCACTGCTAAAGGTATTTCCATTTGCATCGGTTATGGATCCCGGCGCAAAGCTCAGTGATGAATACTTGCTGACACTGGAATAACCTGCGGCGACATGTATCTTTATCTTGGTCCCCTCAGCCGTAACGGTGTCTCCTTCGGCGAGGGCAACATCTCCGCTCTCCCATTTGATGAGAGACTTCGTATTCTCGTTCGTCTTCACCGTCTCTCCGACATCGATGGTGAACGTGTTTGCATCCGTCCATTTTCCATCAAAAACCGGGTTCCACGTAGCTGCATCCACGTATGAAAAATCAAACGCGCCGCAGCACAGGAACATGACAGCAGACATGAAGAGAACCATTCCCTTCTTGATGAATTGCGTCATACTTAACTCCTTTGGTCATTCTGAAAAAATAAAGTAGTCGTATCGGGGAAGGCGCCTCTGCCTGAAAGCGGCTCCCCCTCCACATCGATAGTACCATCATGACCTGAAGGGTTTAATATATATGGATTTTTCTTATAATCAGTAGAATTAATAGCAATCTCATGTCAAATGATTAACATCTATCTTAATTATTTATTAAGAAATTTGGCCCCATAGCATCGATTTAAGTCAATAAGGTGTTATCTGGTGAGACTCTTTGTAGTCACCAGGGAATTTTTTTCTACACGACCAAGATGATCCATAGCAACGCCACCCCTTGATCTAACACGTAAGGCCTTATCCCAATCAATACATAACGTTTTTTAATATTGACAGAATCGCGTTATATGTTTATTATAATAGACATTGTAAGGATGGTGGATGAAAATGAAAAAAGCTACGTACAATATTTTACCGGGAACTGAAAAAGTGTTGGCAACCATGGGCGAACAGATCAAACTAGCCAGGCTCAGAAGGAGATTATCTGCTGAGTTGGTCGCAGAACGTGCCGGGATCAGCCGAGCATCTCTCTGGAAGGTCGAGAAGGGAGACCCGTCGGTTGCCATGGGCATATATGCAGTTGTTCTGCACGCTTTGAATGATCTGGATAAGGATCTGCTCCTTGTCGCCAGGGATGATGAGATGGGCAGGCAACTTCAGGATCTGGGTCTGATCACCAGGAAACGAGCGCCGAGGAGATCGAAGAAATGAGGCCTGCATTCAGTTTGTGTTACGAATAAATATCGTCATCCATACCCTTGTACGACCTAAACTCTCCCGCGGTAAAGAAGCAGAGGCCTATCCAGATGATGACCAGGGCGATGAACTGCACCCTGTCCAGCGGCTCGTGATAGATGAACACGCCGATGAGCAGGTTCAGAGTCGGGCTGATGTACTCGGCCACGCCGAGGGTGAACATCTGGACCTTCTGGGCTGCACCGGCGAACAGCGTCAGCGGGATCACAGTCACCAGGCCGCAGAGCATGAGGAGCCCGTACTGGTACGGCTGGCCCTGGCCGAGGGCGCCGCGGCCGGTGAACTCAAGGAAGAGTATGACCACCAGGGCGATAGGCGCCAGGAAAAAAGTCTCACACACCAGCGAGATGGCCGGTGGTTCGGAGATGCTTTTTTTGATTGCGGAATACACCGCGAAAGAAATAGCTATCAGGAGCGCGATCGTCGGCAGCTCCCCATAGTGGACCAGCATGATGATCACCGCGGCGAGGGCGAAAAGGAGTGCCGTCACCTTGTACTTCGTCAGTTTTTCGTGGAAGATCAGCACCCCGAGGAGAGCAACGGCCATTGGCTCAATGTAATATCCTATGCTCGACTGGAGGATGTGGCCGGAGTTAACGGCCCAGATGAACACGCTCCAGTTCAGCGTGATTATTATGCCGGCGGCCAGGAATTTTCCCGCGCCTCTGAGGGTCCTCACCGGCGCAAAAATCTCCTTCATGCTGTACTTCCGCAGCGCGAAGATCAACGCCACCAGGAACACCAGCAATACCCTGTATATGATTATTATCCAGGAGTTTATCGGCACCAGGGACTTCCAGTATATTGGCAGGACGCCCCACAGCACCATGCACAGGATGATCTCCTGCAGTCCTTTTCTGTATACGCTCTTTTCGTTCTCCATGCCTTACCCCGCGCGTCAGTCTTTTTCTTACATATATTTATGAATGTTTGGTCAGTAATAACGTGCATTATATGATACCATTTCGGACAAGTTGATACATAATCAGAAATTATTTTGTTCATTTTAAAAAATCTTTTGGCATTCAGAACGAAATGCCCCGGGGGAAGCCACGAACAGCGTCTATCCCTGTTTTTTAAGGGTTTACAACGATTTTAAAGGGAGTAAAATAAACAGGTTAAAAAAAGAGAATAAATATTGAGGAGGCAAATCATAGATGAAAGTTTTAGCGATCGTCATCTTCGTCTTCGTCATGGGGGCGATAATGACGGAAAAACTTCACAGGACCACCGCGGCTCTTACCGGTGCGGTCCTGCTGATCATCTGCGGCGTGATGACCGGGAAGCAGGCCATCGGCTACATCGATTTCAACACCATCGGTGTTCTTATCGGAATGATGATCGTGGTGGCCGTGATAAGGACCACTGGATTGTTTGAGTACATTTCCATCAAGGCAGCAAAGGCTGCAAAGGGCGATCCCTGGAAGATCCTCGTGGCCTTCGTGCTGATCACCGCACTTCTGTCCGCGTTCCTGGACAATGTTACCACCGTTCTTCTGGTCGGCCCGATGTCCATCGCCATCGCCAGGATGCTGGAGATCAATCCTGTACCTTTCCTGATGATGCAGATACTGGCCTCTAACGTAGGCGGTACTGCCACCATGATCGGTGACCCGCCAAACATCATGATCGGAAGCGCCTCCGGACTCTCGTTCATGGACTTCATCACCAACACCGGCGCGGCTTCACTGCTGATCGTGATCGCCCAGGTGATCATGATGAAGTACCTCTACAAGAACGAGCTGGAATCTGGCACCGTCAACACCCAGTCCGTGATGGAGCTGGATCCTGACAAGTCCATCACCAACCACAAGCTGATGAAACAGTCAATCGTGGTGATGATCCTCGTTGTCATAGGCTTCATGATCCACGATAAGCTGGGATTCGACTCCTGCATCGTAGCACTGACCGCGGCTGCCGTCATGCTGATAATCGGCCACCAGGAGGTCGACCACATCATCGGAGAGGTGGAGTGGACCACCATCGTGTTCTTCATGTCTCTGTTTGTGGTAGTAGGCGGACTGGAGCGCACAGGAGTCATCCACTCCATTTCCAACTGGCTCATCAGCGCAACAGAAGGACATTACGTCCTCACAATGCTTGTGCTCCTGTGGGGAGCCGCGCTCCTGTCGTCAGTGCTGGACAACATCCCGTTCGTAGCAACGCTGATCCCTCTGGTGCTCGCGATGCAGCAGCAGGGAATGAACGTAGAAGCATACTGGTGGGCGATCTCACTGGGCGCATGCCTGGGCGGAAACGGAACCATGATCGGAGCATCCGCCAACGTGGTCCTCTCCGACATCGCCAACAAGCACGGATACCCTATCACCTTCAAAAGCTATCTGAGAGTTGGATTCCCGTTCATGCTCATGTCTGTGGGCATCGCGACGCTTTTCCTGCTCGTGAGATATGCCCTCTAGGAAATGTTAAAAGGAGGTCATTATGGACAGAACCGGTAACGACATCGTAGTTATGATGCTCAAGCAGATGGGTGCCTTCAGCATCAAGACCACACCCGCAAAGGTGACCATCGCAAAATTCCTGGTGGAGGACGAGGCAAACCTGGACGAACATCCGGAGCGCTCGCTGAAGCTGACTTATGTTTTCGAAGCCCGCGATGAGGAGAGCACATACCTGAGTAGAGTGGCTCCATACCCGATGGTCCTCGGACTGTTCTTCGGAGAGCAAGACGTCATCGACTACATTCAAAAGGATCTGGCGCGGTTCAAGAGGGCCTGCACCAGCAGCCAGTTCGGCAGCTTCCTGCGCCTCGCCGAAGACATGTCCCACTTCAACAGGGAGCTGGAGCACCTTTTCCTGGAGCGCAAGACCAGCGACGAGTCCATCCAGTACCTGGATACAAACGTAAAAAAGCTCCAGGAGGCATTGGATCAGATAAAGGAGGACTCCCCGCTCACGACGGAAAAGCTGACAAAAGAGCTGTAGACAGCTTTCTGCGGGGAGACTGCTGGGAGGCCACGAAAGGCTGAGATTTGACGGACCGACCTGAAAACTGAAAATAAGGTACTCAAAACGGGGCCACCGCACTTGCGAAGGAAAGTGCGGCGGTCCCGTTCTTATTTCGCTTCTTTCGGGCTGCGGGCTCGTTAGCGATCTTTGCGCCCGAGTCTCAGTCTGTCTGGCTGTTTATCTCCTCCACTGCGCTGTTTATCTGGCTCTCGGTCTTCTGGACCTCCTGCAGGAAGCGCATGGAGCTCATGCGCAGAGCTCCGTGTCCGAAGGAGGACTGCTGCACGAGGGTATCCGAGCTGATGACCCACAGGTCGTACTGGCGGGCCAGCTTTTCAGAGGCCTGCTGGATGTATGCGTCGGCGGTCTCGTTTTCCCTGGTGTATACGATCTCCAGGCCGCCGTCCCGGGTGCGGCTCCCGAGACCTCCTTCCACGTTGTATGCATCGAAGACCAGGATCACTCTGTAGCCTGTAAAACCCTGATACTCCATGAGCCTGCTCACCAGCTGTTCGCGGGCAGGGCCGTAATCGCGGGGCACGCGTTTTTGGGCTGGGGCTGCAGACGCGCGTGCATCTGCCTCCTTGCCTTTAACGTCTTCTCCAAAGATCATCTCCTTCAACTCCGGCCAGGCGTTCATCACGTTGTATCCGTCTACCATGATGCAGATCTGGCGTCCGCGACCGCTTCCGTAGATGCCTCTGGAAAGGGAATCGTCGAGCCGATATTTTCTCGGAGGCTCGAAGCTCCCCTCCCCGGCTCTGCCGGGGCCGCGGTCCCTGCCGCGGGCGAGAGGATCTTTTTTCCCGGAGCCGTACGTCCTGCGAAAAATCTCCATGAGCTCCTTGTCGCTGGCGTTTCGCCAGTCGCCGCCGGAGGAAGGGGAAAAAGTATCGGACCGGCGCAGCTTTTCCAGGTCCATCGGGCAGACCTCGACGCCGTCTGGTATTTTCGAGGGATCCAGGTAACGCCAGATCTGTGGCGGCACAGCCATGCGCTCCTCCACGTCGCGCCATCTGACGATCTCCCCGGAACCATGGGAACAGAAAACGGAATCCGGAGTGTTTTCCAGGTCCTGCTCGGGGTCGTAGGCGGCCTCGTCGACGACCTTTTCCTGGTCGTGACATGGTTCGTAACCCCGGAACTTCAGGGCCATGCGGCCCCTGCCCTTCGACATCTGGATGATCTGCTTCTGGTAGTCCAGGAGCCCCGACGCCGGTGCCATGCCTCTGATAACAGAGATGTCCCCTTCGTTTTCCGGCTCGCCGAACTCACCGCCCATGCGGTCCAGATCTGCCATCACACGGCCAATGTTTCCAGTGGGAACGCGGATCTCCAGATCCATCCACGGCTCCAGCAGGCGGCAGCCCGCCTTCATGAGGCCGCAGCGTAGGGCCCGGTAGGTGGCCTGGCGGAAATCGCCGCCTTCGGTGTGTTTTTTGTGGGCCTTCCCTCCCACCACCGTGATGACGGTGTCCGTCAGGGGCGCACCGATGAGGGTGCCGCGGTGGGTCTTTTCTCCGAGGTGTGTAAGGATCAGCCTCTGCCAGTTCAGGTCCAGCTCGTCTGTGCTGCAGGCGCGGCGGAAGACCAGTCCGCTCCCTGGCTCCCCCGGCTGAAGTACCAGGTGCACCTCGGCGTAGTGGCGCAGCGGCTCGAAGTGGCCAACGCCCTCGGCGATGCTGGCCACGGTCTCCCTGTATAAGATCCTGCCCGTGCCCAGCTCCACCTCATATCCGAACCTGACCGGAAAGATTTCTTTCAATATCTCCAGCTGGATCTCGCCCATGAGGCTGATGTGGATCTCGCCGCCTTCTTTTTCCAGGCGCGGAGAGATCTTGGGATCCTCCTCGGTCAGCGCCTCCAGGTCTTCCATGAGGCGGTGGTCATCCACACCCTGATCCGGCGTCGGCCGGATAACGTAGTCCATAAAAGGCTCCAGCACTTCCTCGTGCCTGTCCTCCTCCACGCCCAGGCCCTGGCCCTCATAAGTGTTGTTCAGGCCTGTAATGGACACCACCTGTCCCGGAAGGGCCTCATCTATCGTGTTGAATTTCTCACCGGAATAGACGCGGATCTGGGAAACCTTTTCGCCGTCGGTGATCTGATCCCTGACCCGGAACGTTCCAGAAGTTATCCTCATGAAGGTCAGCCGGGCGTTACGGTCGTCTCTGGCTATCTTGAAAACTCTGGCGCCAAAAGCCTGATCTTTCAAGTTCTCTTGCCTCTGCCGGCCGGCTGCGGCGGCTGAGCCGGGGACTGTGACTGCAGCGGCTTCAGCAGCTTCAGCAGCTGGATCTGAGGAGAGCGCGACTGGATCGTGAGCCTGACATCCAAACATCTCGAAATAGAGATCCATCATGTCAATAAGAACGTCGATCCCCTCAAGCCTCAGCGCAGAGCCGAAGACCACGGGAAAAAGCTCTCTCTTTTCCACTGCCTCCGCTATCTCGCTCCTCCACTGCCCTGCGCAAAAATCTTTTTCCACATCTTCCAGCGCCAGCCGAGTAAGCCCCTCGCTGGCCCTGGCCAGATCCTCTGCGAGCGCATCCGCCAGCGCCTCACGGCCCTGGCCTTTTTCCACGCCCTGACTCGCCTCGCGGCCCTGGCCTTTTCCCACATCCTGACTCGCCTCGCGGCCCGAGCTCTCTTCCGAAGCTCCGCCACCATTGCGGTCGCCCACGGCACCCGTCATGTCCACGAAGGTGCCTCCGAGCGAATTCTCCATCTCCTCGAGCAGCTCCGCCCGAGTCCGGTGGCTGATGTCCATCTTATTCACGAAAACCAGCACCGGGATCCCTCTGCGCTTCAGCAGCTTCCACAGAGTCTCTGTGTGGGACTGGACGCCCTCGCTGCCGCTGACCACGAGGATCCCACAGTCCAGCACGCTCAGGACGCGCTCGGTCTCTGCCGAAAAGTCCCCGTGACCAGGTGTGTCCAGGAGGGTGATCTCGGTATTTTTCCAGCGGAGTATGGCCTGCTTGGAAAAAATCGTGATCCCACGTTTTTTCTCCAGCGGATCCGTGTCCAGAAATGCGTCGCCGTGATCCACCCGTCCCAGGCTCCGTATGGCTCCCGCGCGGTAGAGCATGGCCTCTGACAGTGTGGTCTTACCGGAATCCACGTGGGCGATCAGCCCCGCGCAGAGGTATTTAGTCTGATCATCGGATGATATATGCATAAAAAGTCCTTTTTTTGTTTTGTGTACTGTTGATAACTTGCCGCGTGTCGCGCTCTGCTGCGCATTGCCGGTTGCAACACAAGGCCACAACTGTGATCACGGCTGCTGTGCCCTGCATGTTACGTATTATGTTGCGCGCTCCATGCTGCGCGTTCCATGCTGCGCACTATGCTGTGCGCTCCATGCTGCGCACTTCATGTATTCTGTATCCTGTGTTCTGTTCGCGCATCGGGCTTCTCCATGCGCGCTGCTGCAAGCGCAATTACGGAGCTGTCAGTAGAACATCTTGAATATTTATATCACGG
>Ga0129315_1001252_pt1 | contig 10927 bp, 17 predicted proteins | sample Cm827metagenome_FD_94432 | JGI IMG/M metagenome (GOLD analysis project Ga0129315, IMG submission 94432) | Eastern black-and-white colobus group fecal microbial communities from Wisconsin, USA - Cm827 metagenome | ecosystem: Host-associated > Mammals > Digestive system > Large intestine > Fecal...
CTGGTGTCATTTTCCTTTGTCTTGCCATAAAAATATCCTCCTGGATTAATATTTATTTTAACATCAATCCAAGAGGATATATACTACATATCTAGTTTACACAAAATTTATTACAGTCTCGCCCTGGTTATTTTTCAATTACTTCGCAGCTTTTTCAGCAAATTCTGTTGTCACCAGATCTTGGTATGGAACTCTTTCTTTGAGCTCTCCTGCGGTTTCCAAAATATCCTGAAGTAAGTCAAAGCTTTCTTCTTCAAAGATTAAATTGTCTTTCCATGTATCCTGTTCATGGTAACGTTCTACAATAGTGGTTAGGGTTTTCATATCTGTTTCTTTGAACTGAGGGGCGATTACTTTTGCAATTTCTTCTGAAGAATGTGTCTGGACATAGTCCATACCTTTCTGAAGCGCATTCGTGAATTTCTGAATCAGTTCTGGGTTTTTATTGATAAAACTACTTTTGGCACTGTAGGCAGTGTATGGTATATATCCGCTGTCTTTTCCAAGAGATGCGACTACATACCCCTTGCCCTCCAGTTCAAGAGAAGTGGCATGTGGTTCAAATTCAACAGAGAAATCGCCCTGACCGCTGGAAAATGCAGCAGCAGTAGAACCAAAATCAATGCTCTGGTCAATGGTCAGATCTGTTTCAGGATCCATGCCATTTTGTTTCAAAATATACTCAAATATCATCTCAGGCATGCCACCTGTCAGTCACATAACAATGTAAATTTATCATTTATCTGTTTGGGAAGATCATATTTTAATCGAATCTCAGGAAATCCATCTTCATCTACTACAATCTGGTCAATGAGGATTTCAATGTCTCTGCGGTCAAGGCTGCCGTCAGCAATGATTTTATCAATAATTTCTAATCCATTTTTCGGTAAGTCTTTGTTCTCTGTTGCCTTCAAGGTGAGAGTCGTTTGCTTTGCAAGCTGCATTTCCAGACTATGAATTTGTGATAAGATATCTTGCTGTAGAGAATCATAACTTTCATTGATAATTCCTTCATTTTCCGTAGTATTGGCAAGATCACGGATTTTCTGTTTCAGTAGAACTTTCAGTTGCTCTTTTTGTTCTGTAATACTGCTCTTTAGATCGCTTCTGCATTTCTCAATCGTGATTTGGTCTGTTTTTAAATCTTTCATATCATAGGTAGCGATCGTTTTGTAAAATGTAGTTCGACACATTTTGAGGTATGTCAAAATATCTTCCATTAAATCAGATTCTTTGATTAAATGGGCCTTGGAACAGTAACGTTTTCCTTTGGTGTTGTATGTTGTGCATATGTAGTATTTTTGGGTTTTTCGTTTGACAGGAGTAAGTTTTTTCCCGCAGTCTTTACAGAACAGGCAATTTCCAAATGGGTTCGGAATATCAGAACTTATCCATTGTCCACGGTTGCCGCGGTAGTCATTTTTTACACGTTTTTCTTTTATATTTTGAATTAGATCAAAGGTAGTTTTGTCGATAATGGCAGGATGATGTTCTTTAAAAATGAATTGTTCTTCTTTTGGCACACGCTTATCTTTTCCGTGGACAGTAGAACGAGTACGCTTTCGCAAACGAAATGTACCAATATAGAAATCGTTGCTTAGTATTTCTTTTACCATAGAATCGGACCAGACAGTTGTAATTTTGTGTTTTGTGATTTTCCCTTTTTCCAATTCCCGTTCATGGCGAATCATGGACGGAGTTGGAATCTTCTGATCTGTCAGATAGTTGGCAATCTTACGATATCCAGAACCTGCTGTGTACAGCTCGTAAATCAGCTTTACATATGCGGCTTCTTTCGGAACGATTTCTAATATGTATTTGTTTTTTTTGTTTCTTCGGTAACCGAACGGTGGCTGCGTCATCAATGTACCTTCTTTTTGTTTGGCTTCGATGGCACGTTTAATCTTTTTGCTGGTATCTTTTACATAACGTTCATTGAACCATGTCTTAATCCCAATGGTATCGTCACAGGAGCTTAAGGAATCATAATTATCATCTATTACAATCAAATGTTTTCCACGTTCCTGAAACTCATCCAGAAGTAATAGAACTTTTGCATTGTGCCTGCCAAGACGGGAAAAATCTTTGACATAAACGGCATCAATATCTTTATCTAGATCGGTCATCATTTGCTGGAATCCCATGCGGTCAAAAACATAACCGGACACTCCATCATCTTCATACCAACGGTCAATGATAACACCATGATCGGCAGCGTATTGTCGAATGATCAACTTTTGATTTTCGATGGAGACATAGTTTCGTTTCTCATCATCTTTGGAAAGACGGACATATCCTGCGTTCATAGAAACACTTCCTTTCTAAGAATGAAATATCTTATGAAAAATGAGAGAAAGATGAATCGCCATAGTGATTTTTAATTATTTCTTTTAATCCGACAAGAATATCATTATTATTTGCCGTATCTAGATAAGTGACCACTCGAAAGCCCAGGTTTTTGTATGTTTCTTTTGCCTTTTCAAAATCTTCTTGTGTAGAAAAATTATTTTTCCAGAGATAATAGGTTGGTTTGTTCAAGGGTTCGAATTACTCCTTTACATCGCTTTAACATCTCTCGTGACTTTTCACGGGAATGGGAATTTGTTAAGTATATGATGAATCGGCTGGTTTGTTGTTTGTTTTTTATTGACTTCCAGAATTTTCTATGTTATACTTTTGAACGTTCAAAAACGAACTATTTAGGCGGTGCAAGAAAATGAATATTATTTCTTTCAAGGGATATTTGGATTTTATGAGCAAGGGCAGGAAGGTATATGCCCAATATTTAACTCCTGTATGTAAGAAATGGAAATTGACAAATAATGAGATGGATGTCCTTTTGTTTTTCTATAATAATCCCCAATATGACCGGGCAACAGATGTGGTCACCCGGAGGGGAATTGCCAAATCTCATGTGTCGCTGTCTGTTGCCGGACTGGAACAAAAGGGACTGATTCAGAAGTCGGCATGCGCAGCAGATCGTCGTACCGTTCGGCTGAAATTGACGGAGAGTGGTATGAGAGTGGCAGAAGAAGGAAGGAAAGCACAGCATGCTTTCTCTGAAATGCTGTGCAGTAGTTTGACAACAGAAGAATTAGAACTCTGGATGGATCTAACAAGGAAAATATGGGAAAGTATGGACAAGTTTAATGAGATTGAAACAGACTGATGGAAGGAGATAAAGAAATGGAAACGAAACAAAAAACAGATATGGGCACCGGAAGTATTAAAAAGTTGATGGTGCAGATGGCTGTTCCTGCCGTCGTAGGACAGGTGATCAATTTATTATATAATGTAGTTGACCGAATTTACATTGGACATATCCCGGAGATTGGCGGACTTGCCCTCACAGGTGTGGGGCTTTTCACACCGATTCTGATGTTGCTTACAGCTTTTGCCATGCTGGCAGGTTCCGGTGGTGCTCCCCGTGCGGCAATTGCCATGGGACGTGGAGAAAAGGAAGAAGCGGAAAAGATTATGGGAAACTGTTTTAGTTTTCTTCTGATGTTAGCATTGATTTTAACAGTGGTGTTTTATATTGCCGCACCTACACTGTTACGTTTTTTTGGCGCATCTGAAGCAACCCTTCCTTATTCGGTGCGATATGGACGAATTTACATATTGGGCAGCATTTGTGTGTTGATTGTTATGGGTATGAATCCTTTTCTGACGACGCAGGGGTTTGCGAAAATGAGTATGCTCACTACCATTATTGGTGCGGTGATCAATATTATTTTGGATCCGATTTTCATTTTTGTCTTCCATTTGGATGTGGCAGGTGCAGCCATTGCCACAGTGATCAGTCAGTGTATCAGTGCTGTCTGGATTTTGAAATTTCTTACGGGAAAGAAGACTATTTTGAAGCTTTGTCCGGAAACGATGCGTATCCGACGGAAAATATTATTGCCTTGTCTGGGACTTGGTGTTTCTAACTTCGTCATGGTATCGACAGAAGGTGTTCTGTCCGTTTGCTTTACCTCTTCTCTTTCCCGGTATGGCGGTGATGTAGCGGTGGGAGCAATGACTGTGATGACTTCAATTAATCAGTTGATCACAATGCCGCTGTCTGGAATCTGCCAGGGAGGTCAGCCTTTGATCAGCTACAACTATGGCGCAAAGAAATTTGAACGAGTGAAGGAAGCGTTCTATTGTCAGTTTATTGCCTGTGCTTTGTATACTACTGTCTTTTGGTTGATGCTTCAGTTGTTCCCAGGATTTTTCGCAGGAATCTTTACAAACAATGAAGCGCTGGTAGAATATACACAGTGGGCAATACGGATCTTCCTGGCCTGTGGATTCAGCGTGGGTTTTCAACTGGGCTGCCAGCAGGCTTTTGTGGCACTGGGACAGGCGAAAACCTGTCTGTTTATGGCTTGTTTGAGAAAACTGATTCTCTTGATACCATTGATCTTTATTTTGCCACCATTTTTCGAGAACAAATCTTTTGCCGTGTTCCTGGCGGAACCAGTGTCTGACTTAATTGCGGCTTCTATTACCGTTACCGTGTTCTTTCGTTTCTTCCGGAAGATGATGCGGGAAACAAAAACGGCATAAATTTAACGACAGGAGGGAGTAAAATCCTTTCTGTCATTTTTTGTGCAAAAATTTGAAGTATTTTACATTGTTAAGTGAACAACACCTTTTCGACCGCCAAGCACCTTCATGCCTTTCAGGTCTTCCCATGTGAAATCCGGCATTTCTTCGCGGGCTACCAGAAAGTTTCCGGCACGTTGTGTGAGCTGTGCAAAGTTTACGATTACGTCATTTGCTCCTTCCTGATACGTATAAATAGAAGATTCACTTCCCATAAATCCAATGTCAGCTTCACCGGAGAGAACGGCAGTCATAACCTTGTCGGCTCCAAACGGAGAGATAATATTAGTACAAGACACATCAAAGAAAATCTACATGCTTTATTGTGCAATCATCATTAAGATAGATTTCTTTAATGATAGATCTCCAGAAGCTCCTTCGATTTTCCAATGTTAATTGATGATAAATGTTAAGAAAATCAGAGGAAAGCAATTCTTCCAGATATGTAAAATCACGTGTACTTTCCTTTGGAATATTCATTATTTCGTGCAATTCTTTTTCAATTCGATCATATTCCTGATTATAATAATCCCACTCGATACGTCCTTTTTGATAGAGCATGTTTAGGCGTTCTAATTCGTTGCGAAGCTTATCAGGAGTTTTTGTCTTTTTTGCTTTTTCTTTTTCAGCATGAATTTTTTCAAGTCTAATCTGAAATTTTTTATATTCGTTTTCAAGGTTATCCAATAAGTATTTTTCAATAAGGTTTTGGCTAACGTTATGCTTCATATCACATGCATGATCCAGCCAGGCTCGATTGCAGCGGTAGTAACAGTAAGTCCTTTTTTCTTTTGTTTTACGATTAATGACAGAAGAACCACCTCTAGCAGCAAGTTTCTGACCGCAATTAGGACAACGCATTAATCCGGAAAACAAGTAAACTCTTCCGGAAGGGGTTTGCTTAATATTTTTGTTTGAAATTTGCTGCACTTCATTCCATTCGTCCTCTGTAAGATAAGGAGGACAATATGGGAAACCTCTGTAAGTACCTTTATAAAATTCACTTGATAACATAGTTCGGAGCATACTATATGAAAAGTCGATCTCATATGTGTTTCGCATATATCTGATAGTTGCGCTTTTTCCGTGATGTGTTCTGAAATAGCGAAAGAAATCATTTACCATTTCTTCTGTATCCGGATCTTTTACCATTCGTTTCTGTCCATCAACAATGCCGGATTTGTAACCAAGCGGCATATTGGCGTCACCGAAGATTAGTTTGCCTTGCCGGATGGATGCTTCGTTTACAAACTTAATACGTTCAGAAGTAGTATCGACTTCGTTTTGACCGATAGACAGGACTACATTAAGCTGCAGGCGGCCATCTCTTGTTTCCATGTTGATACCAGGCTCTGATGCAGAGATCCAGTATACTCCGTATTCGTCGAGTATGTCCTGTACCTTGTAGAAGTCGGAGAGATTACGAAACCATCTGTCCAAGCGCCAGAAGATTATAACATCGATTCTGCCAGCTTTTACTTCGGTAAGCAACGAATGTATAGCCTTGCGCTTTTTGAGCTCTTTACGGGCTGTTTTTCCCTCATCAGCGTAGACTCCGACAACGATCATGTTGTGCTCAGCTGCATAATGTTCAAGATATTCTTGTTGAGCACGCAAGGATTTCCCATGCATGCACTGTTCTGCGGTGCTGACACGGATGTAGATTGCGCAACGTTTGATTTTGTCAATCATAATATCATCCTCCTTTGGTCATTTTATGAAAAAATGGGTATAAAAATAACAGCCAGCGAAGAACGGATGTTCCGCTTGCGAAGCTGCTCCGAAGATGATACAATATTTGTGTCTTGATTTTTGGAGTATCATCTATGGATATATTCCGTGCCGTCCCTGTTGGCGCAGGGACGGTTTTTATGTAACGTAAAAGACCCCATATTACTACGATACGAGGTCTTGGAAATTTATGCCCTTAAGGCGATATGTCTTTTCTGCTACCAGTTAATGGCTTTGTATTAACAAAGCGGGCAACTAAGTTACCCGCCACTAGGTTAAATGAAATAGGTGGGGTGACATTCCCACATCTCCAACTGGGGCGACGGCTGCCCGTTCCGTCCTCTGATTTCATTTAATATAGTTTATGTTTCTGTAACCTCATTATACAGTATTTTATTTATTTGTCAAGTTTCTTCAAAGTTCCCTTAGCTATGAAGTTTTTTACACGATTTGGATTAAGCACATACATAGAACGAGCATAGTAAATGTTGTGCAAGCTTACACGCACAGCTACTTTTACAAATTCACCATTAAGTACATATTCTTTAGTAAATTCGATAGAATCATCTTTAATATTTTTCCCGACATAATCAGGAGTAGATATGATAGATTCAATGTCGCAACCATATTTTTCAAAATCATGTGGGTGAGAAGACTTCATGTGCTCTATATTTGTATCTGCAATATAAATCGGTGTTCCGACAGGAACATCTAAACTTAGTATATCTATTATCTTTTGAGAAAATTCACCTATTTTCTTTCGCACCATGTTCTGACGGTTCACCTTCTTTTTTATGTTGATGTCACGGATGCTCTAGGCATAGTGGCGGTTTTTGTTACATACTTTGTTTCAGTTTTTGACTAACACGATATTGTTCAGCGTCTGGAACGTCAATAAATTCAACTGTCTTATCAAAATTCTTTTTAACGACTTCTTTTATTTCGTCTAATGTTACATTGAAAAATTCTCTTCTAGTGTTTACCATATTTAATTTGCGATTCTCGAAAGCTTTATGTAATGCAGTTTCTAAAGCAGGTGCATCATCAGAGAAAATCATGGCATGGACATCAAAATTAAACGGAACAGAAGCATCGCCTAATTCATCCACGCGGTCCTGCGGGTCAAGCCTACGAGTCATACCAATTTTAAATACATTCTCTCCAAAAGCTCCAATATTAGAAATGATATAGACATATCCAGCACGCTGGTTAGCTTCTCTATAATCTATATCTTTTATAGCCTTATCAATGTCTTGTAATTGATTTTCTAATTCTTCTTTCTTTTGAAGTAAGTTTGTATCATCTGGAGCTGTTTCTAATTGTTTTAAAAGTTTTTCATAGGCAGTCCGATAATGTGTTTGCTCTTTTTCGATTTTCTTACGTTGCTCTTCAATTTCTTTTTGAAGTTTAGCTGCTTCTCTTAATTCTGCTCTTGCAGCTTTTTGTGCTTCTTTTTCTTCTTGTTTCTTTTGTTGATATTCAAACGCGAGATGGAGCTCGTCTATTTTAGTGGATATATATTCAGGTGTTATGTATAATGACATCATTGTTCCTAACTTTTGAATGGAAGCAGCAGACTGTCGAATTTTTTTTAACGACATATCATAATTGTTATATTTTACTTTGCTTATAACATCTTCACAATCACTATTGAAAGCACGAAGGAAAAGCTTTTTCATGTCTTTTATCATTTTATTTCCTTTGCTTTTACTACCATCTACAGTCCATGTCTTTGATCCGGATATAGCTGTGTCATTCTTAATCATGGCTTTTTGTTTAGCGCGAATTTTATCCAAAGCGGATTTATATTCTTCAGATGATACAAAAGTATATCGTGGTGTATATAATCCAAATTCTTGATATGTAATAGCATCTTCAAAGAAAATAGCTTCTTTTTTCTTATCAGAAATGGTATTTTTTAATTGAGATAATTCGATATTTTTATTAACGATTGTTTTTTGCAATTCAGAAATAGTTTTATTGCGGTTTTCTATATCGGCTTCTAATTCTCTAACTTTATTTTGTAAAGAGAAGGCATCTTGTACCTCTGGCGACATTAAATTTTGCAAATCGTCATGTTTTTGTTGTAAAGATTCCAATTCAGCTTTATACTGTTTTCCTTTGAAAATATCGGTAAAACTCATTTCTCATCTCTTCTTTCTTTTTGTATTTTCTATTAAACTACTAACAATCTATATAAACACAAATGTGCTTATATCTTCTTGCATACTGCTAATTGCGGAATAAAGTAAACAATATAATTCCCCACATTTTTACATATTCCGTATTTTTCGCGATAGCAGTTAACCGCTTCTTCTAAAAATTCTTCTGTCACTTCCAAAAATTCAGCAATTTCATATTTTGTACTACAGCCGTTTTCATAGGCTCCAACAAGCTTGGATAAGCCAATCAATTTGTTGTATGCCCAAAGTCTTGCCTGACGTTCCTGTTTTTGTTTGTAAGGTGTGTCAAGTTCTATGATATTTCCAACGGTAGTATAGTGGTGTCCGAGTTCTTCTGCAAGGACACAGGCTTTCTCTGCGGAAGTTCCAAGAGATGTATTAAGAGCTATATTTCCATCGATGTAAATTCCTTTCAGAGATTCTTCCCCAAGATAATAGGAATGTACTTTCACACCATCGAAAAATGCTTCCTGTTCTAATTCTTCAAATTTATTCAGATAAATCTCTCCAATCCATAAAACATTGAATTGATATTGGTTTAATTGTTGTTTTCTTGCTTGATAAATTTTGCAAATGCTTCTATCCGTTTAAGCTGTTCTTCTGTGTATTCGTTTCCGTCGAAATGCGCTGCGCGAGTGTGCATTTCTGATTTCGACGCATCTCTAAAATATTCAGCAGTTACTCCAAGGACATCTGCTATATCTAAGAGCACATCTATGTCAACCTTTTTGTTATTTCTCTGGATAATCGAATAGATTGTAGTCGGAGCAACATTAATTTTTCTGGAAAGCTCCGTAACGGTCATATTGCGTTCTTTTAATAAATCATTTAGCTTATTACCTATTCCCATTGTGTTATCCTCCTATGCTTTGAATATATCACGTTTGCGGTCTTAATTCAACAAAATATTTTGCAAATGCGTAAAAATATGTTGACAAATACGCAAATGAGAGGTATTATATCATAAGAAACACGCAAATGAGTAACTCGAAAGGAGAGTGATAAAAGTGCCTTGTGATAATTTACGTGGAGAAATGGCTAAGAGAAAAATATCAATTGAAAGCGTTGCAGAATTACTTAATATTCACAGAAATAGTGTGGCGAATAAATTAAACGGTGAAAGTGCATTTTCCATCGAACAGGCAATGCTGATTCAAGAAAAATTTTTCCCGGATTTGGAAATTAAATATTTATTTAACAGAGACAGGAGGTGATGTATGTGAAAGTAGAAATTGAAAAAGACCGCTCTCAAGAGAAAACGGTCAAGTGCAGTAATTGCGGAAAACCTGATTGTAGTGATACTGCAAATTATTGTATCAACTGTGGAAATCAGTTAAAAGTTTTAGGAGAAATTAATCCTTCTGCAAAATATCGTGATTCCGATCCACAACAATCGCAGTAGCAAGCATCCTCTGGCAATGGTACAGGATCCCCGTTATTAAGGTCACAGTAATCATTTGTGCAGTAATTTGAATTTAAAGCGAATCCACAGTTTGTGCAAAAATCAGCATCATCATTGTTATTCGGATTTCCACATTTTATGCAAGTCTGCATAATACAAGCTTCCTTTCTTTTATACTCGGCATTGGCAGATGCCTGTATCTAAAGTATAGGAGATTAGTGGAAAAAAGACAATAGTAAAGGTAGGTGAGAACATGTCAGAAAAAGAAAAAGAGATTCTTGCGAGAATCGGAGAAAATTTGAAACACATGGACGATGAGGACAAGGAGATCCTTGTTGAAAAGGCAGACAGTATGGCTTATATGAATCGAAAGTGGAAGAAGAAACTGGGAGAAGATAAGAAAGAAGAGAATACGGTGTAGGAGGTGAGGATATGACTGGCGATAAGTTGAACATTATCTGCTTTGGAATTGTGACAGCTATAGCAGTAGTGTGCGGAACTGTTGAATTCAAAATGAAGTTCCCTGAATGGAAGCTTCTGGTATCGTGGACTACTCTGATGGAAGTTTTAGCGGTTCTCCTTTTAATAAGCAGGCTAATGACTTAGAAATATCTTTAAAAAGCTTAAAGGCATCATCCCAACAGCCAGATTCGAGTTTACTGTTCAAATCGTCTAAGAACGGCCATAAAGATTGCGGAGTATAAGCATATATGTAGAAAAAGCATTCCGCGCATTCTATTTTGTTTGTACCGCTTGGGTGGGAAATGCATTTGCTGACTTTGGAAATAAATTCTTCGATTACAGAAATACGAGCTGCATTATAAGTATCCTCACGTTTTTCCTGTATATCGAGTTTATGGAGCTTTAGCTGATGGCGATTAGTTAAAAGGGTCGTAATTGCTGGACTGAGAATAGAGATTGCTAGAGCAATCCAGGCAGCAGTAGCACTCCAATCAATTTGAGATTTCATAGGTAGTCCTCCTTTCATAAGTACTCGGCATGGAAGTGCCTGTATCTA
>Ga0129315_1001253_pt1 | contig 10898 bp, 19 predicted proteins | sample Cm827metagenome_FD_94432 | JGI IMG/M metagenome (GOLD analysis project Ga0129315, IMG submission 94432) | Eastern black-and-white colobus group fecal microbial communities from Wisconsin, USA - Cm827 metagenome | ecosystem: Host-associated > Mammals > Digestive system > Large intestine > Fecal...
AACATGCTGGCCATATCTAAGCTGGCTTCCCTCTCCTCTCTATTTCTTTCCGTCATCTCACTACCTCCGTTTTGCGAACTACCTGCCAGCCCTCGTCCATCGTGGCGCCGCAGTTTCCGCCTGTAGCGGTCTCTCTGGCGAGTCCTCATGTCTATGATGGCCGCCTCTGTGTGTATCTCCAGCGCATGTTTTTCACGGATCCTTATTTCTCAGGCAGCTGAAGCGGCCAAGGTCTATAACCCCAACCTTGTACGCAGTGACCAGCAGCGCCAGAATCTTCGTATCCCAAGGGATGCCTAGCCGGTTGGCGGCGTCTTCGAAGCCTCTGACAATATCCTCTTCATTGGCTTCAAAAATCGCATCTGCGATTTCCTGGCTGTTTCTTATTGCTTCGCTCTCAGTCATCGGTGTTGTCCCTCCTGTTCTGGTCACCAGTATCCACCTGCCATCCCTCGTCCATCGTAGCGCCGCAGTTTCCGCAGTAATTCGACACGCACCACTGTACATGGCCACACTCAGAGCATTTGAAATTGTGCTCATGTTCCGGCCCATACGGGAAACTGATCAGCCAATATCCATGATTTATTGCCTTAATCTCCACGGTTGGCGCCTCGTCGATCCATCTGGTAAACTCGCTAAGCGTTGTCACTGTGATCTTTTGTTTGGGATCATAGTCCCTGAGTCTGTGAGCCTGGATAAGCTCATCTGCGTCGATCAGTCTCATCTGTTCCTCTCCTCATCAGTCTTGTATGGTTCTGGCAAATGCATCCAAGCGGTGATGTTATCAATGCCCGCTCCTCTATCTAGGTAAACGTTCTTCCCATCATGAATAATTCTGTCAATATAGACATGTCCGCTTCTGGTTGATAACAAAACTCTGTCTTCATCTATTGGCAAATTGCATGCCACTGCCGTGCCTTCCGGGCATCCGTCTAACTCAATACCTCTAGATCTTTCCCAGATGATGGGGCTCCAATTGCTTATTTTCATTTTTCCTTTTCCTCCAATTTCTTTCTCGCCCACTCGTCCCAGTGGCTCTGATCCAGCATGAAAAGCAGTGGCAGGATCGGCAGGAAGCACACTCCGTTGATGGTGTTCGTCCTGAGAAATTCCACTATGGCCACTATGACCGTGAAGATCAGCAGCCTTTTCAGCGTCTTAGTTTTCATCAAAGTCCTCCACTTTTATCTCCCACTCCGCCGGCGTGTGACGGTCGAACCTGCAATAGGCTTTCCCGTAGGTCAGCGGACATTGCGCACAGTTTATGTGTTTACACAGCAGCTTTATCTCGGATGCTGCCTTCAGCAGTCTTCTGGTGTATGGATCATTCATTGATGTCCTCCATCTATTGCAAATCACGAAGAATAGCATTTATTGCTAATGCAACCTCAGACACACACCTTACCTGTCCTTCGGGCAGTGCCAGGTCCGTGTTTGTTATTTCCTTCAGATATCTCAGCAGTATCTTCGCTGCTTCCATCTGCATGCTTTTGGAAACCTCACCATCAGCCTTTTCCAGATCCCACATATAATTGGCGAGCTTACATTTTTGACAATGTTTATCCAGGTCTTCCTGATCTTCCTGACCAAAGCTCTCATCAGCGAATATGCACAGATGGTCGCAGACGAATTCCAAAATGTAGTCATATTTCATCGGATTCTTCCTCCTCCAACAACTTATTCCACAGCCTGTCACCATTGATTAGAGTCCTGACCTGACCCACGGCCCAGCCTTCCTGTACCAGGGATATTACCTCTCCGAGTATCGCCCGAAGGCTGTTGCCAGTGACGTTGATATACTCGTATGGGTCACCCTCTCCGTGCCAATCGATTCGCACGAGCTCCAAGTACATAGCACTGGAAGCCCGGTATTCGATGCCGCGGATCTCCGGCAGCTCCAGCAGCGCCTCTTCCAGCTTTTTCACGAAACGGCGCTTTTCTTCGTAAACCATTTCCGGCGTCATTGTGTATGGCATTGACATCATCCTCTCCTCTCCATGATCCTCTCGGCGACATCGCTGGCCATGTACTGCCTCCGGCGGTTGCTCACCAGCACGTCAGCCCCCGCCATCATCTCCCGGACGTAGTCGCGGGATTTTCCCAGGTACCGGGCTATGTCCGACGTGGTCGGCCAGCATCCAATCTCCTGCTTTATGTCCCTCGTTAGTGTCTGTTTGTCCATGATCCACCTCCTAAATGTTCAGAATTACCCGAGAGGTTGCTCCTCTCCGATCAACAACCAGAGCCGCCGATCTTGATGCACATCCCAAGGCCACCCTCGTCTCGAGGCAGGCGCTGGAACCTGTCATAGACCTTGCACAGTCCGCCAGTCCTGCCGCTGAACTTGCAGCCGGAGCAATTCTCGTAGGGCCTCCCGCGGAAGCTGTACGTTGCCTCTGCACACTCCTTCGCCTCCTTCAGCGTGTAGAGCATCCTAAGATCTTCGCCGTCGGGCCCTACCACCCAGTAATAGGTCTTGTACCAGTACCCCTCGCCGTTTGCATGGGGGATTGCGGCTTTGCGGCTCTCGATCTTATACGGGTTCTCCCTCTCCTCGTCGCGATACGTGATGATCGTCTCGCTGACTGTCTCGTCTTTAATTACTTCTTTTCCTGTCCGTCTCCACATGGATCCATCTCCTCTCCTTTTTAGTTTTCTAAACTTCGTGGGTAAAAAAATAAGTTATGATGTTATTTTCATTGATCTCCAGTAAGCGGCAGGCCCTGCGCATCTCATCCTGCGTCCACTCCGCCTTGTTATTGAGTTTCAAGCTTAGTGTAGAAAAGCTCATTTCCATCGCCTTCGCGAAATTATCTTGAGTACCGAACCTCTCTCTGATCCTGCCGCGCAATTTGCTGTAGTCGTAGTCCACCTCGCACCTCCTTGTTTAGTTTTCTAAATTATAAAAGCGTCCAATTTCGTTGTCAATGTATTTTTTTAGTTTTATAAAAATATTATTTGATTTTCTAAAAATGGTCGAGTACACTGAGCTTACAATTAGGAGGGTAGATATGGATATTAGAACCGATAGGTTAAGGAAGGCATTTCAAAACTCAGGTCTATCACAGACCGAAGTCTGCGAGAAAGCCGGAATAAACAAAGGAGCGTTTAGCTCATACCTTTCCGGAAGGTATTTTCCAAAACAGCAGGCTTTAGAAAAGTTATCAATTGCCCTTAACGTTTCAATTAGCTATCTAATGGGGTTAGATGCAGAAGACTCCGATCATCTGCCCGCGAACGCGATCCTGCCCTCCGCCCGCTCGCTACCTATCATCGGCACCATCTGCGCCGGCGATGGCATCGTATGCCAGGATGATTTCCAGGGACGGTTCATCATCGACCTGGAAGTGTCTGCGGACTACTGCCTCCGAGTGCACGGTGACAGTATGATCGACGCTGATATTTATGACGGCGACATCGTTTTTATACAGAAAAATGCGGACTTTGAAAGCGGCAAGATCTATGCCGTGGAGTATCTTATGACGAAAGAAGCATCACTCAAAAAGGTCGACCGCGATGGCGACTCGATCGTGCTAACTCCCTGCAATCCCGATTACAACATCGTAGTTACCGATCTCTCGGAGATCCGGATCGTGGGGCGACTTGTAGGCGTTTATCACTCGTATGTTTAATGTAGGAGGTGTCGTATGTCATTATTCAACGTGTTCAAGAAAGCCACACCATGTGATTATGTAGTTTTTGATTTTGAGACCAGTGGCTTGAATGTGCGCAGCTGTGAGGTCCTGGAGATCGGTGCGCTGAAAGTCTACAACGATAAAATCATCGATTCGTTTTCAACATTGATCCGTCCGCAATTTGCCGTGGATCCGGCTGCACTCAAAGTGAACAACCTCCAGATGGATGAGTTGATGACGGCTCCACATGCCTATCAGGTTTTTGACAAGTTTTTTGACTTCATCAGTGACAACAAACTGGTCGGCTATAACATAAACACATTCGATGTTCCTATCCTGCAGAGATATGCAGCACCTTTTAACATTGAGCTCTCTAACGATACTGATGATGCGCTCCCGCTGGCCAGAAGGAAACTATCCGGCCTGCCGAATTATAAGCTCTCCACCGTGGCAGCATATTTTCAGCTTGATACCTCAAGCGCTCACAGGGCTCTTGCTGACTGCCAGATAACACAAGCTTGTTACTCTGCACTGCTGCAGCTCCCTGATATCGTCGAAAAGCCTAAGCCTAAAAGCAGCCCATGTTATCACACTCGGCACCGTGCAGACACGAATGCACTCATCCAATTAAAATCCATGCTCATGGGCATTCTTGATGATAATGTTATCGAAGATAGCGAAGTGATAGCTCTGAATGAATGGCTTGACAGGAATCAATATCTAGCCGGTGAATATCCTTACGACCGGATATTTTTCATAGTTAAGAAAGCCCTGGCCGACGGCATTCTGACCACAGACGAAAAGGATGAGCTAAAAGCAATTTTCGAGGAAGTCTCCAGTCATGATATCTGCGATAAATGCGAAGATCACATCCAAATTACTGACAAGGCGTTCGTCCTGACAGGAGATTTTGATTATGGTGAAAGAAGCGCTGTCCAGGAATTTATTGAATCGCACGGAGGCATTTGCAAAGCTGCCGTTTCCTCCAAAGTCGATTATGTGATCGTTGGCAATCTCGGCAGCCCAAGCTGGGGCTTCGGAGACTATGGATCAAAGGTAAAGAAGGCCAAGGAACTACAGGAAAAAGGTAAGAACATAATGATCATTTCCGAAACGGACTTTTTTAAGTAGAATTAATTTGTATACATTGACTAATATTTTTGACTTCATTGGCTCCTCGTGATACTATACTGGTACCAATTAAAGGACCGGGCGATTTTCGCCCTACCCAATGAGCCGTGGAGTCTTCCACGGCTCATTGGTGTTTTTGGAGGAATAATGGAAGACAAACAATTCACAACATTTGAAGAGCAAATTCGAATTCTAAAAAAGAGAGGCATGTTATTTCCAAATGAAGAAACTGCACTTCTTGCTTTCCGTAGATATGGATATTACAACATCATCAATGGATATAAGGATGCTTACGTGGTGACAAACGGTAACGAGGAAGTATATAAAGATTCTATTTCATTTGAACAAATTTACTCTCTTTATCGTCTAGATAGAGAATTGAGAATTGGCGTCATGGACGCAATGCTTGAGGTTGAGGACTGCTTGAGGAATGCTATGGCACATGTCCTTGGAGAATCCTTTTCTGAACAGCAGTCTGCGTATCTTGACAAAAGTAGATATCGCCCTGGAAAGAGAAGAAAAAACGGAGAATATTCGATAGATTCAATATTACGTAAGCTTAATAATTTAACTCAAGCAGATGATATTCAGCCAATAAAACATCACAGAGAAGCTTATGGAAACATACCGCCTTGGGTTTTATTAAAAGGTGCAAGCTTCGGTGTACTTGTAAATTTTCTGAAACTATTTTACGGGCCTGAAAAAGCTAAAGTTATTTCACTTATGCTAGATCTTCCTCTGGTGCTTGCAGCAGATGATGGAATCAAAAGTGCATTTATGGATACTTTATTTCTATGTCTGGATTTTCGGAACTGTGCTGCGCATGGAGGGCGAGTATACAATCTTAATGGTCCATCTGACGTAAGATATTCTACTCACATACATACACCAGCAAACATCACTCCTGCTCAGTACAGAACAGGAGTTGGTCATCATGGTTACATGACATTGATTGCTGCAACAAACATGCTGGATAACAAAGAACCACACAGAAGATTAATTGAGGCTTCCATCAATTGTTCTGAATCGCACCTGAAAATATATCCATCAGATAAAGAATACCTATCACATTTTATAGTCACAGAAGATAAGTAACAAAAAGAGCCACACCTGCGGCAACAGATGTGACTCAAGGTAATGCAATGATTGTATCCCACTGCACCTGTCAGTCTATCATTGCATTGCCGACCTTGCAAGGGAGGCAATTTTTATGTATAGAAAGACATTTACATTTAACGGCCGCCGGTACTACGTGAGAGGGCGAACTGAGCAGGAAGCTATCGAGAAGACCGTCCGACTGAAAGAGAAGTTGGAACGTGATGAGGTCGTCATCGAGTCCAGCATGAGGGTCAGAGACTGGATCGATATTTGCATTGACACGTATAAGACTAATTTGCAGCCTGCGACGCTGAAAAAGTACAAGTCCAGGATGCGGACCTGCGTCACCGAGCCGCTGGGAAACTATGCGCTCAAGTCCGTGAAGCCGATCCAGTGCCAGCTGGCTCTGAATCGTCAGGCTGGCAAGAGCAAGTGGTACATCAATCAGACGTATCAGATGATGAACTTCATTTTTGAAAAAGCCGTCGAAAACAAGCTCATATCCAGCAACCCCGCAAAGAATATTGTCCGGCCAGCCGGGACTAAATCCACCCACAGGGCACTTACTAAGACAGAACAGGCCGTTTTTCTTACGGCCGCAAAGGACCATATTCATGGACTCCTTTTCCTGCTTATGTACGGATGTGGATGTCGTCCTTCTGAAGCAGCTGCTGTCGAAGGCAGAGACCTGACACTAAAAGAGGGCCGGCTTTATCTTCATATCAGAGGAACTAAGAGTAAAGCCGCTGACAGATATGTTCCAGTACCTCCGGAAGTAAGAGCTCTGCTTCCGGATCATCCAGATCCATTCACACCTCTATGCACAACGTCCAACGGTAATAAGATCTGCGAGCGGCAAATCCGCCGGGCATGGCACAGCATGGAGAGAGAAATGAATATCCTGATGGGATGCCGCCTATACCGCAATCAATTAGTACCACCCTACCCTCTTGCAGATGACCTGACACCTTACTGTCTCCGCCATACCTATTGCACTAATCTGAGGGATATGGGTATAGATATCCGAACGGCGCAATACTTGATGGGACATTCAGACATCAAGATGACGGCAAATATTTATACACATACATGTATAGACGATCTTTCGGACGATTGGGACAAGATAAACAGACGTGACACTGGATGTGACACTCCGGCCGCAAGCCGTTGAAAATACTGCAAACGTCTTCACACTCCGAATGTGAAGGCCGCGAGTTCGAATCTCGCCTGGCGCACCAGCTGAAAAGCCTGCAAGCTCAAGGACTTGCAGGCTTTTTCATTTGTCTTTCTTAGTTTAGATTTTGCCTGTTTTTACCTGTAAAGTGTGGTACTCGGTGTGGTACTTCGCAGATCGAAACTTGCATCACATACCATAACAGTTAAGTCACTGGAGAAGGTTTTTACTTTCCAATATCGATTCGTATTCTTCTTTTGACAACGGACAGTTCACGAGATCCATGAATTGATTCTTCGACAGATTTACTTGCTTTGCCATCATACCGATAAGTGGATCCGATATTTCAGACTTCCCGTGACTGAGCTTCGTCATGACTGCAGTCTTTTTCCCGTCACCATTAATATAATGGAAAAAAGTATGATCTCCTTCAGATGCAACAAAGCCTTTTTTTCTGTAAACTGCTCCTTATACGAGCTGTCTTAAGGACCGTCATCTCGCGCCCCTCACATTCTCAAGCATCCATTTCTTTACCGCTCTCGCGCTTTCAGTCAGATCGCTATCATCCTCCGAAGTGTAATATTCCCATACATGGCTGAACTGACTTTTCAGATCTTTCAACAATTCGTCGACAGTATCTTCCGCAGATGCTATCACCAGGTCTCCGATATGATAATTTGCCACGTAGCAACCATCTTCACAGTGATAACGGATCACCATTCTGCTCTTGAATTCCAGATGTTCATTTATCTGCTTTAATGAAATACAATATTGTGGCCTGCATTCACTATATTTTCTTCTGACAGACTCTTGCCTGTTGATCGGTACACCGCTGAAATTTCTTCTTGAATGCACTGATCTCATACTAGTCACGTTCATCCCCGGCCTCCATTTCGGTCACAACATCCTGCAGCCAATTGGGTAGAGCTCTTGCAGTCTCCTGGTTCATCACTACGCCATTTCTGACAGATCGGATGAACTTATAGTCCTGAGGGGAAACAACGCTTGATTCACAGGTGCTTCCGTCTTCAGAAAACGTAAGTTCTTCCTCATAAGGTAGCGGAAGTCTCTCCAGATAAAAATGCATCACAAGTTCTCCGCTGGGATTTATCCCACCATAAAAACCGTTTACGTAATCCGGGTCGTATCTTTTATCAAACAAATACTTAAACCTGAATTTATTATCTTCCATACCGCACCTCCTGCTTAAGAGCTGTGTGGTAAGTATAGCATATTTCACACTCATCTTTTTATAAAAGAAATGGCGGTCCGAAGACCGCCTTACGATATGCTCAGTGTGCTTTTCCCGATATGTGCTCCACCGCGATGTCCACCACCTCGACCCTGTCCAGCGGGCCGGCAGCGCATTTTTCAGCGGCCAGGCGGGCCTCCTGGTCGCCGGGCGCGAGAGCGACGGTGAGGTCAACGAGGAGTTTCCTCTTTTCCTCCTGATCCCGGACCACTGAGGCCTCACCAAAGGCTATGGCACTCTCGTAAAATGTGGTGATGTGCGGCCCGTCGACGGAATCGCTTTTTACCACAGTGAATGAGACGCGCGGGCAGCTTGCCAGGTTGTCCATCTTGTGGCCTTCGGCGGCGCAGTGGAAGTAGATGTGCCCGTTCCTGTAAAAATAGTTTACCGGCACTCCGTAGGGAAAACCGTCCTGGCCGAAGGTGGACAGGATGCCGTACTTTCCTTCCTTTAATATAGCCTCGGCCTTCTCAGGGCCGATAGCCCGCTCACTGCGCCGGATCTGCCGCCAGGCGCCGTTATATCTCTTGGTATCCTCATTCATTTTTCACCTCCGCTTCGGGTCAGCCCCGGAGATCGCATCATCGATCCCCGGAAGATTCTTGTTGTCGGAAACACTATATCGCTACTCTACCACCGCGCCTCTTTTCTTTCCATCATTTTCGCCCATGGTGGTGGATGTGCCGAAGTATTCGTCAAAGGCGCTTCGGCTCAGGGACTTTCCACTTGATTTTGCCGAAGACGGCACACTTGCGGTGGTGCTGTATGTACCGCTCACCGTGACTGTGACGCTGCTCTTCCCATTGACTACCGTCTTACCGTTGGCGACAACGGAAACAGTTTTTCCATTCTCGTCCACCAGCTTTGCGCCGGAGGCCAGGTTCAGGGATGACACGGTGCAGTCGCCCGTGACCACCCACTTGGATCCCTTTGCCACCGTAACAGACGTGTTTGCCTCTCCGTCGGTCTGGCCGGTCCAGCTGGAGCCCTTGGTCAGGTACAGATCCACGCTGCTTATGCCGTCGGTGTAGATGTCCCCGGACAGGGTCTCGTCCTTGGCCAGCAGAGACAGGGTCCCGCCGTTGCTGCCGCTGGTCCCCCAGTTGTTGGATGAGTTGCCGGAGACGTTCACAAGGTACACGTTGTCGCTGTCAAAGCCCAGCTTCGTGTTCTGGAGTATCACCTTCGCGTCGGTATTGGTCACGTAGAACATGGCTCCACTGGTGATGCTCGTCCTGAGCGTAGAACCATACGCTTCAAAAACAGATGCCTCGTCGGCGGAGGTATCGGCGTCCCCGGATGTGGACTGGTAAAGGATCACTCCGTTCTTGATCGGGTCCGAGCCGGAGATCGCGTCGTTGGTGCTGGTGAGAGTCGAGTTCTTGATGAGGATGCGGTTTTTTCCCTCCATGCCGGCGATCTGGCTGCCGGAGGCCGTTCCTTGACGTTGTCCACCTCGATGTCTCCCGTAGAGTAGATCAGAGGAGAGCCGGATCCGCGAGTCTTAAGCGTGCTGTTCGTGACAGAAATGTATCCGCCGCCTCTGTCTGTTGCCAGAGCCGCAGAGTGGTCTCCCTCAGTGCTTACGGTGAGCTTGTTTCCGTAGATGCGGCCACCGTAGGTGGCGTCCAGGCCCCTGGAATTTCCGCCTGAAGTGGTGGTTATCTTAGTGTTGTTCACGTATACCCTGGCGGAATCCGTGGCGAAGATCCCGTTGGAGCCGATGCTGGTGCTGTAGATGCCGCTGTTTTTGATATAGAGCTTCGAGCCGCTGCCCGCTGCCAGGGCGCTGGAGTTAACGCCATAGAAATTGCAGTTGTCTCCGTCTTCATCGGAGCCGCTCTTCTTGATCCTCACCCGGTTCAGCTTGAGTGTCCCACCATTCTGTGCCAGGACCGCATTCTGGTCCTTGTCCGATGCGGTGATCGAAGTGTCTTTCTTAGTGACGGTCTTTCCATCTGCTGTCAGGGCTCCCGTATAGCTTCCGCTGTAATCGTAGGACTGTGTGTCAGCCCCGCCCGGGGCGCTGCCGCCCTGGCTCCCGTTTCCCGGACCGCCTGATCCGCCGGGCCCTCCGCCGGCGCCTGAACTTTTTTCCGAAGAACTGCTCGTGGCAGTGATGACCTCTGAGGCATCGACCGTGGACGTGCTCGCGTGGTGCAGCCCCTCGATCCGGACGCCATCTCCGTCGCCACCGCTCGCGGCCGAGCTGGCGGAAATGGCCGCCGTGTCCGTGGCTATCATCGACAGGCAAAGCATGAATATCATGATGCCCGTCAGGATCTTGCTTCGGTATCTGGATAAAATGGAATTCATGATGACACCTCCTAACTCCCTGTCTCAATCGTCAGGAGCCTGCTTTAACGAATCGTCCCAAGGATACTGCCTTACTGTGGAGAAAACTCGTCACTCGTATATAGGAAAAGAGGTGTTCGTGTATCGATGGGATCAGGTCCTCAGGAATTTTGCCAGGCGGCAGGCCAGGATCCAGGCGAGGATCATCTTCGCGACGTCTCCCGGTATGAACGGGATAACGCACGCCGCCATTGCCGCGGTAAAGCCCGTCCCCGTAAGGTGGATGAACCACAGCGTTCCCAGGAGATACAGC